>Ga0209518_1000833_pt1 | contig 37813 bp, 52 predicted proteins | sample RifGroB1_FD_183993 | JGI IMG/M metagenome (GOLD analysis project Ga0209518, IMG submission 183993) | Groundwater microbial communities from Rifle, Colorado, USA - Groundwater B1 (SPAdes) (version 2) | ecosystem: Environmental > Aquatic > Deep subsurface > Groundwater | place: Rifle, Colorado...
TTAAGCCAGCCCTATGACGAGGGATGGCGTTCGATTCTTGCTCGCTTGGATATGCTTTGGCGCTACGAGCATGGGCATGATTTGCAGTGGGCAGGTGTTGGCGCAATGAGGAAACGGCCATGAGTGAGCCAGCACCTGTCTACTACACAAACGACCTGATGCGCCGGCTCGTGCGCTTCCTTGCAGCTCAGCACTACGGGCGCATATACATCAAGCATCCCCGCCTGCACAACGTCCACACCTACCACATAGAAGGCCAGGATTGTGAAGCGTGTAAGCTCTGGCGTGAACTCAAGGCGTACGTGGAGTTAACCTCTGCGCCACAAGAACGTTAATACCTATGTGAAGGAGGTGATGACTCACGCCAAGACCGAGCGAGATGTCACAGCCAGGGGCTCACCGAGCTGGCTAATCTTAACGAGTGAGCATAGATGAAAGGACGCCACATGAAGAAAGCAATCCTCTTTACCGCAGTCGTGCTGCTCGCCGGCACCGTGTTCAATGGCACGGCCATCGCTGGCGGACCAGGTTCCCTCACCATCGTAGTTGAGACTTCGCCCCGTGACCGGGATGTGCGCTTCCACTACGACACCAGCGAATCCCTCGGAGCCAGCTCAGTACCAGGCTTCACCCTCACGGACGATGACCGGCGTGATGCGCGGCGTAAGTTCGAAGAGCTGAGCGGCGGGCGCTACCGCATTACCCAGGACACCCCTTCAGGTTGGAACCTGGATGACGTAAACTGTGACGGTGACAAAGACACCGACATCGACATCGACGGCGAGCGCTTGACTATCACCCTGGATGGTGCAGAGAACATCACCTGCACGTTCTACAACACGAAGGATGAACCAACCCCGACTCCCACTGTGGTCCCTGTTAGCACTCCAGTGCCTCCTGCTCCTACTCGTGAGCCTACTGTTCCTTGTGTCATTGGCTCTGAGGTCGTTGTTCTAGTGGGGCTGCGCTGCCCACAGCCCACACCCACGGCAACGGCGACGCCAGTTGTGCAGGTGGCCCAGATACGCCCTCCAGCCACAGGTGACGCGGGACTACTCCCATAGAAAGGGTTGGAATGTACACCGAACGAATGGATCAAACGACCGGACGAATGGATCAAACGACCGGCGCTCCTGATCGCGTAGGCATGGAGGGCATAGTCTCTTATGCCGACCAGGTAGATGCGGCTGCACACGACGTAGAATCAGCCTGGGATTACTTCCAGAATGGCAGTAATGGGCGGTCATCATCCAGTGACTCCACGTCACCGCCACGCTCCAACGACAAACTGGAGGCTACGCAGTCCACCTTACGGGAAGCTGTTAACCTACTGGCGAGAATTGCCCAGGACATTCGCAGTCGCGCATAGGTGACACGGGGCTTCTGCCGTAGTACACTAAACTCGGCGCAGGCGTGATTGCTGAGACCTGCACTACCTCCTTGCTGCCCCCGGTGGAGTCCCTTCTGCCGGGGGTAAACTTTTGTCTAAATGGGTAGATTTACACAGGTTTATCCCCTTGACTGTGCGCTGTACCAGAGTCCATACTCCACCCTGTACTACACGGAAGGAGGAGGTGCCTATTGGCCAAGATTAAAGTGCCACGGCTCAAGTGTCAGCAGTGCGGCCATGACTGGACGCCACGCAATAGTGACGTGCGCCAGTGTCCTGGCTGCCATAGCGTATGGTGGGACAGGCCCAAGGAAGTAAAGGAGAATGCCCATGAACACAACGATTGAAACTCCAAAAGTCATGAAGGAGCGCACCTTTAGCAGGAAAACACTCCAGTGGTTAGCAGAAGAGCGGCCACACCTTTACTCAGCCATTACCGAAGCCTACGCTGAGTGGAAGCGCAACGGCCCCAGAGCCAACTTCTTCCGTTCCTACAGCGCCGAGCAGTTGGCCAAGGCTGAAGCCATTGCACTCAGGAACCTTGCTGATGTGCAGGCTCGACTTGCTCGAATCGCTGCCGCTAAGGAAGGCAAGTAGACCATGAACGACCTGCTCGAAGAGCTCAACTCACTAACCCCTGAAGTCCTCGACCAGAACGAGCTACGTGCTGGTAGGCGTAAGGCCCCCTGGGTCAAGGTCTACAACGAGTTCGAAGCCGACACCACGTTCAGTGAAGGCGTCGGCAGGGATGGCAAACGCCTGCTTGTGCTCAAGTGGACGAACATGCGCATCCTCGACAGCGATACCCCCTGGACTGGGACAGAGGACGAGGACGAGTTCCCCTTCAGCGACCGCGCCAACTCCAAGATGGGCTTCTTGATTAAGAGCGCTGCTACCCACGGTGCCAGCCCAGTAACCAAGCTCAATGAACATCGCGTCCATTACAAGCTGGGTCTGTGGCAGCAAAAGAACGCGGACGGAACAGTACGACTCAATGACAAGGGCTTCCCTGCCTACGAGTTATGGTACTGGGAGGTTATCGGCGTTGGTGCTGGCAACGTGAACGGTGCCAAGCCCGCGCTTAGTAACGAGGACTTCGAGGCCAAGCTACCACTCGTGGTGGGACAGACCCACGCCAGCGCTATCCAACTCGCCGGTGCCGAGGTCGTGAGCAAAGGGCTGCTCTCCAAGCGCATCTCCCAGGTTGACGGCGTGTACCAACTGGTGAGTGCGTAACTCACCCCCGCTCCGCTGGCCGCCACGCAAGTTACGGCCAGGGGGGTAGGCAAGGTCGCGGTTGTGGCTGAATCGTAAGTCAGTCAACCCTACCAAGGAGTTCATTCGGTCGGGCTTTGTCACCATAAATGGGGGGTTAAAGGGCTTACTGTATACCTCGGTGGGGTACAGCCAGCCTCCCTCCACTTAGCAAAGGATGCATTAATGATCGTAGAGCCATCACCTCATCTCCATGCTGAAATAATCCAGCTACTCAAGGATGAGCACCAGTTGACTGCTCAGCGTACAGGGATGCACGTGAGCGACCTCACTCACTGCCTCACGAAGTCATACTGGAACCGCGTTGACCCTGCGCCACCCAGTGACGACGAGGTCCTCTACTGGAGCATCGGCTGGGCAATGGAGCGTGTGCTTATCTCGCGTCTGCACATGGAGCCAATCATCCTGGACGGCATCACGGGTACGCCAGACTTCAGCATCGATGGGCTACCTGCTGACCTGAAGACTACACGTATGCCACCTGAGTCTAGCGGTGGATGCCTCGTGTGTGGCGAGCCCTACGCCGGGCACACAAAGGGTAAGAACGGCCACGCCTATGAGAAGTCGCCGCCTGTGCCCTTCAAGTTGCCAGAGACATGGGTGAGGCAGTTCAAGGCGTATCGCTACATGCTGAACCGGACGGTCAAGACAGTCAGCTACGAATGGGTGCCGGCAGCGCTATTTGGTACTGAGCGAAAGCCATTGAACCAAAACACCTTTGCCGTCGTCATCATCCACCTTGTCCAGCCAGCGGTCCAAGTACTCACCCTGCACTTTACAGAGGGCGAGCTTGAATCCCACTGGGCCTGGATGGTAGACCGGAGCAACGCACTGGAGTCCATGTTGTCGCAGCATGACCCGATGGAGTACATGTGGAATGAGCCCTGGGAGTGCACCAACTGCGCCTACAGCCTGCGCTGTGGGTTGGCAGCTAGCTTGCAAGGAGTGAGTAAGTGAGTTGGCCTGAAGCTCTCGTATACATTGTCTGCATTGCGGCCGGTGCTGCCGTTGTTATTGCATTCATGAGGAGTGAGTAAATGAGTCGGTTCTTCCTCGTGTTCGGTGAAAACGGTAGTGGTAAGACAACTTTTGCCCTGACCGGCGACAAGCCGATCAATTACTACGAGTGGGACAGCGGCTCATGGGAGCGTGCTGCTACCTCGATGAACCTGGGTGAGGGCGACGTCCAGGTACGCCAGTATTACGCACCACTGACCAGTCTGCTTGACCCGGGACGTGTCTCTGTAGGCGACAGAGGTGGCATCGCGCCTGCTACCGCACACGTACTTGAAGGCTGGAACGACCTATTCTGGGGATTCGTCAAGGACTACCTGGGCGACCTCAAGGGCGCAGGCTACCCGGTGATTGATACGAGCACGAAGCTCTGGCTCGCTGTACGCCAGGCATTCCTTGAACAAGTACAACAGGCTGCCGGCCCTGAGCGTGAGAGGCTCAATGCTCTCCAGTACACGGAGCCGAATGCCCGCATGAGCCAGATAGTCGAAGCTGCCAAGGCGCGAGGGAAAGACCTAGTGATGCTGGCCCATGAGGGCGAGGTCTACCTCAACGACAAACCCACGGGCATACTCAAACCAGACGGCTTCAAGGAACTGCCCAACATGGCGGACTGCACGCTGCGGTTCAGCCTGCGCAACAAGAAGCCCCTCGCTGTCATCTACAAGGCAGGCACTGGTGGGCTTGAGCTCGTAGGCCGGGAGATAGAAGAGCCGACGTTGCCCAACGTGAACGCCCTGCTCGATGCAGCGATTAAGCTGAGACGCGCGGGTATGCCCCTGCCAGGTTCGAATGATGATCTGTTGGCACTGGCGGCTGCACTCTAATGAGCAGCCACCTTGAACAACACCACCGTTGCACTTCTGAGTCATTAACATGGGTAGAAGATTCTTCTAACCCAGCACAGCCATTGATGCTGCAATGATCTATCTCGATACCCACGAGTCCATTGAGCTAGAGCTACTGCTCTCTCAATGCGCGCCGGTGGAGCGCGCCTTACTCAACCCTGAACGTGGTGACGTGTGGTGGATAGATGCACAGGGCAGGCAGGTCAGCTTCGAGCTCAAACAGAATGGCGAGCTGCTTGGCTCCCTTGAGTCCGTCGAGGAGCAGTTGGCCCGTGAGATGCAGAACGTGGACTACCTGGGCCTTGGCATTCGTGGCATCATCACGCCCACAGTGAGCGGCTACTGCCAGACCTGGAAGGTGGCAGACGGCAACCCCAACATCATCCGCAAGGCGCAAGAGTATCGCCATTCATACAAGGGGCTCAGGGCATGGCTGGCGCGACTTCAGGAGTTAGGCATTGTGGTCATTGAGACGCCAGATGTCCACTCCATGGCCATCGCCCTTATTGCCCAGTATGAGAACTCGCTCAAGGCCGAGCAGGACCACCACACCTTCAAGCGCCTCATCACTACGAAGGCGTGGATCGCCGAGCTGGACACAGACAAGGCGCGCTTTACTAAGCAGCTCATGGCCATCGTGCCCGGCTGCGGTGAAGACATAGGTCTCGCGCTAGCTGACGTGTTCCCAGACCTCGCCACACTGCTCAATATCGTGGAGAGTGGCGCTGAGGATAAGGTGGCAGGCGTGCCCTTAAGGTTGAAGGAAGGGGTGCGCGGACGTACAGTGGGGCCGGCGTTTGTAAAGTCACTGAAGCGCGAGGTTGGACTATGAACACTCGGCGTGGGTTTCTTAAAGGACTGGTTGGGCTGCCTGTGGCTTATGTTGTGGGGGCTGGTTTCACTGCCGAGCAGCCACCTACCCTACACAAAATAGGCAAGATAGCTGCTCGCTTTCGAATTGATGGGGGTGAATGGCAAGAGGTAAGCATCCCTATCATGGCCGACACGGCAGGACACCACACTGCAGACCTTGACTACATCTATGTGGAGATCACTCCAGACTTGAACTTGCGCTCAATGGGATTCAAGCCATGAACACTGCCACTCAAGAGTTGGTCGTCAACAAGGCAGGCCAAGAGCGCATACGCAGGACAGCAGTATGCTCGACTCACGACCAGCGCAGCCACCAGTTCGTAGGCCCTGTCGCGCTCGGCTGGATGTTCGAATGTAGCGAGAACAGTGTCCACATGCGTCACTACTTCGTTGTTCACCCACCCAAGGACGCGCCCAGGACCGAGGCTGATATCGTCTTGTGGCTGGAGAGCAAACGCCAAGCTCGCATTAATAGTAAGGAAGTGAGGAAGCGCGGTGCCTGAAATAGTAACTGATTGGTGTACGGTCTGTGCATATCCTAAGCCTACAAGCTGCGTAGTCTTCAATGACGAGCACGTTTGTATCGCCTGCATCCAGGATGCATGTGAGCTACTCGGCATCTCCCTTTCTGTGCCAGACGAGCCAGAAGAAGCCGAACTCGTAGAAGCATGAGCTGCGCCCATCATGTTGCCACTCAGATGATTCAGCGCAGGCTTTCCATATGGCAACCCGCTTCATGGACCCAGGACGGAAAGTTCGTCAAGTACATAGGTCAACCAGTCCGGAAGTGGCAATATCTAAACTCTTGTGAACACTGGGTTTGGGAAGATGCCAATCACTGTGGTGAATGTGGCAGTATTTGTGATGTCCAAGGCGGGCCACCTCATTTGAGAGGAAAGAATAATTGACCACTCATATGAACTGCGCCCATCATTGGGTACTCGCCACACCCGCTGGCCCCATGGTTCATGGCGTCTGTGTGCTCTGTGGAGCTGAGCGCGATTACCCTACGACCATGGACAGCGACGACTGGAAGGATGTGCGTAACAAGGGCCGTGCTGCCGCGAAGTTGGCAAGAGAGCGCAAGCAATTCGAGTTGGGCTAGAGCGCCTGGAACCCAGGTTCCAGACCTCCTGGATGTGATATAGTCAGCAAGTCGAGGGTGGCTCGACGGAACGGAAGGGGCTGCCAAGCGGTGGCCTCTTCGCTTATAGAAAGGGACAGAGTGAACACAAGCAGAATATCGAGATCGCAACGGTTCACAGTGCTCTTCAGGGACAAGTTCACCTGCCAGTATTGTGGACGTAAGGCACCAGATGTCATATTGCAGATTGACCACAAGGTCCCGCATCTCCTCGGAGGCGCAGATAGACTGGAGAACCTAGTCACCGCCTGTGAGGACTGCAATCAAGGCAAGGGCACACTGGAGATAATCGCGGACCCGCCGCCGGCTTATGTTACGCCGGTAAGTCTGACACCTGAGCAACTAGAGCGCCTTGAAGCTGTACCCAGCAGCACTGTTTCAACTGAAGAAGTCATGCGCCTGCGCACTGTAAGTGGGTCATGGACTCGCAAGACACTGGAATCATGGGACGTGCCATGGCCACCGCCGCGAGGATGGAAGGCCAAGCTTACTGGTGAGATGGACCCGCCAAGCGAAGCTGTGCCATAGGCTTTGCGCAGTCCCCTTCCGTTCCTTCCTGGTGGGGGGTCCGACTGCGGCGTTAGCCGCGCGAAGAGCTAAGTTGACTGTCCACTCTTGAACAGGAACGCTGTGAGGGTGAGGAAGTTGCCGATGCACATCATGATCACGGCAACCTGGTCACCGGTGAAGCTGACGACGCCGGCTATCTCCAGCACGGGGAACACGCTCTGTACGAAGGCGATGATGGCGGCTCTTAGTTTGTCATTCATCCGTTTGCTCTCCTGTTCCAGTCTGCAATGATGGCCCTCTGCCAATCTACGAGGTCGGCCAGGTTCCAGCCTTGAGTGAGAAAGTGGCCAAGGTCTATTACGGTCTTGAGCTCTTCGAGTATGGATGATTCCATGGGCGCTGTGAGCCCATTGAGTAGCCTGTTCCAGTCGAAGAGGGCACCTGGGTCACTCTTACCTACGCGCTTGCCTTGGGGGGTCTCCTGGTGGCCTATGAAGCCGTGCATGAAGTGTTGTATTGGTACGCCAAAGTCCTCGACGTAGCCTCTGCACACGGCGACCAGGGCGTCCATCTGCGCATCCGTGAAGCCGTCGCTCTCTACGCCCTGTTCAAGCTCTATGCCCCAGTGAGTGGCGTTGTGCTCACCCGCGTGCCAGGCCACAAGGTCGTCGGCTACTATGCGTGCCTTGGTGCCATCGCGCCCAATGACCCAGTGCGAGCTGACCTGAGCGGCTGGGTTCTTGAACCAGTTGAGCGCGCCCTCGAACTCACTGGGGTTCATAGAGACGCTACTGCGTGTGGAGTGAATAACTACGCCCTGCCCACTGGGCTTCATGTGAGAGAAATGGGGTGTAGTGCTTACGACGTCAGGGGTTATCACGTGGAAATCTCCTCTGGTAAGCCTAGTTTGCCCTCGATGCGAGCTAGGCGTTGGGCGATAACTGAGCGCGCATTTACAGCTTCAGTGTAATGGGCCTCCACCTTGTCGCTCAGTGCATTCTGGGCAGAGTCGTGTCTTGCGAGCTCGGCGCGCAGCGTGCCTGCGCGTGGGTCGCTCTCTGCGCCAATGGACATTTCCACGCGCTCGACAGCGGCGAGTACATGGGCAACCTTGCGCACGATGTAGTAGACACCGCCGATGAATGACGCTGCAAGGGTGAGCACTTCAATGACCACTCGCACAATCTCAAGGTCTGTCATGCGGTTGCTCCCGGTACAACGCGGAATGTAATCACGGCACTCTCTATCTCCTGCCAGTCACTCAACGTGGTTGAGCTACGTGGCTTAAACTTGATCTGCGTGCGCTCAGGGAGCCAGGCCATGGGCTTATCGTACCCTGCGCCCAGCAATCGCTGCACGTTCTTCGTGTTCTGCAAGGTCGCAAGTCGGCTAAGGATGTTCTGCAAGGGCTCGTGCTGTTGGTCAGCGGGCAGAACGAAGCTGACTTCTTCGTAGGCCGGCCACTGGCTAACGAAGGTGAAGAGCACGGGTAGCAGGTTAGGCGTCTCAGCGCTTGCTGCCTCATGGTCGCCTATAAGCCTGATGCAGAGCGTGTCGAAGGTCACGCCGGGGTCAAGGCTGGTCTTGATGGTGGAGTCCACAAACGTTTCAGCTACCGCGTTGAAGGTGATGTCTACTTCGGCGCTGGTGATGGCGGTGTCGCGCCCGGTGTCCACGAGCACACGCAGGGAGCCGTAGCTCGTGTCGTCGTCTATCCGTAGTGACTGGCACGTCACCTGGGTTAACGTCTTGAGCATCTCTGGTGGGCCACAGTCGAGCTGTACGACCTGCACATAGAGTGGCCCATCCTGTTTGACTACAGCAGTGTTGGTTAGGTGTGGGTCGTTAAAGGGGTCAGGTGGCACAAATTCACGGGTCACACTCAGTGATGTTGCGTCTACAGGTATGAAGCGATAAACAAATCCTTGCCCTGCTGGGTAAGGCGTTTCAGCCCAGTAGAGAGGTGTAATGAGATTGTAGCTTTGCGCTTTAGACTGCTGCGCCCAACTCGCGTGCCATTTGCCATCATGGTAGAGCCAGCGCTGAGGATCGAGCCCGCAAGTGTCTACGATGAGCACATCGTTAACTGCGAACATCTGGGTAATCTTGGTTGCGACTGAACCACTTGATGGATGGTTCACAACTGCAGGAAAGCCTAAGTCTCTGGATAAGCCGTCAGAGCCAACAATCACAACTTGATTGTAGTTGTTGGATTTGCCTCCACCAGCTACGGCGACGCCACCAAGGTACGGGCAGGCAAGTCCTGCATAGCTTAGTCCAGTTTCTGGGTAGCTGATGGAGCCCACTCCTACGCTGGCGATGTCAAAGTAGGCAAGTACGCGCTTTTCAGTGATGGCCGTGGGGTCGTTAGTGCGCTCGGGCACGATGCCTACGATGCGATGGGAGTTGTTGGGTAGGGTAAAGAATGGCCCGCCGCCAGTGGGAAAGCTCAGCACACTCAGCGGCATGTACCAATAGACCGTGATGCTGATGTGGTCGAAGGTCAGCGCGTTCGCGTCGAGGTTGGCTTGCACGATGAGGCCGAATCCTGGGTTGTTGATGTTCGCTGCCGTCCATGTCGTGCCCCATACGTCGGTGGCAGAGCCGTAGCTTACGGACTCGTCGGTAGTGCTGTACTCTAGATTGTTCGATTGCTGCTTGTTGTCGCCCACGGCGGTGAACGCCTGCATGAGCTGGATTGTCGAATCGTCCGCGTTGCCAGCGGCGTTACTCTCGGCTCGCTCTACGGTGGCGACGATGCCGCTGATGATGGCGTTGCGTGGCAGGCTAAACCCGTAGCCGTAGGTCCATATTTGCGTAGTCACGTCATCTGCGCCCGCGCCCGTTTGCCAGGTGGCGGTCGTGTCCGCGTCATCACTGGCGGTGATGTTGCTCAGGCTGACGAAGTATTCGCTTTGGGCTGTACGCTGTGTGTAGTTACCCACGGATTTGGTGACAGACTGAAGAGTAAGGCCGCGCTGATACCAGACTGTGAGCGCGATGGCGTCTACACTTATTGTGGCATTGCCGCCCGTTGCACCTGATTTCTCGAAGGCCACACCTACACCAAAGTCAGCATCGTTGACGATGGTGGGAGTAAGCGCCTCGCCCCACATTGAAGTCTGTCCACCAAATACACTAGCTTGCACGACATCTGTAATAGGCGTCACGTCTGGCGGTGAGCCTATAGCTTGATCCTCACCGAAGAGTGCTGCACTGGCATTGAACAGGCGCACGCTTTTGTAGTTCATATCGGCAAGGTTGCCGGCAGCGGGAGTATCTGACTTGGCAAACACCATGCACTCAACACCCACTACAAGGTCAGTAGACGCCAATGCGAAGCCAAACGTGTCGGCGTAGAGATAATTGCTAACTTCGTTGTCATCCAGTAGCACGGTGGCGAAGCTGCCATCTAGTCCGCTGTTGATGTTCGTAGGGTTAGACCAGGCAATGGTGCCGATGCCTGTATTGTTCGCGCCCACGGTGGCGAAGGTCTGGTTAGTCGCGTAAGTCGTACTGGTGGGATTAACGCTCGTGCTCAGGTCAAAGGGCGTGGGCATCGTGAGTAGGGCGTCAGTGTCGTAGACGTAGCCCACCATGTTGATGCCGCTAAACGTGCCGATAAGCACATTGATACTCAGGTCACGAATGTAGAGTAGACCCCAGCATGAATCGCCACTGGTGTAGGTGAATATCTGCGTCCAGGTGATACTGTTAGCCGTGGGGTCAGTTGTGCCGCGCACACCATCAGTCGTGCCGTCCATCGCGCCGATGGTTAGGCAGCGCGTGGAGTTGAACTTACAGTCACCTATCGCGCCCACATTATCAGTGATGTTGTCGTTTGTTGAAGGAACAATGAGCACGGGGCTAGACGTGCTCGTGTCTTTGACTAGGTAAGGGCCAAGACAAGCATACCAGCGCTGATTGTAGTTAATGCCATGGACTCGCTTGTTAGCGGCGTTGTATCCACTAAAGTCAGCAGAGATGAGCGTAGTCTGATTGGTCGCTTTATAGGGCAATGCAGCAACTCCTGGCACATGACACTGAATGCCCTCGTTGTACCAGACGTGATGTTTATCCTTGCGCCAGTCGCCAATCGTAGCTGAGTCCCACAGGCCGCCACTGAGGTCGTCAATAACCAGGGTGTTAATGCCTACGCGGGAGTCATGCTGTGCGTCCTGGAAGTGGCGTGGGGGGAACTGCTCGACATAGCGTAGGGGGTTAACGGCGCTGGCCTTGAAGTTGACCGCGCTGGTAGTTGTGCCCCACTCGATGTTGACTGACGGCTCATTAGCCAAGTGTGATATACTCCCTTTGTTGCGCGAGGGTGAAATCTATGGCTGTGAACATAGTCGAGTAGTCCTCTACTTCACAGGCGCAACCACGGGGCGGCACCGTATGGTGGCCGCTCCTCCATTTAGTCAAAGTCTACACCTATATCATTGAATCCGCGCTGGTTGTGCCAGTCCTGCAAGTCCTGCAAGTTCTCCCACTCGCGCCCCTGGAAGTCCAGGTCGATCATGGTGCCCATGATGCGCCCTTGGTCACCACTGACGAGTGACTCACCGGCTGCGGGCACCCGCTCACGGGTGATCCTGTTGGCGAAGGGCTGAGTAGGCGCACCATTGAGGACGCGCAATCCTTGTAGAGCCATCTCGCGGTTGGAGGGTAGTCCATTGAGCAGTCGTACAGTGCGCAGACGGACGTGGCTCATGCTATGCGATGAACAGGAATGCTGTGAACACGAATAAAGAAAGCGTCAACGACTCCCTTGGAGGTAACATCGCTATAGACGCCAACCATGGTCTTGCCGTGGGCAACGACCATATCGTCCTTAATCGCAATCCATTGCCCTGCGTATTGTTCGATAAGCTCATCTATGTGCTCCGCGTGCCAATTCATATATTCACTCCGCCCATCGCACCCTGCCAGCGCATCAGCGTAGGTCGCTCGGTACGCCGTGCCAGCCAGCGCTCCTTGTACTCACGCTCACCCAGCGCCTCCAACTTGCTCCACTTGGCCACGTCTGCGCCATACCTGCGCCCCAGAAGTATCTTGCTGTAGGCGGTGAGCACATGCGCTGGCACCACGGTCGTATCACTGTCTGCTGTGAAGATGGTGCTAACACCATAGGGGGCGCTGGCAGGGCACTCTACCGTGAGGAATACAGGCTCACTGATGTAGCACTGGTTAATCATCTCAAGCCAGGTAGGATTGGCATCCTGGTAACGGGCACTAAGCCTGTAGTCGGCGCCCTCACGCAAGCTGGTGTAACTCAGCGCTGCTGCAAGATACTGGTCATCACCCCTACCAGCCTGTCGTAGCTGAGCAAAACTCACAGCCTTGAGCTTAAAGCGCTCATCCAGCCATGTGGGTAGCTTGAAGTGGTTGCTCCAGGTCTTGATAATCCATCCAGCCTGTACGTCTGCCTGGTCATTGTTGGTAGTGCCAACGAAGCGAAGGATAACGCCCTCGTCGTCAGTGGCCATGCTAAATACCTTACGCGTGATTATCCAGTCCTCCTCAGTGACACTGATGTCCTGCGAGAGTGTGTTGCTGGATTGGTCCATGTAGCGCACGGTCCACGTGCCGGTGTCGGCCTTGAGGATGGCGAAGGCTATGACCTGTCCGCCCTGCTCGATAGGCACAGTCGTGGACGTAGCCGTACCACCGTCTGCTGTAGCAGTGAGACTCATGTTGCGGGCACCGAACATCAATTGTGCGGCTGTGGTCTGCTTGGCAATCGTGCAGTTAGAGGCTGTCCATGCTGTGGTTGCGCTGTCTTGTGTGTGCCAGTCGTCTGGCCCATGAGCGAGTGGCACCATGCATTCGATAGGTATGTACTCCAGCGCGTCGTTGAGGATAGCCTTGATCTTCGCCACAGGGATGCGTAGGAGATAGAACGTGGAGCTGGTATCTGCTGTGTAGTTCGCGCCCAGGTTGGTGATGGTCGCCGTGCCGGCAGAGACACTCAGTGTGCCTACGGGACGTTCCTCAGTGTTGTCACTCGCGTAGCCGAACCAGCCTTGAAAGCGGGTAGCCGGGCCGTTCGCACCTAGCTTGACTATCTCCGCGTCAGTGGTAGTAAGTGAAGTCGTGCCTACGTTGGCCGTGAACTTGTAGCCAAGCGCACCCTCCTCGATGTTGAGGGCGGTCACCTCGTCAAGAAGTTGGTCGAGCGCCACCAGGAACGTAGTCGTTGGCACTTAGCTAACCTTTGACCTTCTTCAAGTTGGGATTCTTGCGCTTGGCAGCAGGACTGGCCTTGCGTGAGGCAGCAGCTACGATGGCCGCGCCTTTCTTGTAGTTGCCCTTGCCAGCGGACATCGCCGCAGCCTTGAAGCCCATTCCTTTAGGCATAGCTACATGCCCTTCATGGGCATACCCTTGGGCGGCATACCCTTCATGGGCATCTTGCCCTTCTTGGCGAAGGGGTTACCCTTGGGCGCGCCCTTTTTGCCCTTCTTCACCATCGCAGGTGGCATAGTCTTCTTGGCCATCTAACACGTCCTTCCATTCTTGCTTGCTACAGCGCTGATATCGAGAATACTAATTACGCCGTCGTCATCCTGGTCGAACCAGAAGGGCGCGTCATTGCGTCCGAACCAGTCGCTAATAAGCTTGAGGTCAATAGCGTTGACACCACCGTTGAAGCTGAGGTCGGCTCGTTGACAGGCGCTCACATCCTGGTAGTTGCGAATGACACGTCGCACATCACCATCGTCGGTTCTATGAGAGGCGTAGATTTCTGACGCTGGCCCAACAAGAACAACGAGGGCGATTGCAGCTATTAACAGAATCCTCTGTGCAGTGGTCATGGAACTCCTGTTCATCGTGTGTCCTCATCCGCCTATATATTACATCGTATGGCGGGCGCGAAGGTTACGGGGTTAAGACAGCTTCGATACTGTCGCATCGTCCCACTCCTTTTGCGGTGCTACGGCCCACGAAGCGCCTGCACCCGCTGGCACCTGGATGCTGCAAAGCCCTGGCGGCTCGCAGGCTATAAGCACGTAGCCCGGCGCGAGGTAGACCGAGCCCGACTCGATGAAGTACGTGCCAGGCGCGAGTACGAGCCTGCCACCCTTTGCCTTGGCGCGCTCGATAGCGACCTTGTTGCGTACGGAAATCGTGTCGTTAGTTGCCATAGTTAGCGCCGCCTCGTGAATACGCCGCTTGTCGCGTCCCATAGGGCGGTTGGATGGCCGGGTAGTCCTGTAAGGCGTGGCGGGCCAGCGTTGCCAAGAGAGTGCAAGTAGGCTGCGTCTGAGTTGGCCAGAAAGCCTTTGCCGCAGACGAACCAGAGTATGTCGCTAGAGATGACTTGTGTGCCGCTACCATCTGTCCCAAGGTCGCTATTTACTGGAAGCCCAATAGGCACAAATGGGCAGGCTAATGAGGAGAAGGCGCCGCCATTGTAGCTAATGTATAAAGTATCTTCTGTCCATGTAACAGTTACGGTGAAGACATCACCCAATATAAAGGGTGCTGCGACGGTCACAATTCTGCCGTCAGGACCAGGTAGGCCAACTCGTGCAAAGGCAAGTAAACTAGTGCTAGCTATAGAGTACAGTTCCATCCGAGAGTTCGTGTCGGTTCTATGCTGAAAATAGTACGAATTTTCAAATGGCGCTGTCCCAATGGCGTGGCCCGCTCTTATGCGGTAAGTCATCCAGCCTTGCGATGGCGTGAACAACCGCGCAACATCAGGTATCTGTATTCGCGCCGCGCTGCTCGCCGCCGTAGCACCATCAGTCAGCACGTGCGGCGTTGCAACCGCGCCGGTTTGCGCCATCCAGCGCCCGTGAGTGACCGTAATCGCCTGCTGGCTGTCGGTCTCCCAACCCACCGTCTGCGTGGTGCTCGCCGCGCCGGTCGTGGCCGTGACGCTGTACTTTGTCGGTGTGGCGGTTAGCGTGATTTGCGCGCCAAGTTGCTTGCCGCTAACCGAGTCGGAGATATAAAGCTTAACCGTGCCAGTGCCCGCGAGCCACACCGAAAACGTGTACTGCGTGCCAGCCGCGCCACCGCTGATGAGCTGCGATGTGCCTTCAGCGGTTGCAGCGTTGGCGGTGACGGTTGAGAAGTGAGTGGTGTCAGCGCCGACGAGTCCGGACGCCACGCGGGAGGTTGTTGCGCCCACGTCGATGATGTCATCGGTACCGCTGGTCTTGGCGTTACTGTTGATAGCGCGGTTAGTCGCGGCGGGCCAGACTCCGAATGAGCCGTCGTTAGTTAGCCCGTCGCCCTGGTCAGGCAGCGTACGGATGTAATCGGTGACTTCGTTGCCACTGAGGGTCAGCAGGTCGTACTGCTGGGCCTGGGCCATCATCAGCTGTTGGGCAGTAGTCAGCATGGTTTAGTAGACGTAGAAGTCGAGGTCGATGGTCATGCCTGCCGACTCGTTTGTCTCGGCGGTCTCAGTAACAAGCACAAGCCAAAGCCCAGTTTCGCCAGGTGCGCAATGAACTGGCTCTACCAGTCCAACTGTATCAGAGGTTGAACCCAGCGTGCCTCGGTCTACGAAGGAACTACCAAGGAAGGTGCCAACATGCAAGCCACGACCAGTCGCTGTAACGAGGTCGAAGGGCGCGTTGTCATCCATCTCTACATCAGCAGCGGCAGGGGCAGCACTGAACCAGTGAAAGCGCGGTGCGAGCAATACGGCATCTTCGGAGCAGCGCGCACGAATCGCAGCGAAGTTGGCAATCCCGCCCGGCGTTCGTGCCAGGTTGGGGACGTAAGTTGCCCGTCCTGCGGTATCCGTGGCGCTGGCACTCAGGACATCGCCAGCGAGGTAGTTGCCAGCCGCCGCGCAAGTGATTTTGGCTGTTCCTGCATAGTGGACGGGCTCTTGAATTGCCGCTATCAGCCCTGCCATGCTCACTGGCATGGGGTTGCCCTCATCTACACCTACAGCCTCAGTCGTGCCATCAGGGGTGAAGTAAAGGCCAACAGGTAGCGCGTGCTGCTCGTCTACAGGACGGGCAGGTTCGTGCTTGTGAAGCTCGCGCTCCTCAAGGTCGGCAGGCTCGCGGGTTTTCCAGTAAACAGTGCTCAACGGATTACTCCTTCTTCTGCGCAGTGTCCGCTTGCGCTATGTGTTAGGTCAACTCAGGGAACACCATTGCGATAATGACGAAGCCCGTGGTGGCCTGGCAGGACATAAACACGTTTAGTCGGGTAAAGGTGCTCGTGTTGTACATGATTGGCCAGATGCCGGTTTGAGTTGCAGACCAGTTGTACTGCGACGGTCCGATAGAGCTGTCATCGTCAGCGGTGCCGATAGTCACCATCTTGTTGTGTTGGTGACGCATGAACTCGACCGCGTCATCCATGTAGACAGCGCCCGTGCCCGTACCGCCAGCAGTGATGCCAAAGGTCTGGTCGGCAATGTCCGTGCGTGCGTTCTGAGCGGTGAAGGTGTCGAGTGAGGTTGGCGTGTACGTGCCACCGGAGCCAATGGCCGCGACTGATTCAAACAGCGCCGTGGTACCGTAAGCTTCGATACCGATCTGAATATTGAACGGGATGGCCAGCACGCCAGCTGGCACCCTGATGTCCACGTCAGGCGTAGTGTTCACGTATGCGCCAGCCGAGGTGATGGGCGCGGTGCCTGTGCCAGCGTTGATGATGACCACACGGCCCTCAAGTGCCTGCCGTGCCAGCCAGTCAGCAGTGAACAGCGTACCATCCTTGAGCCCTTTGACAGGCACAGGAGAGGTCGCTGAGCCAGCGCCAAGTACACGCGTGCTAGGAGTAAGTCTCAAATCAGCCATTGGTTCAGTCCCTTTCTATCTTGTGGAACTCTGCTAAGTGCGCGCTATTCGAGGCTAGCGGGCTCTGCCGTGATGTGTGAGCGCTTGTGGGCAGCGAGCCCTGCCGCGCTCTTGGAAGTGATGCCACAGACATCACAGGTGAAGTCTTCAACGGGGGCAACGCTATGGCTGGCGAGCTGCATCATGGCGCTAGTCATTTGTTCTTGACGCGCATCAGTCTCAGCCTGCGTCTTCTCAGCGAGGTACTCCTGGAGCATGGCCCAGGACTGCCCATGACGGTTCTGTGCGTGCTGGCGCTTGCTGTACATCGAGCCCAGTTTTTGCGCAGGACAGGGTGCAAGATGGCCAATACCCGCTTCGTCCAGCAACCCACTCTTGCGCTCAGGACTGTCTACTGCGAGGAAACAACGAGTGGAGCCGTGGTGCTCAGGCGGGGCCTTGGCTGCATCCGTGGTGAACATGAACTCGCCACTGGGTAGGCGCTTGCGCATGGCCGACTCAGCCTGGTAGCGCGGGAGTTGAATCTTCTCGCCCGTCTCCATGGAGTAGAGCGTGACGACTACACGGCCAGGGCTCCACTCGCGGAATACCCAGGGCGCGTTCTCCTGTGACATCTCACCAATCTGGGTGCGCAGGTCGCGCTCCAACTCCATGCGCTGAGCAATGGCCGTAGTCTCGTTGGTCATAGTTGAATCTTTCCTGTTCTGCGGTGGCGCTCATCGTTCCAGTTGCGCCAGGTTGTGATATGTGAGTAGCCGTTGCGCTGTGTAGACTGCGCAGGCCCAAAGTTGGACCTGTTGCGAATTACCGCATCCATCTGTTCGCGCTGGCGGATGGCATCTTCAATAATCGTGGAAGCCTCAAGATGCTCTACACGTCGGCGCAGCCAGTGGTAGTCGTGAATGTGCTTCTCGCCAAACTCGCGCATCAGGCCCACCTTATTCTCACCGAAGCTGGGCATCAGCAGTGGAGGTACGTGCTCGTAGTCCTCGATGGGGCCGAAGACGTGCTCGTACTTGGCGATGGCATCACCACGAATGACGAATATCCACTCCACGAGGTTCCCGTTGTACTCGCGCACACAGTAGCCGTGGCAGGGCTCGTCGTCGCTGACTTCTTGGGTGATGATGCTAAGAGGCAAAGCAGGCCAGTCCTTCTTCGTCTACGTGCGCTACACCATCTACGAAGATGTGAGAACCACGGTCGAAGTAGTTAACGTTGACTGGCCCACGGTAGCCATTGACGAACCAGAGCTCGCCAGTGCGCTCATCACGTAATCGCCAGTAGTCATCCTGCCCTGTCTCTGCGCGTTCACGGGCGTAGCAGAGTCGCCAGTGGGATTCGCGCCCATTAGGGAAGGGGTAGCCGGTGCCAACCATGCAGGTTGAATGGTCATGCGCCGGCGTGATGTCGCAAGCGCCGCCTTCAACATGCGATGGCGATACCCCAGGGAGGTATACATAGGCAGTCTCCCCCTTCACTTGGAGCAGGCAGCGCACCTGGCAACGTCCGCTACGCTCTTGAGACTCGAAGTCCCATTGACCCACGAGACGGTCAGCCAGCCACTCCTGCCCGTTGAGGCGAAAGCGCATCTTGCCCGTGCTGCGGCTGTAGTCGAAGGAATAAGTCTCGATGCTCTTAGGAGGCGCGCTTGCCATTGTGACCACTGACTACCTCCTCTGCTACGGGTAGCGCAGGCACGAATTCCCAGCCATTATCGGTGACGACAAGTTGGTCGATAGTGACTTCGCCTGCCTTGAGAGCCTTGAAGTCCTCGATGGCCTTCTTCTGCCCTGTTTCCAGCGTATCGATGGTGTTAAGAGCAGTGGCGTAATTCTGCAAGAGCATCTGATTGACGATAGCCATTAGTTGCGAGCCTCCAAAGCTTCAAGTCGCTTGTTCAGAGCCTGGATTGAGGCGGTCAGCGCGCCAACTGAATTGATCGTGGAGATCGCTTGCTTGCGTGCGCCCTGCATTGCCCACGGAGCCTCTTCACCGAAAATACCGACAAACTCGCACTCACCAGCCCACTGACCAGTCGGGAGCTTGTCGCGGTTGTAAGTGAAGCGGTGTACCGGTGCATTGACTACGGCCTGGAGCATCTCGTTTGTGCAGACCACTCCAAGATCATTCTTGTAAGCACCAACAGAGGCAGCAGCCCAGGACAGCGCACCTGAAGTATTGCAGGTAAGCTGCATCCCGCTACAGGCGGCATAGGCAGCGGGGAAAACATAGTTCAGGCACGCACCAGCGGCAGAAGCAGCCGAGAGTTTAATCGTGCCTGAAGTTACGCCCGCAAGAACCAGCGACCCAGTGCTTGTGCCTGCTGTCCCGAGTTGCACCTGCGCCACAGTCGTAGCACCAGCTAGGACAGTCATGCGTGTGGCAGGAGTCTGTGTGGCGTCAGGCGAAGTCTGGAAGAGAATGCGCCCTGGCATATCACAACTCGCGCCGGGAGTTCCAGCTACCTCAGCGATAATCGCAGCAGCAGGGTCGAAGCCGGTTGAGCCGTCTGCACCTAGCCACTGGATGCCGCCCAGTGAGTCACCGGAAGCAACGATGGTGTTGGTGCCTAGCGTGGCACTCTTGCTGCGGAAGAAGTTAAGCAGCGGTCCATTGCCTGCCGTCGAGCTGTAGAGGCCAACAGCTGCTGCACCGTCCACTCCAACCGTGCTGCCCACCACCTGAAATTCAGGGACGAGAGCGTTCATGGTGATCTGTGCGGAATGGCCGATGACCTGCCCAAAGCCATTGGCAGTAAGCACGTCACTGTTAAAGGTTGTTGCCGTGGCGCTGTTGAACACAGGCGTTGCCGTGAAGGTTGCAACACCAGTGACAAGGAGCGTGGTATCCATTGTGACGCCGGCTGAGAAGGTAGTCGCGGGGGTCACTACCATGTCATTGGCATCGAAGTCGAAGACCTCGGTGCCGTTGTACACGGCAGCAAGGCGGTTGTTCACCTGGTCAAAGAACCAGCCACGATGCCGGTGTCGAGCAGTGGCTACGTTAGGCATTTGTTAGCTCCTTCCTGGTTCGCCAGGACGTGAAAGGGGGACTCCTTAGACTTCTCTGCCACATATCCCGCAGTTAGGGTTTATGCGTGTGCCATCTGTCCAGCCGGGGGAGTGACCGTTGCGACGGCAGACGAACAGGTAGCGGATTAGTCCAAGGAGTCCCATGATTACGCCGCCCAGTCGCGGTTGTAGGTGTAACCGAGGTAGTCGATTTCCAGCAATGGGTCGCCCGTGGAGCTAGCCGCCAGAATCACTATCGGGTAGTAGAGAGCAGTCGTGCTGAGTGTGCCGGGCTGAAGCTCAGCTACCAGCGTGAGGCCGTTGCGGTTGCCCATTGTGGTGTGGCCGAAGTAGCCGCGAGCGCGACCGTCAGGGCCGACCTCGACACGGGCGATGTACCACGAGTCGGCAGTTATGGTGCAGCCAGCACGAATGCCAAGTGAGCCGAGAGTCGTGGCGTTGGAGTTGAGTCCAGCGACTAGTGGGCCACAACGAACAGCAGCGCCCGTATCAGCTGTACCTGCCGCTGATGCCATGAAGCGGAAGTCGTCCGTAGTGGCAGCCGTGTCAGTGTAGAAGCCAACTACTTCGCCACCGTTGTTCGCGGTAAGGGTCGTGCCTGAGAGTGTGAACGGGTTCACCGTCTCAGCAAGGTCAACTGTCTCCTGCCAGCCCACGAAGGCACGCAGGTCAGTAGCAGATGCGCCCTTGAAGCGGGCCTCGATGACCATTGTGCCGTTACTCGTAGGCACAGCAGGCGCGCCAAAGATGGACACGCCATCAGCAGCACCACCAGCGCCACTGAAGGATGCAACACCACCGGACTCATCCACGGTGTTGATGAAGTCAACCGCGCCACTGAGGGCGACGATGCAGAGTTCGTTGTAGCGAGTACCCCCGGTGGCGTCGGCAATTGAGGCTGTGGCCCCGTAACCCTGGAAGTCCTCGAAGACCGAGACTTTGCCGAAGGTGCTTTGAATGTTGGGCATTAGTTTACTCCTGCGCTTTCTTCGCTAGGGTTGGTGCCTTACGAGGCTGGCGCGGTAGCGTCTGACAGGTGGGTGTAGAGCCACACCTGGGTTGTGCCGCTGGTCCGCTCGAAGAAGCCATAGTCGTCCACCATAGAGAGAACATCCGCACCACCACCGAAGTAGAGGTCACGGTCTTTCTCTGTCTTGATTGCCATGGCGGAGAGAGCGACGACGCCACCACGAGAGTGCGTTGCGCCGCGTGCATCAGGCGTTGAGTTCACGGTGATGTTGCCATCCGTGAAGACGTTGGAGCCTGCCACGGTGCCAGACCAGCCCTTGCGGTAGACCTCTTCGCTGAGGCCCTGCATCATGTAGGTGCCCACAGGAGCCGTGACCTCGATTTGCAGATCGTACTTCTGGAAACCGTGGATGACGGTGGAGATGAGGTCCATCGAGGGCTCAGTCGTGTTGCCCTGGATGTTCGCCACGGAAGCGGCGATGTGGCCGTGTGACAGTGGGTTGCCCGTGCCAGGGGACGTGGTTGTCGCAGCGGAAGAAAAGAGCGCCAGGTAGTCCTGGTCTTTCTTCGTTGCCATCGCCTGGCCCGCAAGAGAGCCGAATTTGCCTGTGACTACGTTGGGCAGCTTGCGCATCGTCTCGTCCGTAATCTTTAGGATCACCTGGGTCATGGACGGGGTGCCAGTGAGCAGCGTGCCTGTGATTTGCTGGTAGGTGCCGTTTAGTGTCTCGCCACCGATGTCAGCAGACTGCACCTGGGAGACGGCAAATTCGTTCCAGGTGTTGCCATTGCCGGTGCCGAGTTGCTGCACTTCACAGGTGCGCATCCAGGTGCCGTCGTAGGCTTTGATGATTCGCGCTTGCCCAATGATCGTTGGTTCAGCCGCACTTAGTGAATTGAAGGTCGTTTCGCCGGTAGCCATGTGTTACTCCTAAGTAAGACCACGCGAGCGCATGATCTCTTGGACTTTGGTGATTGGGGTGTTGGGGTCAAGCAGCAACTCGTCTTCAGTGCGAGTGTCTGCGACTCCTCTGATGTGAGAGGTTGGCTGAGTGCCACGTGCGCCAGGTGCCTGTGCAGCCCGTTTGCCACGGATGTAGGCCAGCGCCTCTTTCTCTTCAAGCTGAAGCTTCGTGTAGTGACCAGTAGTCGCTGCCTTTTGGCTCGCTTCGATGATGCGGTCGAGCAACTGGGGGAAGGACTCGAACTTGGCTGCGTTGTAGTCGGCAAGGATAGACTTGGCTGATGCTTCGTCTAGCTTGCGCACGGCGTAGTCGATAGTACCGTCCCAGTATTCCTTGGACACGACTACTGAAGACTGGGCGTGGTGGGCGTTAAATGTGGCTACGAGCCGTTCAGCATCTTCAGGTTCGAGGCCCTTGTCACGAGCGAACCCGCGAATAGCCTGAGCGGTTTCACGGAAGGCTTTCTCTATACCCTCTACGCGGTTACGCTGCTCGCGGGCCGTAGCTTCGGCCTCGTGGGACTTGCGTTCGGCTTCACGCCCACGCGCTTCAGCTTCCTCAGCAGCGGCAGCCTTAGCCGCGTCGAGAAGTGTCTTTACGTCGTCGTCTACCTGGGGTTCTGTACCTGTGCTCGCGGGTTCTGTACTGGCGCCCTGAGTCTCCAGCCCTAGAGCAGTACGCGCTTCTGCAAGCTCGTCCGCGCTGGGCGTGGATTCTGTAACGTCAGCCGGGGTAACTGGAGCACTGGCCTGGGTTGCGTCGGTTAAGACTTCAGTGGTCACGCATGGCCTCAGTAGAACTGCGCTACTGGGCCGTCTGCGCTAGGGCCGCTTATTTATGTGCAGAGTACAGCGCGAATTAGAACTTGGCAACTGTGTTGCAGTTCTTGCACGCAGGAATCGTAACTCCCTGGAGTTGCTGGATGCTTGGAACGATGGCGATAAGCCGTCCGCAGACTTGACCTTTACGCGGGCCACGCAAGACTGTGCCCGTACAGCGGACTTCTACCATGCCGGTAATGCGTGGGGGAGACTCAGTGGTCACTTGCGCTTCAGCTCCCGTTCTTGTTCCCACAGCACAGTTAGCGCACGACCCATCCACACAGCACAGCCAGCGCGCCACTTAGCCATCCGCCAAAATTGCCAACGCGGAGGCCGTGCAGGAGGTAGTTCAGTAGAACTATAGAACTCAATCAGCAATTCTTGATCATGCTTATTCAGCATCGCTTGTGCAGCTATCTCAGAATAATTCATTTACTTCCTCTTCATGCTCATCAGGACACGTTTGGGATCGAGGAGTTGCACAGGGCGCTTGGACTGTGGGTAAGGCGCATTCATCGGTGGCGCACTCATGGGAGTGAAGTTCACCATCTCAGGGCCAGCTTCACCGGCTACGAACTTGGGATCGATTTGCCCTTGTGTTAATCCTTTAAGTCCAACGCCAACTACTGGCTCGCCCAAAACTTGCGCCCCGCCGTTGGCAAAGCGTGGAGCATAGCCCACTGAACGGGTAGCCCCACGAGGTTGAGGCTCTACGCCTGCCTGGGGGAACGCGTTACCGGCTAGTGCGTTAGTGTTCTCCTCGCGCTCGGGCTCAATGCGCTCAATAGACTGTTGCCCAGGGAAGTTAGGGTTGGCAAGACGGCCAAGGAAGCGCCCTAGTCCAGGGCCGTATGAGCCACCACGCGGCGTGTCAGGGTATGAAGGCAAGAGCCATGGTGGCACCATGCCCAGTCTGCGCCCACCGTTGTAGAGTTGGCCGGTATAGGAAGTGTCTAGTGGGCGATAACCTTGTTGGGCCAGATTGCGTGTAGCGAACTCGTAGGGAGAGTAGTTTTCGCCCTCGCGGTAAGGACGGTTGCGCAGGGTGTCCGTCGTGAAGCCAGCGCCGACTGTGCCCCCTTCGGCGTAAGATTGCGCACCCTGCTGTTCCAGTTGAGCCAGCAGGTTATCTTCGTCTTGCGAGTAGCCGTAGTTGGTGAGTGAGTCGGACTCAACGCCCTGCGAGAGGTTACTTAGCTCACGCAAGAGGTTCGCCGCACGCTCGCGGCGCATAGCAGAACGCTCAGCCATCGCGGGCTGGAAGAATGCTGACTGGATGCGCGCGGGAGACATATCAGGATTGGTCGCCTGGAACATCGCACGCTGGAGTTGCGCGTTGCCATAGCTCTCAAGGTCTTTCTCGAAGTCGCCAGTAGGAGTCTGCCCTGCTGCCGCAAGCGTCATGCCGATTGTGTCTGCATTAATGTCGCGTGAGCCGCCAGGGCCAGTAGGCAGTCGCGCCATGTAGACATCACCTGGTTGACCAAGGAGAGACTGGCCAAGGCTGGGCGCACGGCGAAACACGTTGTCTTCCGGTGAGCCTGCTGTTAACGACTGAGCAGGTGGCGCTGTGCCGAGAGGCTGAGCAGGTGCAGCGGCCTCACGAGGAGCTAGGCCGAATTGCTGAAGAGCACCACCAACTACCGTGGCAGCGGTGGGCTTGGTTGTAGCAGTTGGTGGCGTCGCCACATAATCATAAATGACCTGTCCATTGCGGTCCTGCCCAATGGGCTTGTAGTAGTCAACTCGGCCCTGAATACGCAGGTTACCCACTGGATCAGATGCCGCTCCTGGGGCAAGAGCGAGGACCTGCTCACGAGAGAGGCCAGTAGCAGACTGCGAAGGGGGGTTAACAGTGATGTTCGTTGGTACGGGCGTCTGATAGACGACTTCACCAGTGCGCGGGTCGATGCCAGTAACTACGCCGCCAGATGTGACACGTGCAGGGTCGCCCTCTGCTGGAACCTTGATGTTATAGGCATCTGCCAGCGCCCTAGCTGTGAGGAGGTCGCGCCCAGTAAGTTCTTCCCATCGCTGGACACGTCCTCTAGTAGCTTGTTGTGCAACAGCGTCGAGTTCAGGACTGGCCATTAACGCGCTCCTATCAGGTAGTTCGGATCAAGTACTTCTAGCCCGTAAGGCACGCTGTACCACTTTCCAAGCGTTGGCACTGCTTCAGGATGGTCAATGAGATACTCGATTCGTCGCGTCTTCACGTCCACATTGTATGGGGTGAGTTCTGCTGCCACAACTTTGTCTGCTACTTGTTCGGCAACGACAGGCGGCACACCCCCAGCGATAAGGTCGGCAGCCATCGCTCGTGAGCTTCGTGAAACGTAATCCTTGGCATCGCGGTACACAAGAAGTCGTGCATCTTCAGCCTGTGCTTGTGCCCACGCCTGGTCTTGTAGGTCGAAGTAAGGTTCAAGCTCCTTGCGAGCTTGGATTAATTCTTCATGAGCAGGTGAGAGTGGCCGCGCTGGTGATACCTGTTCTTTTGTGAATTCAGGATGGGTGGCTTCCCATCGGCGCAGGTTTCGCTCGTAGAGGTCAAAGTCGAACTCTACTCCAGTGGACGCAGGTGTGATGACATCCTCGAAGTAGGACTGGCGGGCAGCGTCGGCAGGCGAGCGCTCTTTCTCAGGAATCTTAGCCAGCGCCTTATCTGCGCGGTCTGTTGCATAGCGCGCCTGGGAATCAGTGGCTAGATCACGAGTCATCTCATCGTACAGACGACGCGCCTGTGCGCCAGTAATTTCACCAGATTCAAGACGGCTATCAACTGACAGTGCATCCTCCCGCTTGGAATCGCGCTCCATACGGTCAGCAAGTTTGTTCTCGGCTATGGGATTCTTACCCGTGGCAGCCTGTTCGCGCAAGTTCTGGAGCACAAGTGCATCCACGGCGGAGTCAGCATCTACTTGGAGCCTGAGGTCCTGGGCTAGTTCCTCATATGGCTTATCGAAGCCCAATGACTTGCGAGCAGTCTCACGCGCACGGTCAATGGCAGCTTTACCCTGCTCTCCATAAGAAGTCACACCGGACTGGGTTAACGCGATGGATACAGGGTCAATCTCACCTTCTGTTACTGTGCGCAGCCCAAGTGGCATGGGCGAAGAAGCGATGACACGTTCACTAAGAGGCATGTCAAAGCCAGAGTAGAACTTACCCTCTCTGCCGTAGCCAAAGCCTGTAGCACGAGCTCCCATGCCTACTGCCGGCGATGCACGACCAGCAGTAAAACGCGCTAATTGCTCAGCCGCTCCCTGTGGATCGTTCTTGAATAGCTTGTTTATCGCACGCACACCGGCGCGTATTGCTTGAGTTTGGGGCATGAAGTCCACAATAATTGGCTCACCCTTGGAGTTACGCTGCTTGGTCACGATACGACCAAAGTCGAGGTCGGCAGGGTTCATGTGCTTGGCCGTCCACTCCACAATGTCCATCTCGGTATCGTCCAGCCCAATTTCCTTGTTCAAGTAGTAGCCCGCTGCCGCGAGTGCCGCCGTTGAGACAACGAGGTTGGCTGTGTTGATGGCGTCAGTAGGCGAGCGCAAGGTCTTGGGGATAACCAGCACCTCATTCAGCATTGCGCGAGTCATACGAGGCGAGAGTGCAGTTCCTGCTTCTATGGCTCCACGGCGAGGCGTGGCAGCAGGACGCGCCGTAGAGCCGATAATATTGGCCATTTCGGCAATGCGCCGACGCACGATAGAATTCGTGACGTCCGCCCCCAGCGCCTTGTTCTGGATAAGTAGTCCTTCGTAAGCCAGCTTGCGCACAGTGCCACCGAAGCCTTCGAACTGGACGGTGGCGGCAGCATTGAGAATGTCGCCCAAGACCGGCGTGCTCGCGAGCCCTTCTCTGGTGATGTCGGCAGTAGCGCCACCACGGCCCATCTGCACAGTGTCTATTATCATCTGGGCGATTTCGTCTATGTCGCCACGAGGATAGATGTCTGGGCCATGACCAGCGAGCTTGGCGACGCGGCCTATGAGCCCTGTGGTGATGGCTGTGCTGCCACGCATAGCACGCAGTCCTTGCTGACCCCCCCAGCCAAACACGTCGAAGTTCAGGATTAGCTCACGTAGAGAATTGTTAAACGCGTTGTACCAGCGCAAAGAAACATTGTCGGCAACGCGCCTTGCATCGGCCTTCTCCAGAGTTTCGCGTGCTATGCGGATAGCCCCAAGGTCATTGCCGTAGCGAGCTTGGAATGCAGCCTCACGGAACTGGTTAGCGATGCGCTTGGACTCGATTTCAAGGCGCATGACTTCACGGCCTTCAGGAGTGTTCTTTACCACCGTGGCCAGAGGACGAGAGTAAGCACGCTGACCTGTAATGGGGTCTACGCCAGCATCGAGCGTAACATCAGCAAAGCGAATGATTGCTTCACGAAGCTCGCGCTCACGATGGGCAATTTCATTCACTACAGGGTCAGAGAATTGGCCCAATGTGGCTGCTGTAGCACGACTGCCCACACCTCTCCTGGACGCTTCCTTGACGGCACGAATACCTTCTTGAGCGATGACGTCTATGTTGCGGTTGGCTGCTTCAGGGATGCCACTGATGCTGAAAGGGGCACGTGCTGTGCCAGGGGTAAGCTGTGGTAGCTCTATCGGACCTGCCGCGCTAGGCGTGCCAAATGCACGCTGACCAGCAGGCCCAGGAGCAAAGGGACCAGGAAGATTCTCAGGAATGGCGATTCCCGTACCACCTTCACTTAGCGGCAACGTGGGCTCCAAGGGTACTTCGCCAAGTCGAGGAGTCATGGGCGGAAGGGTTTGCCGTGGAACTTCGCCAGGAGTTGAAACCCCTGTGGGTGGGAGTCCTGAGCCACGTCCTGAGCCACCACGTCCTGCGCCACCTGTAGTAGTAGGTGGGGGGACTTGTGGTGGAATCGCACCACCAGCACGCGCAGCACTAAGTCGTTCTGCTACTTGCTTCTTCGTACCAGCGGAATCCACGCCAGCCTGACGTGCGGCAGCCTGTAGCTCGGTAAGCTTTACGCGGTCTGGCGCCAACTCGTAACGGGCAAGGACTGAGCCTACAGGTTCACTGACTACGCCAGGACGTGGGGGGATTACGCCTTCCAGACTTGCAGATGCAGCAGCTCCACTGGTGCGTAGACGTGACTCGCCCGTGATGATGCGACGCAGGAGGTTGCGCTGGCCCTCGGTTAGGTCTTCAGCCTGGTTAAGGATGCGCGGGATATTGAACTGCACATCCTGGGGGGAGAGTGTGCCGGATTCGCGCAGGGCGAGGGCACGGTCAATGATGAAGTCTTTCTGCTGTTGGGTTAGGCCAAGTCCGCCTGTGCCCTGGAGTAGCGGGTCTGATGTGGCCCCTAGCTCCTTGACACGCTCGATGAGTGCTTCGCCGCTTAGCCCCTCGGCAGAAGCCTGATTCTGCGCTGCACGGATACGCGCCGCCTGGGCAGAAGTCTGTTCAGGGCGTGTTTGACGCGTAGGTGGAGTGTCGAGCTTCTGGCGCAGGACTTCTATCGGGTCGTCCATGCTGCCTGGGGGGGCTGCTTCGCCTGCGCCACGTATGCCACGAGCGAGGATGCGCTCTGTTGGCGTCGGCTGAGTAATGTCCACAAGGCCCGCACCTACACGGTTGAGTAGAGGGGATTCTGTTCGCAGGGCGGCAGAGCCAAGCCCACGAGCGGCGCGCACAGGCAGTGGAGGATTCAGGTTAGGTGTAGGTAGCAGCGTTTCAACGCCTGTGAGAGCGCCACGTTTGAGTGCTTGACTTAATGGCAGTCCTGCACCCAGTCCTTTGCCTACCGTGTAGCCAACTGGGAGCGCAGTCGCCGCTATTTCCAGCGGAGAAGTAGGAGTGATGTAGCCACCAAAGGCTTCACCCGCTGCCTGAAACTCAGGTGAAGCTCTAAATCCATATTGGGTAGTAGGCATCCCTGACGCCAGTATGTCGGCTCCAATCCTGCCTGCTTCCCGCCCTGCTCGCTCGACAGACGCTAACGCTGGCATATCGACCATGCCCTTTGCCGCGAGCTCTGCGTCTCGCTGAACAGGCAGCTTCCCTTCAGGGCCTACGCGCATTGTGGGATTGAGCAAGTTCGCAAAACGCTGAAGAGCGCTGAGTTCGGTTGATACTGGCCCGCCAAAGTAGTCTTCTGGCTGAAGTGGTGCTTGGCCCGCGTATGCAGTTGGGCTTGTTGGTGCTGCGAACTGTTCACCCTGAATAGCTGCATCCATTAAGCCGCCAAAGGGGATGTCTGCGCCACGTACTTCAGGCTGAGGCTGCTGGAAGAAGACGGGCTCGTCCTGAACCATGCCCACGGGACGAGAGACACTTTCGAACGATTCGCTTAGAGTCTGCTCGCCCTGGTAGTTTGGCTCGGCATAAGCCTCAACAGTGCCACCTTGCAAGGGCTCGGCATACTGGTCGTTAACCACGGGAGCGCCGAAGCGCTCAAACTCCTGCTCTAGTGCGCGACGCTTACGCTCTTCCCAGTCGTCAAGGAAGTTAGTCACTTGAGCTTTTTCCAGCGGCGTACTTGGCCCGTAGAGCGAGCATCTCTGCGCGCACGGAATTGCACCCTGTCATCTTCAATACGAAAGTCCATTTGGTGGACGAGCCCACAATCACAGCAGGCCATCTTATATCCTTGCTCAATCGGCTGAACCCATCGCGACCAGCCATCTTCAAGCTCGAATTCAGTTACTATTCGCGTCATTCCAGTTCTCTCACGAATCGTCTGTAGAGGGCGCGCAGGTCTTGCTGTCTGTTCACGAACAGCCATGGCAGCTTGATTATGACACTCCAGGGACGCGCCATGGGTGGGGGAAGTAACCCTAGCTTGATTGCCTTGAGGTAGTCAGGGTCGAGAAGCGCATAGAGTTCGTTTATCCGACCCTGTTCGTCATCAGGGTAGGCTTCCATGATCTTCATCATGTAGCGCGAGAGTCGTACTTCTGCGCCCGCGTCTATACCCGGTGCGATGAGCAGCTTGGGAAACATCTGCTCAATGCGGCGCTGGTTCTCCTCGTGCATCTTGAGAGCGACTTCACGCCAAATTTCGACCTTCTGCTCCTCAGTGACTTGAGGGATGATCGCTTCGTAGAGGGCGTTGTAAGCAGGCATTAGATAATAGTCCTAGTGCGACGTAGCTTTAACATCACACAGATGGGAGTGTTCCATTTAGGCAACATTTCATCCACCTATTCTCATATCTGGGCCAGGTCCATAAGGCCTTCCAGGTGGAATCAGTTTATTCGGTGCGTCCTCGGGCTTTGTCGGTGTAGAAGATGAAATTGCTGGATAGACCATGCCTGTTTCATGGAAGCCACACTCACATTGAATGGAGACGCGACCCATTCGTTGGTCTTCATCAACAGTGCCCATCACCCCGCATCCTGGGCATGTAAACCAATACTCATTCATAACTAGCCAAATCCGCCTGTGCCTGGAGCTGCTCCACCTGAAGGCTGGGTAATTGGTGGCGGGTTAATGTTGGGCATAGGTGCTTGGCGCGGTCTGCCTGGAGGCGATACTGGCTCAGGTGGGCTGACCACGGGCATGGGCGTGAGGAGTGAGGGGTCAACATCCCACAGCTCGGCCAGGATGATGTCAATGGTGTTGAGGAACACCTGGTCTTGCTTAGGGCGCATCATCTCGTAAGCGCGCTCCTGCTCAAGCTGGATCATTTGGCCTTCTACGTCATCGAAGTCCCACAGGCGCAGAACTTGCTGCGAGGTGAAGATGCCCGCCTGCTTGCCCTGGAGCGCGGCCTGGCGCTTCTCCTTCTTGCCCTGGGGAGTGTCTTTGCTTGTCTCGGCGTAGAGGCCGATGTCGTGAGAAAGCTTGGAAGCGGTGATGTAAACACGGCTGTTGGCGTCAGCTCGCATGCCACGCACATGCTCATTGCCTGTAAGAGTGGCGTAGTAGTAAGTCTCCGCGCCCTTGGGAGAGTCGCGGTCCCAGTACCGGATGGCGTGCCACTGGTCTTCTTTGCACTTGATAATGAAGTCGTCCATCTGTGACAGGGGCCAGTCGAAGGGTAGATGGGCTTGCTCTGCGCCGATGACGTTGGCAGTACCCGTGCCCTGAGCTGCTTCGGTGTAGTTCTCGCCTAGGAGCCAGCGTGAAGGCTTTGCCTTCTCGAACGCTTCCTTGGCCTCGTCGTAGACCTTCATCAGGAGTTCGCTGGCTTGTACGGGCCACTGGTAGAGCTTGCCCTGAGTGACTGTAATTTCGCCTGAGTCTACTTCCGGCGTCTTCATCACAGGCGACTGCCAGAACTCGTCGGGTATGCGTGGGATTGCCTCACTGGGGATCGTGCTGGCGTCAAGATACACACGCTCAGTAGAGGAGTCGCGGTTGGCCAGCGTGTGCAGCGTGGCGCGGCACCAGTTCATCACCGTCGCTTCCACGTAGAGGCGGAAGAGCAAAGGACGGTAGTAGAAGTGGGGGTCGTCCTTGTCCAGGTCGTTCGTGCGGCCAGCAATGAGACGCATCGTGCCTGCATGACGATATGGGAGCGTGTATTCCTGGACAATGAGCCCTGTGCTGGGGTCAGCGTTAGAAGCGTTACGGATGATCTCTATGCCACTCCACATAGGGTGATGATCCGGGCAGATAGGGCATAGGTTGTCGAAGTCGCGGTATTCGCACAGGGTGACACGTATCTTGTGACCTAATTGAGACGAAGTATCAGCGGCAATGTCCTCTGCCAGCCATCCTAATTTGCCATCATTCTGCACTGTAGGGTAGTAAGTCTCGTCCTTGGATTTGCCAATCTTGAGCCCGTCCGTGGCATAGTCCTCACGAGCCGACAGGTACGGGACTTCGTAGTCGTAGAGAATGGCCTGAACCTGGTTAGAACGTGTGATTGTGCCACAGGCGAGGTCAGCCATGGACTCGAAGTACCAGGGATGTGGGCGCTGTTGGTACTCCTTCTTACGCTTGTCTAGGTCATCGGTGTCCGGCTCTGATTGGTCGTGGCAGAGCATGCGTAGCCACTTAAGACCGTAGCGAGCAGCGCCGGCAGCATAGGCACGGTCGAGCCAGCGGCCCTGGTTCTCGATGTCCCAGGTGCGTGCTGCCCAGAGCACAGCGTCCTTCACGTCCTGGAGTACGTCAGTGTCTACGTCTAGAGGTGCGCCACCGAAGCGCGTGGGCGACATCGTGAGGATGTCGATAACGTCGTGTTCGCTGTCCTCAAGGTCGGCAGTGCGGAAGTCGTCTACCTCTGCGCCTAGCTTGAGATTGATAAAGGGCTTGGACTTACGATGGACGAGGTTGTCTAGCTTGCGACGCTCACTGACCGCTGTTGACCAGAGGGACTGGACTTCACGGAGCCAGGTGTCTACTTGTGTGGGCTTAACCATTTACTCACCCACTGAATGGCGCGCTGCATAAAGCTGAGCTGTTTCTTTGGCTGGACAAGCAGGAAGTCTGTTACATAAGTGGTTGACGAGGCAGTCGTAGTCGTGTTCAACCATGGCATAGTCTTCACCTCAGATGCTAGTGTACAGCCCTTGCACAAAAGAGCGTTGGGAGTTTGCTAGCTTCGCCCGTGTGGGCATTGTGCGCTGGCGCGTGACTTCCATTAGCTCCTCAACAGCGTACTCCATGGCGGCTACACGGTCTTCGGCGATACGCACGGGCTGAAGCTCCTCAATCGTGGCAGACTCGCGCTTCTCCCAGTGGTAGAGATTAAGCTCTGTCCACAGGTCCTCTATGCCTTCAGCGTCTTTGGCCAGGACAAGCGTGGAAGGGGTTGAGTTGAACAGAGTGTCTACCTGATCGATGCGCTGTTTACGCGTGCCAGGGCCACGCTTGGCTACTTTGCCACCGTGATCGTGTGCGAGACGCGACTGGTTGGGGTCGGTACGGATGCGCGTAATCTTGAAACGCTGCTTCATGCCACGAATGATTGAATCCAACTCAGTGTTGTCACGAGTTGTGCGGCATTCGCGTACCCACCAGCGACCCGTGGGGCCAATCTGTATAGCCACGACCGCGTTAGGGTGAACGTCGCCATAGTCTACGCCAATAGCGCCCAGGCCCCACTCGTGAGGGAGCACGTTACAGGGGACGATGTGCTTGTCGCGTTCGAGTGTGTAGATGGCATTCTCCATTCCTACCCATTCGCCCTTACGGAAGCGCTGGTAGTTGGTGCCTTTAAGACGTTCTAGCTTTCTGAGATAGTCTACGCCTTCTTCAGTGGGAGTACCGTCATCATTAAAGAAGAAGGGGTTGTCCTCCAGGAATGTGCATATCCGGCGAGTTAGCCCTTCAACACAACGCAAGTTTAGCCAGTGGCGGTCGAACACGGGGTTACAGTCGCCCCAGAGTTGCTTCTTCTTGATTGGCCCATAGCGTAGACGCGTTGTGAGCTTCTCCCAGTCGTCTAGTGTGCCCTCAGTAGCTTCGTTGAAGTAGGCCCAACTGTACTGAGAGGAGAGTATCTTGTCGGGGTCGTCCATGCCTCCAACAATGATGGATGAACCATTGGGATAGCGGTAACTAGCAGGCTCTGACTTGGAGCCACCAAAGAACTTCACACCATCGGCAGGGTGCAGGACTTCGCGGTTGAACGTGTCGAGACAAGTTGATGTAAGGTTGACCTGGTACTTGCGCACTATGAGTCCCTTTGTGCCTGGGTACTGGAGATTGATTAAGTGAGCTGTCGTAAGGATAGTAAACGTCTTGCCGGTTCCTGATCCGCCTTCTAATAGCACTTCATCATCTAGTGCCTCAGTGAACTCAGCATTACCACCCCTAAACTTGAGGGAGAGTCTGACTTCTTTAGGCGCTGTTTGTGTAGTCAATTGATTCTATTATGAGGCCTGCGTGATCCCCATCTGTTAAGGGGTCGCTCCACGTCTCGTTAAATGGCAGGGGTTCGTCCTTCCAAATGCCTTCCAATAATTTAGCAAACCGGGGTTCGTCCTTTATCTCTTCGACGTGCTCACAGGGAAAGTACGCGCCACAGACTATGCAGAGTTCATTCATTGGTGGCGCTCCTTAAACCATGCCTCATCCTGCCAGATGTCTTCTAGCAACTCTGCGTCTACTTGGCTGATATAGCGCTCATCTCCCGCCCAACAAATCATGCAAACATGCGCCCAGCCATCAGGTCTCCACCACATGTGCTCAGGGCAGCAGTCACAACATTCGTAAGTCGCATGGGTAATCTCTAGGGGATATGAAGCTGCACTCCACATCTCCATACCTTCGACTAATGTAGAGGATGTAATCATTGAGGCATACTCTCTGTACTCAGGATGGCGCTTGTGCATACTACAGTTGATAATTCTTCAACTGTAGAACGGCTTTCGTGACAAACAACACACCATGCAGCTTTGCTATCTGCAATAATGCAGATGTGGTTGCTAGTCCATATTTCTTCATGGTCTATAGATACAGGAACGCCAAAGACTGTGCTAATTAGTTCATTCATTGAGGCATACTCTCCTGCATAACTGCGCCAAAGAGCCACAGGATGTCGTTGCCATATTCAGCTATGATGATGTCCTTCTGCTTGATAAGATAGGCGAGTTCTTTATATGCGAGCCTGTCTGCCGGGTTGCGCTCCAAAGCGGCGTTTGTGTAGGCAACGCGCTCCCACCAAAAAGAGAGGTTCAATGGTTGCTATTTCCTGTGGCAACATGCGCGGTGTAGCGTAGGTGCCCACATTGACGGCAGACGACCTGGACTGACCTGCCAACTGGCAGATAGATTGGCCACGAAGGTGGACAGCCGAACAATCTGTGCCAGATACGCTGGAAAATCATTGAGACACCTCTACAAGGCGTACATTACCACGACCGCGCAGATTCCGCACACAAAACCCACGAGGAAGCCGAGAACCCAGGTGCTACTCATGCCTGGTCCGTCGCCTTATGAAGTCCTGCCAGTTATGGACTTTGCGCAGGTCTAGAACGGAAGCCACTATCGTATCTGGCGTAACTGGAGGGCGCAGCTCAGGGATACGCTTCATCAACCCATGCGGCACAACCCACACGACCGGGGAGTCGTCGTCGCTCGGTGTCCAGATTGACTGCCAGATGACATCCTCTTCGTCGTTTAGCCATACGCGAAGGGTGCCAGTATTTTGCAGGGTTAGTGTGCCACAGAGACAACGCACAGATTCGCGGTCTTGAGGCTCGTAGGCGAATTTGTGCCGCCATTCAGTAATTTGGCCCTCAGTGTCGTATGCGTAAGTACACATCGCCCTCTCCTCAGCGCGCCCACATAATCACTAGCGCGAATATAACACTCAGAGCGAAGACCGTCCACTCAACCCGTGTCCACTTCACTTCGCGCCGTACCAGTGTTTACGCCACTTGAGCCGCGAATCTGGCGCAGGGAGCTGCCCCTCCAGGTAAGCTGAGCGCTCGGCCAAACAGGCGCAGATTAGCACCCCGCACGACGGGCAAGGACGTAACTCGGAGCCGCAGACTTCACAAGTGAATACCATTATGTCAACTAACCTCCAGGATTTTGAGTGGGAAAGTACCAGAAGTACGAGTTATATATATATATACTATATACCTAAGAGAGAGGGTGGCTAACGTTTATAGTTAGCATGGTGGGACTGCGCCGCTGGGCGCGCGCTACAGTGTATAGATAGAATCTATAGCTTAACGTGATAGGCATAGACGACAATATCGCCACATTCTGAAAACGACGTCGTGTAGTACTACACACAAGGACCCTATGTAGTAGTTAACGTGTTAACTATCGCTCTATGTGTACGTTGATCTCGCGGATTAGTACGACGTTTCCGGGTGCGGTGTCGCCTGCGCGCGGCAGCTGCCCGAGCTCTTCAGCGAGCGCGTGATGATATTGGCGCGCTTCTGCTAGAAGGTCTTTGTCGATGCGTTCAATCTCGGCTAGCAGGTTGCCATCCTTGTCGTAACGTCTCTCGACCTGGGTCACGCCTTCGTGGATGCGTGAGTCCAATTCACGCGTAGCGTAGTCCATAGAGGCGAGTCGATTCCCCTTGTTACCGAATCCGTAGCGCGTGATGTCGTCTAACTGTTGGGCCTTAATTGAATCTACGCGCGCCTTGAAAATAGGATTCGCCTTCTGCAGCTGGACCCAGTCCCTCGAACGCGAGCACTGCCGAGCGACCTCGGCGTCATAGTGCCCGGCGAGCAGAAGCTCTAAACACTGTATGCGCCGTTTGGTCCAATAACGTGCTAACTGTTGTGGAACAGGTGAGGTCGATTCATGCGTCTCGGGCAGCAATGCAACCATGGTTTAAGGCTAAACGATCACGTACTGTGCACACAAGTGCGCAGATTTGCACAGAATTATCCTTACATCGGGACTTGACAGTATAGCTATAAGGGTTATAGTACGAGTACTGGACGGTTAGTTAGCAGCAAGGGAGTAAGCACAGTGGAGATCAACGGAACCTACTTCAGCAACGCGGATCAGGCAGAGCTAGCCAACCTTTACCATCTGGCGCGCACTGCGCTGGCTGGACTCGACCACGTTCCCACGCGGCACGAACGTCTCATCTGGGCTTCAGACGCATTCAGTAAAGCCAATGGCGGCGCTGAAGCCGGATACCCTTCGATTCGCTGCTATAAAGCAATCACGCGCGTTCTGGCCTAGGCACGCTCAACTACTGGACGGTTGATTAAGGCAAAGGAGTAGGGAATGGCTTTTGCAACTGGTGACTATGACAGCTTCACGGAAACGCGCTTCAAGGGCTTAGGTGTCGCCAAATGGGGCAATGCTCATTGGTTCTTCGTTGACTGCATGAACAGGGAGGACGTAGCGAAGATTGGCCCGTCCTACCGAACTAAGACTGAAGCCCTAGCCGATGCCCATCGATTCGCCGGCGAACGCGGATACCGCGCCTAGCGCATTCTGGCTAGCTCTACTCTAGGGCTGGCATGAGCGCACTAGCTCAAGATTAAGCAGGCAAGGAGTTAAGGCAATGGCTGATTTCAGCGTCAATGATCAGGGAAGCATCGTACTAATCGAGCCAGTCTCGCAGGCTGCGGTTGACTGGGTCGAGGAGTTCATCGGCCAGGACAACGGCTTCCAACCCTACTGGCCTACGGTGGTAATCGAGCACCGATACGCGGACGACGTGATCGAAGGAATGATTAGCGACGGGCTAGAGCCCGCTTAGCATCCCCATGAGCTGCTAAAGGTTGGCAGTCAAGCTTGAAGGGAGTAGGCACCATGGTTATTGACTACGCGAGAGAGCAGGCACAGGCGCAGCTTGAAAGCATCAAGGAGATGCTAGCCAGGCTGGAACATGCGCAGGAGTGCGACGGCGACGACGTTGACACTTGTGAGCTACTGAACGAGACAGACTGCCCGTTTGGGCAGCCCAAACTCAAGTGTCCAGAACAGGATGCCGGGTGTTACGAGGAACTGAAGGAAGCAATCGAGGCAGGCGAGACACCTTGCGATGTATGTGGGATGCCTGCCTCATGGCATGAAAGCGAACAGGATGAGTTTGACGACTACCACGATGAGGACGCAGCCAAGCAGGCCATCAATGAGGACCCGCTAAGCGTAGAAGTACGCTCAAGCTGGCAGTCCCAGGGCGAAGAGCTGGAGCCTGCCGAGTACATGATCCTCCTCTGCACTGGCGGGCCAGCAGCCCGCATCATCGGCGACCTGAACCAGCATGGCGGCGCAGGTAGCGCACGGCTTGAGTATCAGGACTGGGGAACGCCCTGGACTGAGTACTTCGAGGATGGCGCTGGCTCCACGCTACTTGACTACGCGAATTATTTCCTGAGGCTCTAGTTCACGCCGGCTGCCTGCCTCGCAGGGATACGGGCAGCCGGAGCGCCCTAAAGCTCACGTGATTAGCAAGGAGTAAACACAATGGCAATCCTAATGCACGGCCATCACGCAGGCAGTCTGTTTACGGTTGGCCGCGAGCTCGGCGAGAGAGTAGAGCAGATTAAGCGAGAGAAGCCTGTAGCGGAACAGGCGCTAAGGCTGGCCCTCATCCAAGACGTGACGGCCCTACTGCCACAGACCAAGGCGAGGGCCGCGCACGACGAGGCGTTGGCCGCGCTCGACAAGGCGTGGGCCGCGCTCGACAAGGCGAGGGCCGCGCTCGACAAGGCGAGGGCCGCGCTCGACAAGGCGTGGGCCGCGCTCGACAAGGCGAGGGCCGCGTACGACAAGGCGAGGACCGCGTTCGACGAGGCGTTGGCCGCGCACGACGAGGCGT
>Ga0209518_1000838_pt1 | contig 37540 bp, 56 predicted proteins | sample RifGroB1_FD_183993 | JGI IMG/M metagenome (GOLD analysis project Ga0209518, IMG submission 183993) | Groundwater microbial communities from Rifle, Colorado, USA - Groundwater B1 (SPAdes) (version 2) | ecosystem: Environmental > Aquatic > Deep subsurface > Groundwater | place: Rifle, Colorado...
TCCCAAATGTTGCGGCGCGCCCTATTTGGCAGTGATTCGCGTTCTATTTGGCAGTGACCTTGGTTTAAAAAACAGGCGGATCCTCTGGGGTTAAAGCCCCGTTGAATCCGCCTTAAATTTACCTATATGCTGCAAATGACAATCATTATTAAACGTCTTTCTTTGGCACCTCTTTTTGGACTTCTCGCTTAGACGCTCTGGCTTGACATGCAGCTGGACTTTTAACCTCCGAGCGGAAACCCCCACGCCATTACTACCATGTCTTTATGACCATCTCACGGCTCTTGTTACTCTTGCCGCCTCCACCGACCGTGTAGTTGATCTCGACCTCTTTGGTGCTGAAACCGGCGAAGACCGCTTTCATGTCCGGATGGTCGTTGATGGTCAGGATCGCCTTGCCTTTCATGGTCCGCATCAGTTCGGCCATGCGCTGGTATTGCTCTATACCGAAGGGCACTCCGTACCCTTCTACTTTCCAGTACGGCGGGTCCAGGAAGAAGAAGGTCTTGGCCCGGTCGTACTTCTTTATGCACTTCTCCCAGTCGAGGTTCTCGATGTAGACCTGGGACAACCGGAGATGCGCTTGGCTTAGGTCCTCTTCTATCCTGGTCAGGTTTAGACGTGGCGGACTTGTGGTGGCCGTGCCGAAGGTCCTGCGGTTTACTTTGCCGCCAAAGGCCATCTTCTGCAGGTAAAAAAACCGCGCCGCTCGCTGAATGTCGGTCAGGGTTTCAGGCGGAGTATCCTTCAGCCATTCGAACATCTGACGGGAAACCAGCGCCCATTTGTATTGCCGGATAAACTCTTCCAGGTGGTGCTGCAGTACCCTGTAAAGTGCCACAAGTTCGCTGCTGAAGTCGTTGAGTACCTCGACCTTGGATCGATCCTTCATGAAGAATAACGCTGCCCCTCCACAGAAGGGTTCACAGTAGCAGGTATGTGCTGGAAACATCGGGATAATTTCTTTTGCCAGTCTTCGTTTTCCACCTATCCAAGGGATTACAGGTTTAAACATTTTGTGAGCCTCTGTTGTTCCTTTTAGCACCAGGTTATGGTAGTCTCCTCGGGCTCTGATCAGAGTGAGAAGCCTTGGTCTGGCTCACAGCTAGCTTGTGGGTTGGATGGCTGGGCCATGTTGACGCATGGCCCGGTCGCTTCTCTTTTTGTCTCTTCTCCCCGCTACTAATTCTTTGCCTTCATGACCATCTCACGGTTCTTGTTGCTCTGGTACGGGGCGGCGCTTTCCTAGCCACCACCCGGTTACTGTTGCTGATTCGTTAAGCATGAGTTCCTTATTGCGCACCCATCACGAACACGGTGACATCTCGCGTGGAGCCGTAGTTGTTATGTACTCGAAAGACGGTTGCGGAGGGCGCACTTACACCAAACTTACCGGCAGCAGGCGCCGCCGAAGCTACGATGTCAGCCAAGGCACTAACAGCAACAACAGACGTACCTCGTTTCCAGAACGTCCCTGCGGTAGCTCCCGGTGTGTCAGCCATCACTACAAGCATGGCGGGGCCATTCGGAAGCGTGGTGTTCTCTACGTCAAAGTCTGCGTAAGCACCAGTAGCGATGCTAATAGGTAGACCCCGCGACTTAGACCCATATACTCCGGTAATCTCTAACGGGGGATTGGGCCAACTCGTAGCACTATAGCTGCTGGCATTGTCGAAGTATGTTGCCAGCTTATTGCCAGCAATAGCCACCTGCTTGAACCTCGCGGTTGCTGCACCAATAACACTGGAATTGCTTGAAAGTTTAACCCTGTTGCTGTCATTCAATTGAACGCTTTTAAATTCAACCCCCGCCCCCGTAGAGTCAACCGAGGTTGTAGTATCAATCAGTCCCGCTATCGTCTCTCCGTTAGATGTATCCGTAAAATACACATTGTTAAATGAAACTATTGCGCCAGTACCAGCAACCTTTATCAGCTTTGATGCGGTGCTAAGTGCGGTCGTGATTATGCTGCCACCGTAGAAATTGACCCCATAAACGCCGGACATATATATAAGGGGCACCCTGCCACTTGCCGCATCTGAGCCGTTTTGCATGATGTTGCATCCGGTAAAGGTCACGAACCTGGTCCCTTCTAAATGGACCGCTGACGTTGATCGGTTCACTGTTTCGAGGTGACAGTCATTGAATGCAATGTACTGGTTGGGACTTATCCCACCTACGGAGTGGAACAGCTTTCCGCCCGAGATATTCTCAAGGTGACAGTTGTAAAAGGCTATATTGTTTGTGTTATCCGAGGTTACGGCTGTTAGCTCAACATGCGTACCACCGGACTTGCCGTTAAAGCACCCGACTCTGGTAAAGCTAGAATCCCATGCAAATTCTATTTGCACGGCTTTATAAAAATACAAGAACTTGACATCATAAATAGAACTTTGCGCAACCGGCGTATTGCCCGCGTTATCCCCCAGCCTAAGCCCGACCGGGTTAACGGCACTGTCGGCAGCTCTGAATGTAACTCCTGAGATATCGTACTGGCCCGATTTAATCCAGAGCGCCGGTGCGTTACTCACTGAGGAAATTATGCTAGTGTGATTGAGTCCTGACCCCGTAATCTTAAGGGTGCCGTAGGTGTAGAGAGACCCGCTCATGTTTGGCGACACGGCAATTGTTGATGTGATAAGGTAGTCACCAGCTAAGACAACCTCCCCTTTCGATATTAAAGCGCAGGTGAAGGCTGAGGACAGTGCTGAGGTCATGTCTGTGGTCCCAGGGGTTGTGTTTATCGTCCACATTTCAGGGCGTGGCAACTTTACCCCTATTACCGTCTGGCTCGCTCCGAAGCACCCGTCCGCCCCGGCAAACGCCCCATTGATAGTCACCGTACCGCTACTGTTGAGCTTGCCGCCCGGGAGGATACGGACTGAGGCATTGAGCGTAGCCGGCACCGTATTCCACTGGCTGCTAATGACCAGCAGCTTGCCGGCCGCCACGGCAGCAGCATCGGCAGCGGTTAACGTTTTATAGGCCCTGGCATCGAGCCAAGGCCCCTTGGTTATAAGGTCGCTTAAAACCGTCACCGGTGGAGCAGCCGCAAACACGGGTTGAACCAACGCCAGTAACAACAGCGGTAACAAAAACAGTCTTTTCATGTTCATTTTCATACTCACCCCTTAACCTTTAATGATGCGCCAGTTTGCGCCGTCGCTGTAGATTGTCCGCCCCATGCCGTCGTCGAGATCGAGCCCGGCGGCGCCCTCAACTGTTTCCGCTCCCAGCCCGTTCACTATCAGCAGATTGCCGCCCGTGCCGATGTTCTCTAGGTAGATCTGCCGCCCCTTTCCCCCTACCGCTGTCGGAGCAGTCCAGACCAGTGCTCCGGCGTTGGTGTCGCCCAGATGTATCACGTCGTAGCTGCTCAGCGCCATCGAAGCATCAATCGTCAGTACATCCGCCCATACCGCGGAAAGCGGCCCACCCGCTGCCCCCTGTATACCCTGCGGACCGCGCATCGCTTGACCGGCCCCCCAGGCTCCGCCCGCCTTCGGGCCGTAGATGGTGAGGGTCACTGAATTGATCCACCACTCCTCATTTTCCCCATCTTCCGGCAGGGGATCACGAGCGCCGTGAAGCACGGAGAAGCCTCGGGCGCCAGGGATCCCCTGCACCCAGGCTGCCCCCCACTCGCCGCTCGTCTTCGGCCCGTAGATGTTGCGGGTCGGCGTGCAGATGTAGAAGTCGCCGTCGTCACCGAGGCCGGGGACCGGGGGCTCTGTCGCGCCTCGGAAGAAGGTGGCGATCCCCAGGAGGGCGTTGAGCCAGTCTTTGGTGACCGGCGTCCCCTTTTCCCCTGTCAGGGGGTTCCCTTCATGGAACAGGCCGTCAGGCGTATCTGGTCTTTGCATTGTGCCCCCTTCCTAGATCTTGATGCAGTACAGCACTGCAATGTTGCGCGGCCGGGTTTCGGCGCCACCGGCGGCTACCATAGCCCCGGCGTCACCTCCACCTACTGGCTGTTCACCGCCCGAGCCAGTGTAATCGGTGCCAGTCAAGCTACCGGCATACGGGTCTTTTAAGAGGTTCGTGTAATCACCGGCTGTATGGTTATGGCTCGCGAACTGGTCTGCCTGGAATGAAGCCATCTCTCGCCCGACATCAACGCCCCGGCCATTGTCCCATCCCCTCAGAAATTCTCCGCGCAGATCGGGCAGATTGAAGGTCGAGACGTTGTCCCCTGCCCCCCAGGTCGTGCCGATCGCCGAGTAAAGTGCCGGGTAGGTCGCGCGTAGCACCGCCCGCCCGTCGCACAAAAGCCAGCCACCCGGTACAGTTGACATGCCAAACGGCATCAAGGCCCCTGGCGGCGCCAGCTGCACTGCAGTCTGCCCGTTAAGGGTCTCCGCGTCCGTTACCGGAGGGCTCTGATAGTTGGTGAGCTGATAGGCGACACCGGTCCAGATCACGCCTATCACCTCACCAGTCTTTATGTCGCCCGGGGCAAGATCATCTATCTGGTTGCGGATCACCGGGGCAGCAGCGAGCCCGTCCACGGTCAACCAGACGTCGGCAGTATTGGTGGCCGCCACCCTGACCCAGATCGGAAGCCCCACCACGGGCGCCGCCAACGGCGGGTTGAGCGCGATCACCATGTTGTTCGCGGTGCCGGTGTCCAGGGCATAGTCCAGCGGGGCCGAGCCATCCTGGTTGAGACCATCGTGGCGGTGGTTAAAGATCAGGTTCAGGAATGCGGCCATGACCCTCGTGCCTAGTGTCTTTGTGACGGGGTTGCCGTCGATGAAAGCGGTTTTTGCCATGGTTACCTCTACAGATAGGTGAAGTTGAGACTGATATCGGCAGGTTTCAGATCCTGCAGCACCTGCTCCAGGTTGGGTACCGGAAGGACGCCCGGCACTGTCACTATGACCACCTCCCAGATCCAGTTGAGCCAGTAATCGTAAAAGGCCAGCGTGTCACCTGCGGAGCCGTAACCTGCGGTAAAGGCAATCATCGGCTCGTCGACAATAAACTCGTCACCGGCGCAGAGCCAATCGGACATGGCCGTGGTGTAGTCCCGGATATAGATCGTGTAGCCGAGGCTCTCGGCCAGAGCTATCAGTGCCGGCTTCTTGATGTCGCCCAATGTCGAGAGCTTTCCTGCCACTACCGCACGCCTGGCAGCGAGGCTGGCACCTGCAGCTGGATTGATCTGGTAGAGCGCTTCCCAACTGGTGAGAAGCTCCTCGGCGCTGTCTGGGAAAGCTTCCCCCTGCAGCACATTGATGCGGGCAGCCGCCACGTCGAGCTGCGCCCCTTCTATGGTTAAATCCTCGTCAAAGACCCCGCCCAATTCAACGGGGATGAGCAGCTTGAGGACGTCTTTATGCAACACTGATTACCCCCGCGCGGATCATCTGATAAGCGGTAGGGACCACGTTCGCGGCCGGGATGGAGCAGGTGGCGTCCCCCCCTTCCCCGCCGAGCGCAAGGCTGGTCAACTGGCCGAGGTACAGCGCTTGCCCCGGCAGCATCGATTGGAGATAGACGGTTATGTCGGCCGCAGCTGCTGCAGCCTGATATTCGGCGCCTATCCGGGCGATGGTGACGTCCTGGAGCAGGACCTCCGGCGCGAGTGCCCGGAGAAACTTGACGTTCTCGGGGCAGATGTCCACCAGGTGCGCCCGAACGTCGGCCAAAAGCTCGGCCGTCGGGATCTCGCTACCGGTCAGGGCAGGGTCGGAAAGTACCATGATATCGACAGTCCCAGGGCCCTGGCCGCCAGAGATGCACCAGGCAGATGCCACCCCGGCAATCTCCTTAGCCCAGCGCACGTAATCGTACTTGTTTCCACCAGCCGGCGGCCGGCGGATGTAATCGAGTATCCTGGCCAGCAGGGCTACGTCAGTCTCGCTGGGGATAAGCGGCAGGCCGCGCACCGTCGCGTGGTGCTCCAGGTTTTCCCGGTCGGAGGTGTCAGGGAAGATCTGCCGGGCCTGGTATTCGAGCTGTTTGTAAAGGCCCCAAAGAGCGGAGGCCTGAGCCGCGCTCTTGATGAAGATCAGGCTACCCTTGGAGATGTCCGCTTCCGGATCCTGGTTGGCGTGATCGGCCAGCAGGCCGTTTAATATGTCGTCGAAGCTCTTTTGAAAGGCCATTAAACCACCTCTATAAATTTGTCGAATGTGACCCGCCTGCCGTCGGCCTGCACCGCCTCGACACTGGCCTTGACACGGTTCAGGTTCTCGGTTGTGTCACGCAGTACGGTTACCTCCAGCGACTTGGCCCGGCCGCTGTCCAGAATCCATTGCAGCGCTTCCAGGCAGTCGCCCCGCAAAAGCCGGACGGTCTGGGAGGTGATCTTCATGCGGCCGCGATCGCGCAGGCCGAACAGGGGATCCGCCCACCAGGTCCCCTGCCGGATAGTCAGGGAAAGAAAGATGTTGTTCCGGATGTCGGCGCTCTTTGCAAAGCTCATGTCGGCGCTGATGCCGGTTGTGGCTAGGGTGTAGTCCATTTACATCACCTGCGGAGTTGGGGCAGTGCTGCTGCCCTGTACGGGGTGGACGTGTAGGTTATGAATATCGCGCATGGCCTGCATGGTCCCTTCCTTATCGCTTACCTCGCCGCCGCTTCGGATGTCTCCGGACACCTCCAAGAGCGGGGTATCCATCACCACCTTCACCTCGGCACTGATCTCCACTGTCGGCGCGGTGGCGCTGATCTTCTTCGGGCTGGTCACCACGACCCCTTCCCGGGTCAAATGCACCGTCTGTCCAAGATCGTCATAAATGGCCACCTCCCCTTCCGCAAGGCTGATCCGGTAGCGGCGGTCGTCGGAGCCGATGGCGATGAACTGGCCGCCCTGCCGGATGAAGATCACCTCCGCGCCTGCCTTCGGGCGGCTGGTGTAGCCGTAATCCTGGATCAGCTCGCGATTGTCAATGGAGCCATCCCCCCAGACTGCCGCCGAAACCCGCTGTATCACTCCCTGGACCACGCTTTTCACGGTTCCGCGTATCATGCGGCCACCAGTCCCGGAGGGCCGAGCCGCAGCTCGGTAGTGCTGCCGGCCTGTTTGCTGCGCTTGAACTTGCGGTTGTAGATCAGATAAATGCCGTCTCTTTCCAGCATCTCGTCTTTAACCTGGCAGAGTTCGTTGATCTTGAAGTTTTTGCCTCCCTGGCTATGCCCGGCGGCGGTGTAGGTGAGCTGCAAACCGTCATGGCGTTGCTTCTCAAGGAGCATGCGGGCATAGAGCTTCGGGGTCTGGCTGTCGTTGTTCAGCGTTGCAACATAGGGCTTGTAGAAGGGGAAGCTGGCATCCGTGGCGCTGTAGCGGGCATTGATCTTGCCGGCGTCCTGGCCGTCCTCTTCGTGCCCCTGCCCCTGGCTTATCACGGTAATTTTGCTATAGCGCCGGGAGATGTCGTCCACCTCGTCGCCGCTTGTGACGTTGTTCCCCGCGCCGTTCATGGTGTTGACGATGCTATAGAGAGGCTGTCCCGCCGCCTTGGGCCTACCGAAAACAAGCGTGCCGTCGGGCAGGCCAAAGAACAGCATTCCCCGGCTGGCTGCATAGATGGAAAGCACCTCACCCACGGTCATGCCGGGCTCGATCTGGGAGAGCTTCTGTGGCGTATCCATAAAGCCGGTCAGAGGGTTGTCGACGGTGCGCTTTTTACCCTTCAGCTTGCCGACCACGTTTTCCTGGTAAATGATCTGCTTGCGGTTGATGAAGGGGACGTTCTTCAGGAGCAACTCGGCCAGCTGCTTAACCGTCTTGCCCTGGACAGTTATAAACTGCTCGGCATAGCTGTCGACCACCACGCCCAGGAGGTCCCGGCCATCCACCACCAGGGTGCGCCCCTGCTTGCTCCATCCCTTACGAGGTGCGTCGATGATGCCGGTCAACTCCAGCTGATCGTTGACGTAGAGCTCGCAGCGCATGCCCGGCAGGATTGCGCTGCCCGGGTTGGCCAGCTCCAGAGAGAAGCGGTCGGCGGCCTGGTACAGGTCGGCCTCCACCTCGTAGGAGATGAAGTTCTCCACGCGCTTGCCGGCTATCTGCAGGTAGACTTTATCGTCCATAGATCTGCACCTCTCCGGCAGTGAAGCTGGGGTTCCGGATGCTGTTGATGCTGGCGAGCCGGTCGGCCATGTTGTAGGGAAGCCCGTATTTGAGGCAGACCAGGTGCAGCGGCAGGGAGTTGTCCAGCTCCACGGTGATGATGCGATCGCGCTCCAGCTTTACCGTGTTCACGTGCTCCAGAAGGCTTCTCGCCATCACCTTCAGGCTCTCTAGGGAGCGATCCGCGTTGATGCCGTCCTGCAGCATGCCGCGCATCTTGGACAGGGATGCCTCCAGCTCGTTGACAGTCAGGATCGGCTGGGTTTCGCCGGATGACTGGTATCTACCCTGCGCGTCAAAGCTCGCGCTCTGCTCAACGCGGCGTACCTGCCGCCGGGTCGACTCGTCGCTTTTGTAAATCCCCGCGATGGCATGGGCGCCCTGGCTGGCAAAGCCGATCCGGAGCTGAGCGCCGAAGCCGACGGTCGCCTCCAGCTGCAGCATCGCCTGATCGATACTGTCCAGGAAGCGGCCGGGGGCGGACTTGATGGTGTCGTAAAGGACCATGTAACGCTCGATGCAGCGCGACAGCGACCCGATCACTCGGCCCGGCAGGTTGGTGCCGTAGTTGATGGTTGAGATCAGGCTGTTGGCCGGGTTGGCCACGTTTACCAGCGTCGCCTCCAGCGTGCTGACCAGTAATTCCACTTTCTTCAAAAAGCCGCGGGCTCCGCGACTGTAGCCGGCGAACTGCTCCAGGATCCCCTTTGTAGGGTCCAGCGTTTTCTCCAGGATGCCGGCGGCTTCCGCGCCAAGCTCTAACCGCACTTCCTCGGCGAAGGAATCCATCTGCTCTTGCTGGCTGTTCAAGACAGCCTCTTCGACTGCCGCTTCAACGTCCTCGTATTCGATGTCGGCGGTGCTGCCGCGCATGTCTTCGACGAAGGTGATGTCGACCTCGGCGGTCATGTCGCGGTCGTCGTGACGGACGTTGAACGACTCGATCATCCCCTTGATTGTGCCGTACTGCGGATGAACAAGCTCGGAAAGCTCGGTGCTCTGCAGGTGGTTGATGAAGTCCACATGATCGGCATAGGTCAGGTGGTCGCCATGGTCCCAGAAATAGCAACGGATGCTTACGCTCCGCGCCTTCTGCCCCATGTTTTCCAGCAAGGCCCCTGCCCTCTTCGGGAACTCATGCCGCACGATCGCGTTTTCGAAGCGGTCGTCCAGGGTCTCGATCTCCAGATCGTAGCCGTCCAGCTGCGCCGGGTAGATGTCCTCTGCCATTACATCCCCCTGGTGCTGGTCAGGGCATCGAAGAAATTACCCCGGTTGCCGCCGGTGGTAACGGCGGTGTTCATGCTGTTGGTTTTGGTGTAGGCGCGCCCCAGCTCGTCGAAGTGGACGTCGATCTTGATGTCGTTCTTTGTGCCGGCAGAACCGCGGCGGCCGCCGCCGATCCCCATCACCTCGTAGTCGCGGGCCACCTCAGCCGACGTCTGGCTACCCCATCCGTTCTCCCTGGCCCGGCTCCCGATGTATGCTGAGGCAAAAGGTGCGGTAACTACTGCACCCGGCAAAGAGAACCTTGTTGCTGCTGCGATAAAAGGAAGAGCTTTCCCAAACGCTTTACTCATTGCCCCCTGGGCGTAAAGATCTGGTTTTAAAGGCAGGTCTCCTCCCGGCATTCCACCCGCCTGCCAGTTGGTAACAAAGACCGGGGTGACCCCAGTTGCCGCTTGCAAGAGCTTGCCCTCGGCTACGCCGACAGCTGTCGACCCGCTCAGGCTCCCTATCTTCTTCTTGGTCCAATTTCCCAGCAAAGCATTGCCAACCTTGGACAATGCATAGGTGCCGCCAAGGATTCCCGCCGCACCCCCCGCTATCTGCTGGCCGCTCAGCTCAAGGCCGCCCTTTTCCTTTTTGTCCATCATGAAAGACATCCAGTCGGACAGCGTCTGGTTGATCGGCTTGACAAAGTCGTCCGCCGCCGCTCGCATGGTGTTTTTCAAGCGCCCGGTCTGGTCGATCAGATTTCTGGTGGCCTCGCTGAAATCCCTTTTCAGGGAGCCACCGGCGTCCTTGATCATGCCGGACATCCTGCCAACCTCGGCGAGACTGTTGGACTGCAGCAAGGTCCGAATGCCCTTGATGGTATCCAGATCAGACTTGCCGAAGGCGGCCTGGACAAAGCTGTCCCGCGCGAAGTCGGTCTTGAGGGTGTCGTACTTCGACTTGATGTTCTTGAGCACTTCCAGTGGATCGCGCCGCTTTCCGGTATCGGAATAGAACTTGATGCCGGTGCCCTTCTGGGCTGAGGCCATGTAGTTCATGTTGGTGAAGACGCGCAGGGTGGAGTCGGCAAGGGTGGCCAGGCGCTCGGGGTTACGCTCCACTTTGGAGAGCGATTCCAGGAAACCCAGCGTTTTATCGAAGTCCAGCCCCGCCGCCTTCGCGTTGATGCCGACCCGGGCAAAGATCTGCGACAGTCCCTCCAGCTCGGCATTGCCGAGGCGCCCCGCCACGGTCATCTTATCCAGCAGTTCAAGAGCCTGACCAGGCTTGGCCAGGTCGAACTGAAAAGCCTGGGCGGCTACCGTGAGCCCGGCTGAAAGGGTTTCAGCTTTAGCGCCGGTGACCGCCATTGCGATGTTGACGCCGTCCAGGGTGCTCTTTGCCTCGCCCATGTTCAGGCCGGATTGGACCAGCGCGTTGAATCCGTTCTTAAGGCTGTCGATGTCCTGACCGCTCTCCTTCCCCATCCGAAAGAGATCCGATCGCAACTGCGCGACCTGCCCCGCCCCCTCCCCTGCCGTCTGTCCGATCTGGGTAAGATCTTTGTCGAGCTGGGCCGACATGCGGAACTGCTGCAGAGCGGCAATCGATACACCGATTCCCGCCAGCTTTCCCTGCAGGGATCCCATGGCGCCCTTGAGCGAGGAGAACTCGCGCTTGGCGCCCTGGGTGAAACGATTGACGGCGCTACCTGATTCGCCCATCTCTCGTTTCAGCCCGCTGGCATTTGCCAGTATTTGCAGAAAAAGCTTCATGTCAGCCATTGGTCTTCTTCCTCACCTTCTGTTTCTGCGGCTGCGGGTCAACGATCTGTTGATAGTTCAGGAGCAGGCTGTCTCCCTCTGCCAGGGGCATGTCAAGTGCCTCAGTCCAGGGGACTCCCAGCTTCAGGAGGGCTATCAGGTGCTTTCTGTGCGGCTTGTTGCGCGCTTCGAAAATCGGACCTCCGCTTGTCCAGATCCATAATTGCATTGGCAAGGGTGTCGCCATCGCCGCCACCCAGATCCAGAACCATTTCCGGCGACAGGTATTCGATGCCGGTAACTTTCAGGCGCTTGGAGATGATGCAAGCGTCGTAGTAGACGTAATCTCCCAGCAGGTCCTTATTGATGGCCGGGTCATTGGCCAGTTCCAGGGTGTGCCTGAAGGTGCGTTCCTGCAGGATGAAATCCCTACAGATCTCGCCCTTGGTATTGGTGATCCCATCCGGGAAGGTTCCGGTAAAATCCATGACCTACTCCTCTACCCGGCCGGTTGCGACAAACTCGATGGTGCGAGTCGCTTCCTTGTCGCCATCGTATTTGGTGGCGCCGATGTCCAAGGTTGCGACCCCGGTATAGGTGACGCGGCTACCGTTTTCCTTGTCAATAGTCAGGGTGCCGTCCTCGATACCGGCAAAGTCGAACTCCGGCTTGTCCTTGGGAACCACATAATCGACGCTCACTCCGTAGCGCTGGGTGACACCGAGGATACCGGTCTTCTTCATCAGGTTGACCTGCTTGCGCAGGGTACGTGCCTTTTCCTCGACTGCGCTGAAGTCTGTGATCTCCTCGCCATTGATCAGCAAGCTGACGGTTGAAACGTATGAATCCATGGTTTAAACCTCCGTTAAATGTTGATTAAAGCAGCAGATCGATGCGGCCGGCGAAGACGTGCAGGCCGTTGACCACGTCGGCCGGTATCTTGGCGTTGAGGCGGTTCGGGTCCTGCAGGTCGCGCTCGACGATCAGCCCGGGAAGGTTGGCGCTCACCTCTTCCACGATCTCCAGATCCTCCAGCTTCTTCAGCACGTCGATCAGTTCGCTCCTGACCTTGGGGGCGGTCTTACTGGAGAGTTTCTCCCTAGGGAAGCGCAGGGCGATCCGCTCGCGGCAAGCCTTCCGGACGTAGTCCAGGATGCGGATGGTGGTCAGGTCCAGGAGGCTGATGTCGTCGATGTTATTGGCGTCCTTGACGTAGGTGGTGATGGCGCGGACGATCTGGACTACTTCGCCTGGGCCTACCTCGAATGGGGTGACACCATTTGCGAGGCAGCTTTCCTGCTCGGTGCGGGAGAGGCGCTGGGTAATGTCGGGGGCTGCTATGCCGGGGAGTGCGAGGGTGTTGAGCGGCCTGGCGGGATCTTCCTCGAAGGCGATCACGGCGGCGTAGGCGGCTGCCATTTCGTAGCTGGGGCTTTTGGTGCCGCGCAGGAAGCCGTTGGTGATGCGGCCACCGTTGATGGTCGGAGCAAGCGTCGTGGCGGTCGCCAGCGCGGAGTCGAGGCAGTAGACACCGACGCCGGGGCGCTGCTCCAGAGGGCCGGAGACGCTGTCCATGTGCGTCTTCAGCGCGCCGATCGCGGTGGCATCGACGTATGGGATCGCGATAATGTCAAATTTCTCTGCAAACACCTTGGCGTAGGCGGTGGCCGTGTCCGGGTCGGTCGCGCCGGCGGCCATGGCGACCACTGCTGAGGCGACACCGGCGGCGGTGACTTCGGTGGTCAGATCGACTAGGTTGCCGATGGTCCCCTTGTGTTTGGCGGTCAGGGTGACGACCCCGAGGGCCACGGCGGCGGTCACCGGCAGGTCGGCATACTTGCCGAGCTCGGTATTGAGGGCGGCGGCGATGTCACCGTGCACGGCGCCGGTGGCGACGGCGATCTCGATGCGGCGGCTGCCGATGAAGAGCCGCAGGACGCCGGGGCCGGTGGCCGGGCCGGTGATGGTGAGGGTGCCGGTGGCGGCGGTACCGGCGGCGTTGTCGTCCAGGGCGCAGACGGTCAACTGCAGGTAGGGGTTCGCCTTGATGGCGGCCCGGCACATCTGGTGAGCGTTGGAGCCGTTGCCGAAGTAACCTGCCGCCTCGGCATCGCTGAAGACGTTGGTGGGCACCAGGGCGGCTACGCTGCCGGCTGCCATGCGCTGGGCGATGATCAGCATCTTCTGCGCGTTGGCGGGGAGGGTCCGGACGGCGAGTTTCGTGTTGAACTCGAAGTACTTACCCGGCTTCCGGATGGAGCTTGGAATGGCGTCGAAGCTGATGTGTTTAGATGCCATTGCTGGTCACCTCCTTTTTCTGTTTGCCGAGCTTGGCGAGCACCAGGGAGCCGTCGTCCAGCAGGCGCCGGTAGTAGGTCGTGTCCGGGACATCGAGCGGGTCGGTATCGGTGATGTACTCCCGGGGGTTTCGTTCCATTGGGGTTTGGGTGCCTGGGGCGGATTGGACTAGCATTTAAAGCCTCCTTGCAGTTCGAGCAAGCGAGGCTTTAAGTGCCTCGTCGCGATGCGATGAGGCATCATACAACAGGGCCGATGTTATGTATTTTGAAGGGTTTCAGTAATTACAGGGGGGAGAGGAAAGGGAATGCGGCAGGTTATCTCTACTCAACTATCACCCTTGGGCTTTTAGGTTGAGGCGCAGCGGGTGGGCACGCGATGCCATCATCTAAATTGTCTGTGAAGACTATCCACCTCCGCTCCCAACGAGCATCTTTGAGGGTCATTCCGCAAGAGTTTGTTGCTACCCATGCAGCATCAAGCCTTTCAATAGCATAGGTATCGTCGGTACATTGCACTATTCTGGACCGCTGTTCAGCCGGAGGATATGGCAACGGACACTCTCCGAAAGCCGGAGATAACCATAAAATGCAGCACACCGCTGTCAATATCGCTGTTGTAGTTTTTCCCATAAATATAACCTCCATGATCTCGCACCTAGATAATGCGGGTGCTGATTTAAAAGCCGTTAAGCGGTGGCCGGTGCTGGGGGTAGGAGGCCCTACCCCTTGGGCAGCTCCGGCAGGTCGATGGTTTCGGTGGCGTCGACTACGGCGTCCCCTGGGGTGAGCAGGTAGGACAGTCCGACGGTCAAAAGATCGGTGGTAACTTCGGGATCGTCTCCCTGGAGGAAGAAGGCTGTGGTGAATTCCAGCAGGTAGACAACCTTATTGTCCTTGAAATCCTGCTCTTCGGTGACCTCACGGAAACCTGTAGGCCGCAGCTCGGTAATGTCCAGGCCGAACTTCTGCCGGGTCAATACCCGGATTATGGCCATGACAAGCGGGTTGACTCCTTCGCGCCGATCTTCTTCGCTCTTGGCGTGATAGAAGGCGACCATGACGTCGACCGTAGCATCAAACCGGAAGGCCCTGCGGCCTACCGGGGTAGCAGTCGCTTTCAGGATGGCCACGGTAATGGCCGGGTTGTTATAGACGAAGCGCATGTTGCGCTGGACAGCCGTCTTTCTTATCTCGGCAATGCGCCCGACCAGGTCGGCTTCGATTGCTTTCTCAATGTCTGTCGGGCTTGTGACCGCTTTAAGAACGCTCATCAGTAATTGTCCAGGGTGTCTCGGCCGAACAGCTTGGGCCGGGTGACTGATTTGATGACGCCGGATGATTCGACGACGGGCTTGTCTACTTCGCCGATGGTCAGCTTGCCGTCGGCCAGGCGATCCAGTAGCCTGACTGCGTCTTTGTAGCGCTTCTCGCGGATCTCCGGGACGTTTTCCCGGCGGCTATATAGGTTGTAAATGGCGATGTCGATGGAGATAACATGGATCAGCCGAGGTACCGGGTTGAATGGAGTCAGATAGCGGCTGGCGGCGTAGCCGTCGATCATGCTGTCGGCGTTGTCGATAGCCTCGACGATATTGGCCATGACAACCGCAACAGCAGCCTGCTCGGCTTCCGTGTAGCCGGTGAGATCCCCGCCTGCAACTGCCACATCCAGCATCTCGGCGCTGACAATGGCCGAATCCGTGTCGTCCGAGAGCTGAAGCAGCACAGCGTTGATGATTTTCTTTATATCGTCGATGGCACAGTAGACCATGGGTTACCTCTTAGGCGGGGGGCTTGCACCCCCCCGCCCTGTACTTATTGCAGGTCGTAGCAGACTTCTGCTTTGGTCGCTGTGGCGGTGGAGTACTTGCTGAAGCTGACCCCGGTGATAGCGGTATTAAAGACTACTGTGTCGCCTGCGCCTGGCATGAAGGCGGTGTTGGAGTTCAGGTGGCGCTTCACCGAAAGTGCCGCCGCTGTCCCGTCTGTGGCACTGTACTGGATCGCGGTATAGCCTGCCGGGTTGACGGTGGCGATGGTCCCCTTGGTGGCGGTGATGCTGGTGCAGGTGGCTTTGGCAGGGACGGGAGACAGCCCCTTCAGGTTCTGGATCAGGGCGCCCTGCCTGGTGCCCGGCATGGCTGCAAAAACGAATGTGGCTGTGAGGACGGTCACCAGGAGGATTCCGATCAGAATTGAGAATCGCTTCATGGTCAGATCCCCCTTACGATGCGGATGGTGTCGCCGTCGGCCAGCGCCTCGTCGAGGGCATAGCCGTTGCTGATTCCCGCAGCCTTGGTGACAGCCTTGCCGTCCGCCCCGACTTCAACCTCGGCCTTGGCTGCGATGGCGGCCCCTGCCGTGACCAGCAGGATGCCATGGGTGGAGACGGAGGTCTGCTCACCCAGGGCGGCATCAACCTCGGCGACGCCGAGGGCCTTGGCTCCGGCAGCGGCGACGTCGCCGTCGAGACCGACAAAGCGCAGCCGGGGCAGCGCGGCCAGGGCCGCGATGGACGTGATCAGTATGGGTTGTGCGGTTTTTGCCATTGGTTATTTACCCCCTTCTTTTTTGGCGGCCTTTTTCAGCTCACCCAGTTCCTTGCCCAGGTTGGCAAGTTTCTCTTTGGCCGTCGCCAGCTCTCCGGCGGTCTTGGTGTTGGCGGTGTGGAGGTCGGAGAGATCCTTTTCCTTCTGTGTAAGCTGTTCGCGGGCCTCGCCTTTGGCTGTCGCCTCAAGGGCGAGCTGGTCTTTGTATTGCTGCAGCTGCGCTCTCAGGCCGACAAGCTCGGACTGATCGGAGTGCTCGGAAACTCCGGACTTGGCGGGCAGATCGGGCGCGTCCTGGATGAAAGCCGCCAGCTCTGCTGCGACTACGGCCGACAACACGATGAGCGCGCCGGGCAGATAGGACTGTCCGCCATACCGGATCGACTCTTTTACGATGAATTCCTTCTGTTCAGCCATGATCCGCTCCTTTAAATGACGTCGTAGATGAGGTAGCCGCCCTCTGCGCCGACGATGTAGGGCTTGAAGATATCGGTGTTACGGATGAGCTGAACTTTGCCGCCTTCGACGTAGGTGTCGACCGTCGGCTGGTTCTTCTTGCCGAAGGTGTAGCCGTAGCTCGGCTCATACTCGGTCCGCTCTGCATCGCCGCTCTTCTCGGGGACGTAGGCCATGGTGATGGTGTTGCCCCATACGTCGGTGAGGCCTGCGCCGGCGACTTCGGAGTCGTACGAGGAGCGGCCGATGATGATGTTTTTCATCTCCACGGCTTCCTTGAAGATGTCGACGGAAACCACGCCTTTCTGGGAAAACTTGATCAGATCGACGATCTGCGGATGGCGCTTCAGCTTTTTCCAGACCTGGTACCCGATGACCATGGTATTGGGTTCGGCGCCGATCTTCTGCCGGATGGCGTCCTTGCCGTCGTCGATGACGCCCAAGGGATCGGAATTGACCTTGTCAGAGAACTTGTCGCCACCGGCCAGGGCGATCTTGTTGCCGGCGGCGTAGTTGGCCGGGTTCTGGGCGAGGTCGGCGCACTGCTTCTCGCAGCGGATCCGCAGCGCTTTGGTGACAACGTTGGTGGCCCAGCGCTCCAGCGGCAAGACGTTCTCGGCTTCATCGCGCTCGCGGTAGTCGATGGGGTACTCCAGGTCATGCTCGGTGAGCACGACGTCGATGTCACCGTAGTCCTCGGGGTTGATGCGGTTGGACTTGGCGCGCAGTGCCCGCTCGGTGGAGTAGATGCGGAACGCTTCCTTGCCGAACTGGGGCAGCTTGCCCGCTTCCTTTTCGACGCGGACCATGGGAAACAGCGCTTCACAGGCGAGTTCGGGGAAGATGTATCCCCTGGCGAGGGTGGAGAGGATAGGATCTACTATCCTCAGATTGGCTAAACGACTCATGGTGATGCCTCCTTGGATGCCGGTTTAATCCTGCTTTTGGACGATGACGAGGGCTTGCTCGTAGGTTTTACCCGGGTTTGCTTCCTGGTACTCCAGGACTTTGTTGTGCAGGCTGAGACGGTCTTCGTCTGCGTGCTCACCGAAGTCGGCGCTTTGCTGCTTTGTCTTGGGCGCGGCCTTCTCCTTGGTTGCGACCTCGCTGAACTGGACCACGTCGGGGCTTGCCTTCAGTTCTTCCTGGTAGATATCCAGGGGGCTCTTCATGACCTTGCCGTCGCCTTCGCCGAACTCGACCGGCTCGGCACCGTCCAGCTTCATCATCAGGGCTACCACGGTGGGCTTCATGGCCGGGGAGATTTTGCAGCGCATCGCCTCCGACTCGCAGAAGGCGTCGAAACCCGCCCGGCGCTGGTCGCTCTGGATCTCGGTCAGGGTCTTGACGGCGGTGTTCCGCTCGCCGGTAAGGGTGGCGATCTGTGCGAGTTGACCCTTGACCTGCTCGCCGTAGTTGGCGACCTGCATGCCGTAGACGGGGTCGCACATCATGCGGCAGGCATCGATGCACTTGTAGCAGACGGTGCATTTGGCCGCGTCGATGACGGCGCCCTTCTCCGGGGTCATGGTGATCGCGTCGACCGGGCAGCAGGGAATGCAGACGTTCTCGCCGCAGTCGCCGCAAAATGAAGCTCTGTCTTTCACAGCCATTGTTTTGGCCTCCTGTTTTGTTTGTTGGACTTCCATTTCGGCAAAGACGAGGAGGCCGTCCTCCTCGGCAAAGTTGACGTCTTTGAGCCCCTTTACCGCCGGCGGCTGGGCACCCAGAAAACCGATGTGGCGCAGGTAGTAAACGCCGGGGACCGGGTTCGCGGTATGGCCGGGTGGATAGAATGAGGCGCTGCGCTTCTTGTACTTGCCGTCGTTGACCGCTTCGGCAAAGGCGACGTCGATCTGATCGGCATCGGCCATCAGACAGGAGTCGGCAAAGGCAAGGGCCTTGGTCCAGCCCCAGGCGGGGGCGTTGTCGCTGGGGTGACCGATGACCAGGGGAGCCTCGTGCAGCTGGGGGTCATAGGCTGCAGCGCTGGCGATGAGGTCGGCCTCGGTGAAGCTGATCTCGGCGCCACTCATGGCTGTGTGTGTGCCGGGCTTGAATATCTCGAATCTCGTCATGCGCTCTCCGTTTCCTATGGTGCGTACTCGCACCATACTCCAGTTGACCTGCTATGCCTTTTGAAGCGGTTCCATATTTTCCAGCGCCTGTTTTCGAAACCGCATTAAAACCCCGTTTAAAACCTTCTGTAGCGGGTCCGCACCCGCTTGTGCGCAGCCTGGCATGGCAAACAGGCTGCAGGGCAAATTTGGGCGCTTAGCTGGCAACATATTCTTCTGCCATCCGGCGCATCTTTTTCAGGTCGCCATTGCCAAAACTGAGGAACGGCCGGGCCGGTATCTTGATGCTGCCTGCCTTGCCCATGGTGCGCCTGCCGTAGGTCGCCTTGCCTGCCTTGGCGAAGCGGTCGCCGCCGCCGATCTTGCCGCTTTTGGCCTGGGTGAAGTGCATGATGCGCATACGGGCCGACTGCTTGATGGTGCCGCCGAACTGCTGAATGGCGGCATAGACCAGGTTGGTGCCGATTTTGGCCGAGTCCCTAGTGTGGTCCGTGACGATGGAGGCTGCGAGCCGACCGCGCAACTGGAGGATCCTCCCCGGCCAGTGTCCTTGCCGCGTGCGGCTTTTGATGGTCCTGGGGCTAAGCGCTGCCCACTGCGGGCGCCCCTCCTGCTCGAAGTTCTCCTCGACGGCGTCGGCCATCACCCCGGAGAGGCGGCGCATGAGCGGGGTAAGGTCGTCGCACTCCTTGAGCTTGCGCTTGATCGCCCTCTGCAGTTCGCGGTCGTCTATCTTGACGCTGATCAGGTCTGCCATAGCTTGGCGATCTCCGCGCTGTACTTGCCCAGGCTCGGTTTAAAGTCGGACGCCCCGGGGTTGTAGCTCCAGCCGACATCCGGGGCGATGCTGACCGTTTTGCCGGTGACCGGGTCCTTGCCGGTGAAGACGGTGACCGGGGCCATCTCGCCTGTCTTCTTGGAGATGAGCTCGTCCCTGGTGGTCAGCTTGCCGGCGCTGGTCTCCTCCTGCAGCCCTCGCTCGGACATGTTGTCAGCATCGAGCGCACGTACCCGACAGCGGCAGCGCCAGCCGTTGGGCGGGTAGAAGCTGGACCAGAAAGCATCGTCGTGACGAAAAACCCGGCCGTTCAGGGCGGCGTGGGCCGGGCGGGAGCGCTTGTCCAGGACGGCCACATACTGGAGAAACGGGCGGTCCTGGACGTTATCCATCTGGGTGCGATAGCGGCCGACGTTGTAGGCCACCTGCAGGTTCTGGTCGAAGATGGTGCGCAGCCGGTAAGGGCTTCCCAGCTGGACGGTGGTTATCTCGCCGGTGGTCTCGTTTACCTGCTCCTCTTTCCCCCACCACCCTTTGGCCTTCAGCTTGGGGGTTAGCACCTTGGCGAATTCCTGGTAGGTGATCCCCTGGTCGAGCGCTGCGTCGAGGCCGTCGCGGATGTCCTGGAGGATGTCCATCTTCGTGACCTTGGCGACGGTGAAGGCGCGGGCGTGCGCTTGCTGCCAGACGTCCTCCCAATTCCAGCTGAAGGCGAAGCCCTTGGACTGAAAGTACTCGATGGCCTTTTCCGGCTTCAAGCCGATAGCGTAGGTGAGGTCTATGTTAGGCATTGGACACCATGACAACTGTTAAAATGCCGGACAGCTTGATGCGGACGACGGTTCCCTGGGGGAAAGTCTGCCTGCAGATAAAAAACTTCCACCAGTTCCCGGCCACTCTCGATCGAACCCGGAACAACCGGCCTTTAAGGATGAACGTCATTCTTCCCCCTGCAGTCGGCCCCATACTTCAGAGACGAAGATGATCCTGGCGAGCAGATCCTGGAGCTGGTCCGTGTCCATCTTCGGATAGATCCTGATCAGCTCGCCCATGGTCTCGGTCAGATCGCCGGATTCCTGGAACAGCTTGAAGACCGGTTTTAAGATGCCTTCAACGATGGTTTGCAGCTCTTCGTCGGAGACGGCACCTTCCAGATCAGCGAGCTCTGCTTCGCCGGGAGACGGGTCGGCCTCGGCAAATTCGACCGGCTCGGGCGGCTCTTTGGCTTCCGGCTCTTCCGGTGCCTCGGGTCCGGCTTCCTCTTTGGCCTCGATGTCGCTTTCATCCAAGTTGTAGGTGCGCTGGTAATAGCTGGAGGTAAGCTTCAGGCCGCTTCTCTCCATGGAGCTGGAGAGCTTCTCGTCGCGCTCGGCCTGCTCCTTGTCGACATCCTCCTCTTCCCAGAGGCTGAAGGTAGGAGCGGCGGCAGTGCCCCAGTTCAACTCGGATACCCAGCGGATCACCTGGTTCATGGTTTGGCAGACCAGCTTCTTATCGCCGTCGCGCAGGTCGCCTCGGACGTCCTGGGCCAGTTGCTCGCCGCCGAGTTTACCGGAGGTGCTCTGACCGCCGCCGGCGTGCCCCATGATTACGGTTGAGATAGCGGTGTTAGCCTCCGTGATCAGCGCCTGGTACAGATCGGAGGAGGCGCTTTTGGAGGTATCTGAGACGATCTCGACGCTGCCGTCGTCGGCGATGACGGCAATGGCGTCCTGGACCATCTGCTCAAGCTGATCAGCGATGGCATTGACCTCGGCGGCCTGTGCGCCGCGCGGGTGCTTACCGACCAGGTAAGGGGTGCCGTACTTCTCGGCGAAGGTGACCCAGAACTTCCAGCCCCCCTTTTTGAAGGTGACCGGCCAGAAGCAGCTGGCGAGGAGGCCAAGACCGTACGGGTAATAGTAGGAGCCGTCGGAGGTCGGCGTAACGAACTTCCGCGGCGGCAACTCTTCGCCGTACAGGGCATTGGTCCGGGAACGGAAGCGCAGCTCGTTGTCGATGTTGTAGATGAACCACTCGGGCGGCTTTCCCACGATGTCACGGGGGAGGAGCAGGCCGTTCTTCTGCTCCCACATCAGCTCCAGCGGGTTGTAACCGTACATGCGTGCGTCGAGGATCTCGGACATGATGCGGTCCATGTCCAGTGTCTTCAGCCAGCCTTCTATAGTTTTTGCCTGGCGGCTTTTGACCTTGCCCTTTTCGCCACGGTCGATCTGCCATTCCAGCGCCAGTGTCGCCGCCTTGCGGTTGCCCCAGTTGCCGCGCACCCGGTCGTCGATCATGAGGTCGCGGTAAACGGAGACGTCGTGCCCCTGTTTTTTAAGGACCGGGTCCGGATTGGGCAGATAGATGTTGGCCAGGCTGTAGAAATTTAAGGAGCGGTTGCGGGTGGCCAGCTCTCCACTCAGTGATGATGCCTTCGATTCGGCAAAGCTGACGAACTCGGTTGGGCTTACATAGATGCCTTGTTTCTTCACTAGTACCCCTCCAGGAGTTTGTTTGCCTGCCTGCGGCTGCGGCTGGTGATGGGTACAGGCCCGGCGTTTGTGCCTGCCGCGTGGATCGCTAGCCCCAACGCCCAGAAGCGGTCGGAGTGGCCGTTTTCGCTGCGCTCGGCGGTGAAGCGTATGTTGCCGGCGGCGGTGGTCTCCTTGGTGACAGCGCGGAGATCGGCGCGCACCTCGGGCTTATAGGGGATGCGGAGCTTCCGGTCCTCCATCTTACCGCGCACCGGATAGGCCAGCTCCTCCTTCACCTTGGGGGTGAAGGTGATGCACTCCACCCGGTACTTGCCGAACTGCCTTTGCGCATCATCACCCCAGCCGATCCCGAGACCGGTGTAATCAAGACAACAGCGGTCGAGCTTGGCGAGGACAGGCCAAAGGATCTTCTCCTGGTCAGGCTTGGACATGTTCCTAAGCTCGATGATCTGCCGGGTATAAAGCACATCCCCCAGGAGCTCCAGCACCCAAAGGACGGTGAGGTCTTTTTTACGGCCGATGTCGAGTCCGGCGAAAAGCCGCCCTTCCGGTTTGGTGACGCTGCAGTCGATCTCCCATTTCTCGGCCTGTCCGTACTCGCAGGAAGCTATCAGGTCGTATTCCAGGAAGGCCGCGGCGTCGTCGGCCGGCACGCACATGTACTCCTGTTGGAACGACTCCTCGTCGGCACAACCGCCCTTGATGAAGTCGAAATAGGCAGGCTCATCAAGCTCCTGGACTTCGTGATCGGCGGGCAGCGACTGCTGCAGCTTCCAGAGGAAGCCTTGATCGATCGCATCCTGCAAGGTCACCCGGTGCAGGCTGATCTTCTTGGGATTGTTATGTTCGCGGACTTCGCGGATCAGCTGGTTAAAGAAGTTGGCACTCCCCCGGTGGGTCGAGATGACCTCCATATTGCCGCCCCAGGTGATGCCGGGGTAGGCAATGGACCAAAGTTTGCGGGGGTCCGGGTGCAGCGCGAATTCATCCAGGATACGCCCGCCACGCTTGCCGGCCTGTGCGTCAGGGTTTGAGCTCATGGAATGGATGCGGCGGCCATTGGAGAACTGCAGAACGTAGGCGGATATCGATCGCTTCTGATCTATCACGCACTCGCCCAGGTCCTCGGCGGCTAGTTGCAGGATCTTAGCGAACATCTTGCAGTCTTCGATCACCAGTCGCGCCTGGAGGTCGTCGCGGCTTGAAATCCACTGGTCCCACTTAACGCCCGCCTCTGCGGTGCGCTCGTCGGCTGCGTAGGCGGTGCTCCAGGAGAGGCCGATCTGTCGCGCCTTCTCCATCAGCTTCAAGCGGCTGCGATCGAGTATCCACTTTTCCTGATAGGGGAGAAAGAGCCCGCCCGGGTTGGCCGGTATGTGCTTTGCCTTGACTGTTTTCATTACCCCGCCATCATCAGGACGTCACGCCGGATCTTCAGGATGGTCTCTGCGGATACGCCGTCCTGTTGCGCTGTTTTTGCGACCGTATTGACAGCGTCTTCAAGGGCAGTTTTCCGTATCTCGGCGGTCCTCTTCTCGTTCTCGCTGCTGGCCCTCTCCAGCCGTTCAATGGCTATGGAAAGGTCCTTTAACATCTTGGGCTCGACCGGCGCATCGCCTTCGGAGAGCTGCATGGCGGCATCAAAAGCCAGGGTGCGCACCATCTCGTTCAACAGGTGGCCGACTTGTCCCGCGGGCTGGGAGCCGAGCTTGCCGACCCACATGTCGGCGATCTCCCGGGACTGCCTAAGCTTGGAGCCGACCGCCTCCATCCGGACGGCGAAGCGGTTGACGCTCGACTTGGTGACCCGCTCTTCGTGCCCTTCCTGCTCAAGGATGGTGTTGATCTTGGCGGTCGCGGCGAGCTGCGTCACGCGCGGATCCCGGAGCAGCTCCTGGAGCTGGCTCTTGATGTCGGACGGCAGCATGTCGATGGTGGAAGGCTGTCGTTTGGCCATGGTCAGGCTCTCGGCCGGGGGCGCTTGACCCCGGGGACGGTGACCAGGCCGGCGGCTACATCGAGGCCGCGCGAGGTCAGGGTAGCGATCTGGCAACCGGCGGTATCTTTCAGGGTCACCAGGCCCTGCTCCTGGAGCCAGCTGAACTGGGTCCGGACTTTGTCCCGGCTGACATGGTGCGCAAACTCCACCAGGATGGAATGGATGATGGACTCGTTTGCGCTGTAGCCGCCGGTGTCTTCTGCCAGGGCTCGCAGGATTACGATCCGCTCGTCTTCATTCATAAGGTCGGCGAAAGACATTACTTATTCCCTCCGGATATTAGGTGCTGTTGGATCATGTCCAGGGCGCTGCCGATGCCTTCCATGCGGCCTTCGATGACACCTTCCACTTTCTTGATGCTGCCGTTCATATTGTCCAGGCGGTTCTCCAGCACATGATGGTGCTTGCAGTCGGCGTGGCGCGCGACCTCCGTCGCTATTTCGTCCAGGCGCTTCACCAGGGAAAGGTGCCGCTCCTCGCGCAGCCTTGTTTCGGCATCGGTCTCTGCTTTGCGAAGCTTGATGGCGGACGCGGTTGCGGTTTTACCGACCTCGATCTCGGTCTCGATCTCGGTGATGCGGCGGCCCTGCTCCTCGAATCGGGTGTTGGTGACCTTCTCCTTGTCGCTTCGCCGAACGGTATAACTGATCCAGGATGACCAGAGAAACTGGATGATGCTGAAGCCGAAGATCCAGGGCGTGTAGTTGATGGGCGGGGTCACATCGGCCTCCAGTTTTCATGTAGTGTTTGGCATGCTATGCAGCGCTGGCACCCTTTCGCGGCTTTGCGCCGGGCCTCCGGTATCGGCTCCTCGCAGTCGATGCAGTCGCGGCGGCTCTCGCTGGCGGGCCGATGGTTCAGCCGTTCGGCTAACATGGAGTTCAGCTCCCGCTCGTAGGTCTCCTGGATCTGATCTATCTCGTCGGGCACGCTACCTCCCCGCCGGCTGTCGCGCCGGCTACGGCTGCCGGGATCAGGTTGCTCTGGTCGTTCTTGCCGTCCCAGAAGGCCGGCCCGCCGCATAGATGAACTGCCTCGTAATAGACCCGGGCGCGGTTTCGGCGCAGGCGCTTCATCAGCCAGAGCTGGTTATGCCAGCCGGGGGCGGACTCGATCAGCCGGTGCAGGTTGTTCAGGAAGACGCGGTCGGCTTCCTCTTTGTCGGCCAGGGTCTGCCCGACGGTGTACATCCAGTCGTGGATGTCGCAGGCAGCGGAGACATCGAGCCCCCACATGCGGTCGGGGACCAGGGCGGCCTTCCAGCCGCCCGGGCCGCAGCCGTTCACCACCTGCAGGCGTGTCTCGGGAGGGGCGGCGACGTAGCTGGCCGGGGCGTAGAGCTGCATCTCGATTACCTTCACGCGGCCTCCATGATCTTGACCAGGTTGGCATAGCGGCGGCGGCAGTCGCCGGGATGCTTGCGGCCGTACTTGGTGCCGACCAGCTTGAACTGCAGCACATCGGCGGCGGTGAAGGCGTGATCCAGCCGTGCTAGGTAGTGAACCAGGTAGCCGGGTTTGTTGATGTCGGAGAGGTGGTACTGGTTGGCGTAGTCGGCCACGGACAAAAGCGCCGCGTCGTTGGCCGGGGTGATGGAGCGCTTGGAGAGGATGCGCTGGGCGCGGGCGATACAGCTGCTTAACTGCAGGCTGTCGTAGCTCTCGATAGTGACGGCAGCGGCTTTCAGCTTCGGCTCCAGGGCGCGGGCGTCTATGGTCTGGGCTATCAGGCCGGCGATCTCGGCCTCGCTGAATTTGCAGGCGCGCAGGCAGGCGGCGGCCAGCGGGTTATTCTGCAGGTCGAACTGGCTGATGCCGAAGGACCAGCCGCTTTTACCGGAGCGGACGCCGTCCGGATCGCTGAATTTGTGAACATGGCGCAGGGAGTTGTCTAGCTCGTTGGCTATGATGATCTTGCGGAAGGTGGCGGTGAGTGCTTCTTGGTTCATGGGTTCCCCTTGCATGCAGCTCTCCCCCCAGGGAGAGTCGGCAAGGGAAGAGAGACGCTGGTGGTGCTTGCAAGGTGGACAGTACAGGGATTCAGGGGGGGAGTCTTTTGAGGCAATTCAAGAAAAAAGCCCCTCTCCGGGAATAGAGAAGGGCTTGATCTGGCACTGTTTATCCTATTTTGCAAGGTACGTCAATCTATTCCGTGAAGAGCCCCGGCTGGCGGCGGTTGAACTCTGACACGCTCACCAGGCCAAGCCGCTCGTAAACCTGCCGGACGGTGATGCCGAAGCGCTTGGAAAGCTCGGAATGGTTGGAGCCGTTGAACGCCTCATACATCTCCAAGTCGCGCTTGTTGATGTCGTGGGCCAGCCCCTTGGGCAGATAAAGGTTGTCTCCGGACCAGTCGCGGCGGATGATCTCACAGACCAGGAATACGGCCTCGCGGGCGCTGCCGATCGGAATCTGCAGCTTTTCGGCTATGGGTTCGTCGGCCTTGTCGATCAGGTCGCGCAGGATCTCGGGATAGCGTGACAGGTCCATTATTTATCTCCTCCTACTAGGGCGGTCAGGGCGCGGGCGGCTTCCCGGCCTTTGGCTCTGACTTCCTCGGTCTCTACATGATCAAGGGCTTGGCGCTGCGGCCGTTTCGGCAGCAGGTCTTTCAGGGTTTTCGGTTCGGGCCAGCGGCCGCCGGTCTTACTGAGCAACGCCGAAAATGCCGCCGCCACCCTGGGGGAGTCGATTTCCTCTATGTCCAGCGGGTTGTGCTTGGTCAGCACGTGGTACCAGATGTCGGCGGTGCGGCAGATGGTGTCGGCGGCCGGCGTGTTCTCCAGGGAGAGCGCCACCAGGGCCTGCAGCCCGGCGGAGATGGCCTCGCGCAGCCATTCCCCATCGGCCCAGAGGGCAAGGGCGGTGAGGCTCTGGGCGCGCTTGCTGGGGTCTGTCGGTTTCTGCCTGGTGGCGGGGGCCGTGCTGCCGCTCTCGGGGGTGTTCTCCAGGACGCGCAGCAGGTAGTTGTGGTTCTTGAGCGGCTTGGCCAGGCCCTGCTCCCTCTTGGCCCGCATGGACTCCACCGTCTCGGCCATGGCGGCGTCCAGCTGGGCCGCGTTGGTGGTGAGCTGCAGGGCTTCCTTGGCCAGCTTGAGGGCGCGGTCGAAAGAGAGGGCGCGCTTCTCCGATCGGAACAGGGTCAGGTAGGAAAGCAGGCTCGGCGGCATGGTGCCGCGCATGCCGAGCAGCTCGCGGGCTGCGTCGTCCTGGGTGAGTAGCTCGATGCTGAATTGGGCGTGGCAGCTGGGGCAGTGAAGGATCATAGAGTGTCCCCTATTTTCAGATAGGTCGACACCATGTATGAGGTAAAGTATCCACCGAGGAACTGATCGTTTACGCTCCAGTTGTGCTGCACCAGGTACTGGCCTAATACACTCAGAGCAAGGGCGGCGGCTGTGGTCAAAATGAATTTCATGCTATCTCTCCAACCAGTCTTTAAGTGCCTTTTTAACTACGGTTACATCACGATCGGTGAGCCATTCCAGGGCGTCCTTGCGGGTCATGCGCTTGACGAATTTGCAGAGGGCAGACTCGGCGGGTTCGGTGACTTTCCCGGCCTGGTGCAGCTGGATCCAGTAGGCGCGGAGCATCTTGCTTTGCGGATCGTCGGCCATGCGGCGGGTGGCGGCGGCTTTCCGCGCTGGCTTGCGCTTCTCCCAGACCCCGGCGGCTACCGCCTTCTCTACCAGGTCCTGGATCAGCTCGTCGGCCAGGGTGATGGTGAAGGCGCGGGCGGTGGAGCTCTTCACGCCGAAGCCGGCCAGGGTGGCCCGGTAGGTGTCATCGTCGATCTTGAGGGCGCTCTTCAGGATGTGGATCTTCTTTATCTGGGCTGGGGTTGCCATGGTTAAACCTCGTAAGTCCCGGCATGATCTAGCTCCGACTCGTAACGCACTAGAATGTGACCGCCGATAAACTCTGCCGTCTTATCGTCTGTCCTGAATGCATTGGGCTGATCCTTCACAGTAAGGAACCGTCCAAAACCTTCCACAAACCTGCTCCAACATTTAGCATCAGCATCCCACTTGTCCGTCTCATGGTGAAATCCGTTGGAGAGCGCCTCAGCAACAGCTTCCAGATCGGCTACTTCATGGAAGTGGTTCTTCCAATCCCCGGAAACGAAGTAAGCCTCTGATGCCTCTGGCTTTTCAAATTGAACGTCTATTTCCATTTCAAAGGTGCATCTCATTGTTTTCATTGTCTCTCCTCTTAAGAGTTAAAGCCCTTGTTATGCGCGCATGGGCATCAGCAGCCCATCGCCTCCGTCCCACTTGAAATATTGCGGCCCCAGTTCCGATGTCGCCGATACCTTGATACCCTGAAGTTCTCTCAGCATAGTCAGGTAATGGCTAGAGAAGAAAGTCATGCCAACCTGTACCTTTGCGAAGGTCTTCTTATTTCCAGTGCCATTGCACTCAGAGCAGATTGCATCGTTGCCGAATACCTTACCTTCACCAAAACAGGTGAGGCACTCGCACTCATAGTCATGGAAGTCATTCCCGACAGTCACCTCGCCTTCACCGTCGCACTCAGGGCAGTTTGATATCTTCCCCCGCCCCTTGCAGATGATGCAGACTTCCGGATCTGGTTGCTTGAAGTCGGGAATTTCTACCAGAGCAGCATTTGCAGCCGGGAAATCAACGGCATCAAATATCACGACCACCTTTTCATTCAGCGCTTCCCACTCCGGCACATCGGTAAGGCGAGGCACCCTGACCAGGATGTGCCCGTTCGTAGCATAGGAATAGTCACCCCAGGAAAAGGGACCGCAGATTTTAGGGTTGTCCGGGTCAGAAAAGACGCTAAGTTTTTCTTGATTCATGCTGTATTCCTCCTCGTGATCTTCTCTGCTATCGCCTGCATGACCAGCCGGTCGTGCTTCAGCAGCAGCTCCATGGCGGTCTCAAGCAGGCCGGGGATCGCACGCTCTCCGCGCTCCCATTTAACATAGCCGGAACGGGACGTCCGCAGCCGCTTGGCTAGGTCGGACTGATTCAGGCCTAGTTCTCTCCTTGCTGCTTTCAATTCGCTTGGTGTCATTTTTTGCGCTCTCTTCGTTGTTTTTGTACCCAATGGGTAAACAAACCGCTATCACTGCCACTAATTGCCGCATCACTACCGGCAGCGGCCAGGGAGGCTCTACGCCGGGCATCACCTTGGTTTCGAAGTCCAGGAAGCCGGCGCACTTGCCGCCGGGCTTGAGGGGCTCCAGGTGATCCGGGTGGCGGCACCACTCTTCCAGGAGCAGCCAGCCGTGGTACTTACAGGGACCGGTCCGACAAAGCATGGTCTATCCTCCGCTGCTTTTCACGCCGGATCTTCTCCAGGACAGCTTCCCTGAAAAACTCCCCCCGCTTGCCTCTGGGTATGTTGGACTCGATTTCCATGGCTTCGGTATCGCTGGCCCGGAAGGGGTACACGTTATAGCGTGGATGTTCTTTTTGCTTTCCCATGGCTAGGCCTCTATCAGCTGAGTGCTGGTTACCCTGGCGTGATAGGTGCAATGCGGGCAAACGATCGACATGGGCGTAGGCTGTTGAATGGCGCCACATTCTGTCTGCTGCCCGGTTTTAGGGTGCGGCTTTCGCTCCACCACGACCGTGCCGTGCTGGTGGCAGGTCGCGACGACGCGATAAAATGGCGGCTTGAGCTGTCTTTTCTTCATACCGATATCCCCCTTGGCTGCATCATCAGACCCGGAGAGCCACCTCCGGATGACCATTCTGAGGAGAACCTCAGAATGGTTTCGCATCTATACTGCTGGAGGCTCAGGAAAGGGCATCCAGTGGGTTACGCCGGGAGCCGGCATGTCACACCGATGCTCCACCACAAAGCTCCATCGTGGTATCCCGGCCAGACCGGCTCTTCGCTGCCCGGGTCAAAGGTCATCACGGTCTGGTCGGAGTCGGGCAGACCGTCCGCGCATGCTGTCCAGCCGGTCATGCCAGCACCTGCAGGCCATCGAGCAGATGGCCCATGAAGCAGCCCCCCATCCGGCCCTGTTTCACGTTCCAGCCGCAGGCGCACTTGTCGCCCCCGGGCGCTGCGTTGCCGCCCTTCTTGCACTCGGCGCAGTCTACGAACAATTTGCCCCTGCGGTCGTTGAAGCTATACTTGGCCTTTTTCACGCTTCCCCCCTACAGCGACGCGAGGTCGAGGTTGATCAGCTGATAGCCGCCGGCGTCGTCCCGCTCGTAGATCCGGATGTAGGCCCGCGACCCGGCCACTTGTACGCTCTCGCTGATCGCGTCCATGGCCCGCTTCCAGGTCGGGTCGTCGATGTTCAGCTTGCGCAGGCCAAGGATGCGCTTGGTGTTCACGCGCCCCTGTTTGTCCACCTGGAAGCTGTCCAGGATCAGCGTGCGGATCTTGGCGTCCGAGCCCTCGCTCCAGCTGTTGATGCACTCGTCGATCAGGGCTTTCGCGACCTGGAGGCGCTCGTCGAATACCAGGTTCTCGGCGATGTCCTTGCAGACCTTATAGCGGCCGTCGTGGCTCCGTAGGGTGATGTTCCCCTTGACGCCACCCAGGGTGGTTTCGTACTCCTCGGCGGAGAGCGCGGTGAAGGTGCGGATGTCCGACTCGGCCATATCCTTGAACTTCTTGACGGCGGTGGCGGCCAAGAGGCCAACGGTAACGATCCGCCGCACCGTCTGGTCGCGCAGCTTGTCGATCTCCTTGACCATCGACTCGGGGACTAGCCGTCCCTGGGCGTCCTGCATGTATCCTGCTGGTACTTCTGTTGCTGTTTTTAGCATGGTGATGCTCCTTTTAAGTTGCTGGTGCGGCTGTAGCTGGATATGGCCCGGTAAGGGGTGAGAGAGCCGGAGATGGTCAGCTTGACCGCCAGATTGACGGCCCGGTAGTCGCTGAGGTTCCGGGATCTACGGAATTTACGGCAGCAAGAAACCCACTTGAAGATGCGTTTAAACATGTTTGAATCCTCCCTTAAAAGTGTGCGATTTCGCCCAGTCGCTTGAAGCGCCGGCAGTAGATAGTGATGAAAATGCCGCCGAACATGCCGGCGTAAAAAGCCGGGAACAACCACCAGATGGAGACGCTCATGGTTTACCTCCGCATGTCTGGCAGGCGCGGTAGAGCTGCACGCGCAGCGGGTTGGTTGCCGCGAAGGGACGCCGCCGATGTTCGGCGCATTTGCCCAGGGTGATCTCCCCCGCCACCGGGCATTCAATGGTCGTCTGGCCGTAAGCTTCCTCTATCAGAATCAGCACGTTGGTGCTGTCCCCGGCATACGTCCCCTTGAGGATCTGATTTATGGTGCTCGCCGACTTACCAATTTTCCGGGCCACAGCAGCTTGGCTGGTCTCGTCACATTTTTTCTTGAGCAGTTCCATGCGGTCAGGCTGCGTCATGATGAATTTCTCCTCTTCTTCGCCGTTCGGCCTGCTCCAGGCGCTGTTTCAGATCTGCCGGTACTTTGTGCCTGGGTTCAGCCGGCGCCTCCGGTAAAGGGAGGCCGTAATGCCTTTGTACCGTTCCCACCATCTCCGCTACCCTCGCCTTCCCATCGACGACCCTGGGCTCGCCTCTTTCTTTTTCTCTTTCTTTCTTTTTCCCGGGCTTAAAAAAAAAGCACTTCCGATACAGCATGTTGCCGCAAATGGTGCAAATCATTGGGTATATGACGGTTTCACGTTTTGAGACCATCCGGTACCTCTGATGCTGACCTTCGGCGGGGATGCCGCCCACCTTCGTGATGATCCCGTGACGCTCCAGATCCCCCACCCAGCGAGCTGCACCGGGAAACGTTGCTCCCGGTGTGCTCTGCAAAAGTAGCGGTACGGTGAAATTCCCCTTGAAGATTCTCATGCTCTGCCACAACATTTTCTTTGTCCGGTCCAGCTTTACGGGCTTCGTTTGTTTCTTTTTGGCCACAACTCCTCCGATATTTCATGCTACGGGCTGCAATTGCCGCTGATACCTTTACCGACGCCGGGGAGCCGTGTTCTTCCCCTTTCCGAAGGTGGGCTGATCGAAGTAGAGGAGCCTCTCGCCCCAGGCTGCAGCAGTGACGGGCCCGTCAAAGTCGTGAGCCTTCGCGAAGGTCTCGATCTTCTCCAGGGCGATGATGACCCGGCCTATGTTGCCGAGGGTCTGGCAGTGCACATGCTCGATCAGGCAGGGGGAGAGCGGCACTTCGCAGGTCTCCTCGGCCACCTTGGTCGTGTCCTCCAGGTCAAGCCCCTTGAACTCGACCCACTGGGTGATGCGGCGGGCAATCTGCTCATGACCGCGGATGTCCCGGGCGATGTTCTCCATGCCGATCAGGATCACCGGAACCTTGGAAATGTCGTGTACGTCGCGCAGCGACTCGATCATGTCGAAGTGGCGAAAAAGGTAGTCCGCCTCGTCAACGAAGATGGGGCGCGGCGGCCGGTTGTCGCGCATCAGCTCCTCGGCGATGAACTCGATCATGTCGGTGCGGCGCAGCTTCCTTTTGCCGCCCAGCTCGCGGCAGAGGTCGCCGAGAATGCTGGTCACCGTCGAGCAGCCGAGCGCGCGGATGTAGATGCCGTCGTAGGTGTTGACCATGTGGGCGAGTGCGGTAGTTTTGCCGGTGCCGGCGTGCCCCCAAAGCACTTCCATCCCCTCGGTGCCGTTGGGCCTGTTCAGGATGTCGTCAATGCTTTGCGTGAACTTTCTGACGTCTTTTGTCTTTACCGTTGTGAATTTCATCTGGTATATTCCTCCTGTCGTTTGATTCCCCTTAAAGGGGTATTGAAAGCCGCCGGCGCCTCATACGCCGGCGGTTTTTTCATGGGCAGCCTTCCTTCTTGTCGTCTTTCTTGTCGTCCGGATCGCGCAGGCAGTAGGGGTCTGTCTTCAGAAGCCCCACCTTCTTGGTGGTCTCCTCCCAGTACTCAAAATCCTTCTTCCACTGCCGCTGATACGCCGAAGCTGTTCCCGTCTGGATCGCCGCCAGCACCAGGTAATAGACGTCCGTGGAGTTCGTCACGTCGCGCAGCTTGCGGGACTCCGCGAGGCTGATCACCTTCTGCTCGCGCCGCTCCTCGCCCGCCAGCACCTCGGCCGGCAGATCAAAGGGCGCGGGTGGCGCGGTGTTCGCCTTGGTGGAGCGCTCCATGACGGCCTTGGCCGCCTCCTCCAGCGCCGGTGTGATATAGGGGATGGTCTGCTTCGGGAACTCTGCGATGGTCGCTATGCGGTCCTCGCGGTAGCGCAGGATATCCTCCGGGACCGTCTCCGCTTTGGCCTTCTTGGCCAACTCCTTGAACTCGCGTCTCTGCTCCAGCATGATCGCCTTTTGCCTGGCCTTGGCGTGCGAGGCGAGATCCTCGCCTGAGACCCCTTCCCATTCGCGGCATTCGGCCACACAGATGAATTCCCCTGTTTCGCTGTAGACATAGGCGTGCCCCAGATCCGTGTCATCCACCTGAACCCTCACCCTGGTACCCACAAGGGCCGCAAACTCCAGCGACTGATAAGGTGGGCGGCCATCGACCTCGATCCCTTTCTTGCCGATAATCCGGAACCCGCCGCTTTTCGGCGCGGGGTGCAGCAGCACGTCAAGCGCCCGCACATCGGTCACCACGCGAATCGGCGAGGTCCAGGAGCGCACCATCTCGGCGGGGGTTTTCCCTTTCAAACCTTCGTGAGGGTTGTGCATGTAGATCGCATCGACCCATCGGTCACAGATCTTTTGAAACTCCAGGCTGTTGAGCTTTATCTCTACCGGCTCCCCGCCCCTTTTCATAAGCCGGTCGGCAAAGGACTTACGCGCCTCGATCGCCTTGCGGTCGGCCACGGAGTGACCGACATAACCGGGCAGCAGCTCCACGATGCCGTGGGAGAAGGTGCCGAGAAAGCGCTCGATGTGCGGCTTGCACTCCGGAGTGAAGGGAGGACAGAGCACATGTTCCACCTCCAAGGCCTCGACGATCCGCTCGATGTGGGCGGCCACGTAATCCTTGCCGTTGTCGGTCTTGAGTGTCTCCAGCACGCCCCACTCTATGATGCAGCGCCGCAGCAGCGCCGAGACGGCCGTCGCTTTCGAGGTGGGGGAAACCAGCAGCCGGGGCCGCCGGGAATAGACGTCGATGGAGCCGACGACAGCATAGCGGCCATCCTCCAGTAGAAGATCGGCGGGTGTGGAGTCCATCTCCCAGACCTGGTTCAGCCGCACCACCCTCTCTGAGGAGCTGCCGAAGGCGAGCATGTGCTTGTTGCGCCATTCGTCCGGGTTGGTGAGGAAGAGAAAGAGGCTGGCGTTCATCTTGAGCCAGTGCTTGAGGAACCGCGAAACCGAATCAAAGCCCGCTGCCATACCGCGCGCTTCCAAAGCGTCGTGCACCTTCTTGATCGAGCAGCCGGGAAACTGTACCTGCATCGCTACCGCCAGATCCTGCTGATCCTTGCTCAGAAAGGTAGCGCCTTTTTTGGAAACATAGCCATCGGCGAGGGCGTACATGCCGCCCGTCTTGTACTTATTTTCCCAGCGGTACACCGTGCGGCCGCTCACCCGGGGAATCTCCTCCCGCACCCATTCAGGCACTTCGATGAAACCGGCGTTGTACTCTTTGGCGAATATCTTCAGCCACTTCTCGTTGCCGGGGTTTTGCCGCGCGGCGGCCAGAAAGGTGGCGCTGGCCTTCATAACCTTGCGCCGGGCCTTGCCGGAGCGCTGTTTCTCCTCGGGGAGCTGGTTGAAGCGGGCCAGGGAAAGTTCCTTCATGCGGAGGCGATCCTCGGTCTCAAGATCCAGCCTCTCGCGGGTCGCTTTCCCTGCCTTCAACGCCGCCTTCACGGTCTCGCTCTCCGGGTTCACACCCAGAGTGCGCAGGACCGCCCCCTCGTCTTCGGCGCCGAGGTTGGCCGCCTCACGTCCCAGGAGCGCATTTAGGTGCGTCTGAGTCTCCTCTGGCAGGCATTCCAGCGCATATTCTTTGCCGCCCCCGCGTCCAGAGCGCTGGCGGGACGGCCAGTTTTCACGCTTAGCACGAGCTTTGATATTCTGCTCGGTACCAGCTAGTCCTGGAAGGCCAGCCAGCTCTTTGGCACTGTAATGAGTCTTCTTTTCTCCGTGCTGCATGGAGCGCCCCCCTGAACTGAATAAAATCACAAAACATGTTTTAAGCTTTTCGTTGCGTACAACCTTGAAATCATCTATAGTTCCGGCCTAGTCGGCCTTGTCCCAGAGCTTCTCACAGGGCTTACCTACCCGCTTGTTGATGTACTCTCTGATCCGTGCGGAAGAGTGGTGCCCGTTGAGCACACCGGATACCGTGGACAACAGCACCCCCAGCTCCTCCGCGATGTCTTTCTGTTTGATGCCCCTCTCCACCAGGAGAGCTTTTACTTTGCGGTTCATAGTTATCCTCGTTGCAGTTATGTCTTTCGTTTGGGGGGCCGGGTGCCAATAGTCTCTGATCCAATTCTCGCAGCGCACGGCATTACTGAAAAACAGGCATTTAACGTGGTTGCTGTCTTCTTCACTGAGACCTGGCCGCGCATCCTAATGGCGAGACGGTTGCATAAGATCGATAAGCTAAAGACCATAGTCTCGCACATCAGGTGCATCCCTTGGCCGCACGTTGATGCCTACAATCAACTACTGGAAAAGATCGCCAAGGCCCGCACCTCTTCAGAACTACGCGTCCCCCTGATGGAGGCAAAAGAGCCGATTATCCGCAGGCTCAATCACAACCGCTACATATTCAACAGACTTGATGTTGATCATGATAGATTTGCTACGGCCAAGCTTTCGGCGGCTGAAAAAACCTGGGCTCGCCAAATAATTTTTGAAGTCATGCAAGTAGGGCCTGACGGTGAGCCGAAAGCGGGCCGTGCAGTGCCATGGTTCGGAGAATGGGAACCGGAATCTTGGTAAACACCAGGACTGTCTTGTATGACGGGGCCTTACACTCCCACCGCAAGGCCTCTTCCTGGCATATACGCCACACAAGGCGCGCGGGAGGCTTTTGCGGGCTCAAACGGTATACCATCGTAACCGCGAGCAATTCTGAGTCTGATAGTTTGGCTTTCATGACTGGCTCCTTTTCATTTCATCCACAGGCAAAAGATATTTTGTACATTAGTTCAAAATTTTATCATCGTCAACTCAATTTTTTGCATTCAAGTTGATTTTTTTGAACTCTCGTGTACCTACCCTATTTTTACTTTTAAAATAGGGCACTTACCGAACTTGAACACGCTGGCATCAACATTCAAGTTAGCATTCAAGTTTTGCATCCAACTTGAACACTGGAACTATTAAATGAATTTGTCTGACAGACTGAAACTTGCACGTGAATCCCTTGGCATGAATCAAAAGGAAATTTCCAAAGCCATTGGGGTCGCCTATACCTCTTGGCTTGGTTATGAGGATGGCGCGAATGTCCCTGGGGGGAAGGTTCTTGAATCTCTTGCACGTCACGGGATTGATTTAAACTGGCTGCTTTTGGGAGAGGGCTCTATGAAGCGCGGCGATGTGCAGGAATCGCCACCTGAGGGTTACGTCTCCGTCCCGCGCTACGAGATCCAGGCCAGCGCGGGAGCCGGGACCATGGTTCACAGCGAGCAGATCGTCGACGTGATGTCCTTCAAGTCGGACTGGCTCAAGGTCTCCCTGGGCCTGACGCCGTCCTGTGCCGCCGTGATCAGCGTCTACGGTGACAGCATGGAGCCCTACCTGACCGACGGTGACCTGATCCTGATAGACACCGGGGTGAACCGGGTGAGCAACAATGCCGTCTACGTGATCCAGTACGGCGACTCGCTCCTGGTCAAGCGGATACAGCTCAAGGGAGACGACACCGTGATCGTCAAGAGCGACAACCCGCACTACGAGCCCGAGACCTTCAGAGGCGAAGCTGCAGAGCGTTTACGCGTGGTGGGACGGATGGTTAGACGTTTGGTGAGGTAAAGGAGGGACGTTGCATGGGGAGGAAACAATCTGATCCTGTTCTAGCCTACGTGGTTGCCGGAGCAATCATTATTTCGCCTTTTGTTTTCCTCTATAATCTGCTCGGAACACTGGGATTGTCCTTGCTGGCACTGGCAGCTTTGATATGCGTCGTATATTTCGTAAAACGTAATAACCACAAAGAAAATCTTTCCTTCCAGAGATTAGCCTTAGCAACTATCTCTACGCGTATGCATCCAGATGAGTGCAAGTCTATAAACCTGCGTCTCATGCGAAGAGATCATAAACAAGCATATCTTATTCGGAACCTGCAAATCATTAGAGATTCAATTGATATCGCGTTGAAGAGTAAAAAACGTGACGTCGCTGAATCAAGAATTAAGTCGGTATCCGATTTGTGGGATGAAGTAGAAAAAGACAGGATTCTGCTTTCTGACGAAGTATTCGAAGCCTCAAAAGTAATCGTCAAAAACGCTATTACGGAGTTTGGCACCATCTTTTACATCAATCTGGCGCAGGGCTATTTGGAAAAAGCGGCACCGCTAAAAACCGAAAGAGGCAAGGCCAAATATCACATGCTCGCACGAGACATGATTTTTGAGGGCTTAGCTAACCCAGCCAGCGACAAGGAAACGCTTAAAAATCTACTGGCACAGATACCAGATGGTAGCCAACTGGCTGAATGTGGCTAAAGTATCAGAAACAAACAGCTTTGCTTTACGCTAAAACAAACACTGCCAAACCACACGCTTTATTACCTGCTGATATCTTGGTTGTGAAGCGTACTGACAAACCACGCGCATAATTTACAGTTATCCACAGTTTACTGACAAACCACTCATTTTCTTGAATACTCTTTCAATGCCTCGTTAACATCCCGTTTAATAAAACGATCCCATCCTTATTCAATGATTCCCGTTCTATCCCGCC
>Ga0209518_1000839_pt1 | contig 37525 bp, 54 predicted proteins | sample RifGroB1_FD_183993 | JGI IMG/M metagenome (GOLD analysis project Ga0209518, IMG submission 183993) | Groundwater microbial communities from Rifle, Colorado, USA - Groundwater B1 (SPAdes) (version 2) | ecosystem: Environmental > Aquatic > Deep subsurface > Groundwater | place: Rifle, Colorado...
CTGACCGGCATCACCTGTCAGGAGGCTAGAGCTTAGACAGTTAAACCATTGAAAAGATTCGGGATCGAATTGGGGAAGTATGTGAAATCTTGGGGGAAACTTGGGTAAGCCTTGGAGGAGGGGGAAACGGGCTATTTCGCGGTCGCTTAGGCAGTGGGGTTGAGAACGTTAAAAAATGGCGCGCGCTTTGGCAGTAGAAATGCGGAGAAAGTTTAGCGTTCGGTTTGGCAGTATGTGCGGCTGTAATTGTATAGTGGTTACATTAATGTTGTTGATCTAATTGCCGTTTAATGTATTTTACAAAAGTAGCAGGTTAATAGCCAGTAGGGAGGAGGGAAGTCCTGTGGAACTAAAAAGTTTTGCATCACTGCCGGAGCAGCTACAGGTGATCCTAGTATCTGGGTACCTGGGCTACTCGATAGCTTATGCTGGCTATCGCGGCAAAGAAAGAAAAGACCAATTGTTTTACGGGATCCTCGCGTTTGGCATCTTCGGATACATCTTCTGGGACGCCACCAGACAGTTTTATGATTCTTTTTTGATCCCTGGCCTAGGTTCGTTGCTGACTTCAGTGCTGGCAGCAATCTTTTGGAGAAAATATGGGCGGAACTGGTTTAATCGCTTGATGCACCGAGCTGCCATTTCCAATGAAGATGGAATTGATACAGTTTGGAACCGACTCATTCAAGATACAGGTATCTGCCCGACTCAAGTAACAGTTTTCCTAAATGATGGTAGCTTGCTAGAGTGTGACGATGTGGAGTTGTTCGTGAACGCGCCAATTCCATTATTTTACACTGATTCAGAAGGCAACATTGCACTATACGTCACCAATAGAAAGACGACTGCTGGTGATGAGGTAAGGGCCTCGCATTTACAAGACCCTTACTATGGTGATCGGATAACCTACGTGCCTAAAAGCCAGATTTCTCACGTGAACTTCAGGTTCAAGAAAAGGGGCGCTACTCGTGCCCAGGAGGCTTAGGCGGCCGTGACCCAGTCTCAGTTGTGTGTCCGGGGCTTGCGCCTGGCTGAACTCCGCCTTGAATATTCGTGGTTATCGTGTCAGCCTGCGGAGTTATCCCTCTGATGCCATCATACTGCGGCTGCTGCCCATTCCTGCCAATGTCATACTGATCTCTTGCCATTCTTCCCCCCTTAAGGTCGCACCAATTTACCTCACCATCTGCCGGACCATCCGGCTGGATTTAAAGCATCTGTATAGCCCATTTAACGCGGCCCTGGATGAAGTGCTGGTCGTCTACTTCGTCCAGGGCTACCTCGATGTCTTCGCTGCGGAACTCTTCGTTGTCCGAGCGCAACTGTATTCTCTTCCTGTTTAAGTATAGCCGCTTGATGACGGTGCCCTGGTACGGCAGCCAAACGGCGAAGAGCTCGCCGTTGACTACCTGCCGATCCGCGCGGTCAACTCCCACCACGGCCCCATCCCTCAGGGTGGTCTCCATGCTGCGCCCTCTGACTTTGACCGGGATGATCGACTTTTTATAGAAGGACCTGGGGATGACGATCTCCTCGATCGGCTCGGAGGGTATGAACTCGTAAGGCGCGCCGGCCCCGCCGGTGACGTAGACCTGCATCACCACGACCTCGTCCGGGTTAAACGGCAACAACCCCGTTTCCTTCTCGCAGCCTGCAGCAGCTCCCCCCAGGCTCAGATCCCTCGTTGCTTTCGGCGCGCCCTGGACGACCTCCCGAAACATTTCCCCTTCGCCCCTCGTGAGCCAATCGTAACTCAATCCTCTACATTTAGTAAGAATCGCATCGATGTCGCCAATGCTATTTCTTGTTTTCCAAGCGTTGAGAGTGCCCTCCTTTATATCTAAAAAGGCTGCAAGTTCTCTGTAAGTCTTTAGATTGTAATGTTTTTTGAGGTCGTCGAAGATGGATGCTACGGTATGTAGTTTTTTATCTTGCATTATGTAGAATTCCCGGTTATAAACTTAACTATCTTGTTGAACAAACAAAGGAGGCAGTCATGAAGATATCCCGCCGGCTAAAAATGAGACTGATGAAACTGAAAGAGGATCGGGCCAGATCACGCACACGTGCCCGTGCAATTACCATGGCTTCTCTGGAGGCTCTGGGGGCTGCACGCGCCGCTCGGAGATCCGAACGCGTAGCATATCTAATGTCGCAACAGTCATGAAAAGGGGCTCTCGCCGTCAAACGGCCATTCCTGGAATTCACCCAAAAGAACCTTGTTGTACGCGTCCCCAGCAATCGAGGCCATCAGGCGATAACTGCCACCCGGTTCAAGCGGGCTCTCCGCAACTACCTGTAAAAGGATCTGTGCCTGGTTCACATGCTGGTGGGCGGCAAGAACCAGCCGCCCCCGAAAACTCGGGTCCTTCCATTTTTTCTTTGCGTTCCGAGCGGATGGAGCAGCTTCGACAAAAGAGGAAATCTCTACAGCGTTATTGGAAACCCAGTCATACCATGCTCCCATTGACATCCCTGACAAGTCCTGATGCAGAGCAGCGATCTCTGCTTTGGTTATGGATTCACGGAGTTCGTTAAGAAAGCCGCTGCAAGCGGAAACATAATTGAACAGGCTCATCACGCCCTCCAAGGGTAAACATAACTATAAGTTCAAATTGAGCGGAGATTAACAAATGGAACCCAACAAGGCAACAGAAATCAGAAAGGCCCTCCTGGACCTGGGCATTACCCAGGCGCAGATAGCCCGCGAGCTCGGCATCCACATAGCGAGCGTGAACGGCGTCATTCACGGCAGATACAAGAGTCGGCGGGTGACGGAGTACGTCGAGAAGCTGATCAAAAAGGCGGCCTGAAGTTGTCCGTTAGATTGCAAGCCTAACGGACAACTCTAACGGACAGAGCAAAGACTAACGGACAAATTGTAATTAACTGAATTGAAGAGGGTTTTTCAAATGGACGGATGGCTGAGCATAAAAGACCTAACGGACATCTTTTCCTCAAAAGAAGACTCCATTTTGAAGTCCATTCAGCGCGGGAAAAAGTTCACCAAAACCCGCCAAATTGACGGGCAGGGGAAGGGTCGTGGCGGCCAAATCTGGCAGGTCCACATCACCGATCCGGCCATCCCGGCGGAGCACCGCGCGGCCTTCCTGCACGCGCTGGAAGTACCGGCAAATGATGCCGCAAACCTCACTTGGGTCAAGCCGGAAAGTCTGCCCGCCATCGTCACCCAGGGCCAGCTCCCGGCCCTCACCGAGCTCAAGAAGTACCAGGTCCAGACCATGGACGCCCGCATCTACTTCATGCGCATCATCGAGCGTGCGGGCCGGGCCGGCATCGGCGTCAACAAGGCGATCGAGACCATCGTGGGCCAAGCCCAGGACGGCACTCTCCCCGAGGACGCGGCCCGCATGATACCGCTGGCCAACGCCCGCGCCGGTGCGGAGCGCACCCTCTCCTCAAACGGCATGATGAAATGGTGGAGCGCCTGGCAGAAGTCCGGCCACAACCCCGTGGCCCTCGCCCCCAAGGATACCGAGAAGCTGCCGCAGAAGGTGCTCACGGAGTGGGTGCGCGACTATGACGGCAAGGCCAAGGCGCTCATGCTCGCCCCCGGCGTCCCCGCTTGGCTGCCGTACTTCCTGGACGAATACCGGCAGCCGCAAAAGCCCTCCATGGCCCTGGCCTGCCGCAGGCTCAAGCGCCGCCTCCCGGCCGGCTGCCCGGTCCCGTCCTACGACCAGATCGACAGGATCTGCAAGAAGATCCCTGCGATCTACCTGGAGAAAGGCCGCCTGACCGGCGCTGAATACAAGGCGATCCAGGGCTACGCCGAGCGCGACGCCTCCCATTTTGAGCCGATGACCTTATGCCAGATCGACGGCCACTCCTTCAAGGCCTACACGGCGCACCCGACCACCGGCGCGCACTTTCACCCCGAGGTATGCGGCGTCATCTGCCTCACCACCAAGGCCATAGTCGGCTGGTCCGCAGGGCTCGCCGAGAGCTGGCGCACGGTGGCCGACGCCTTCCGGCACGCCTGCACGGTGAACGATAAAAAGCCCTGGGGCGGCGTGATAGCGATCCTGGAGGCAGACCGGGGCGCCGGCAACATGGCCAAGGTGAACAGCGATGAGTTTTTCGGGATCTTCTCCCGGGTCGGCACCACCTTCGTCCCCCCGGAGCGCGGCGGCAACCCCCAGGGGCACGGTGGCGTAGAGCGCAGCAACCAGTCGGTCTGGATCCGCGCAGCCAAGGACTTGCCGACCTACACCGGCAAGGACATGGACCGGGTGGTAAGGAAGAAGATCTACACCCGGCTGGAGCGCGACCTAAAGAAGGTGCAGCGCGAGGGGCGGCTGGGACTGGTGGAAAAGACCTCCGAGCTGTTGCTCTCCTGGAAGGAGTTTCTGGATTTTCTGGAGCACTGGGTGATCGACTACAACAACACCCCGCACCGCGCGCTTGACAAGATAACGGCACCTCCGCCGGGAGAGCCCGACGGCAAGCCGGTGCGCCGTCACATGACCCCCTTCGAAGCATACGCCCGGGCTGTGGCCGACGGCTGGAAGCCAGTGGTCTACGAGGACGACATGCTGGGGCACCTCATGATGCCGCACGAGCGGATCAAGGTGGCGCGGGAGAAATTCACCCTGTTCGGCAACTCCTACCATGCTTACGAGCTCTGTCAGCGGCACGGTGAAGAAATGATCGCCGCATATGACATCCACGACGCATCGAAGGTCTGGGTGCTCGACCTGGAAGAGCGCCTGGTATGCATGGCCAAGTGGAACGGCAGCAAGAGGGACGCACAGCCGGTTTCGAAGGTTCAAAAGGCGATCACGGACCGCCAAGCGCGCCGCGTAAAGAACAAGGAACGCGATCTTGAGTTGATCCGCGCCGAGGCGAATCCTCCCATCGAGGTGGCCGTGCAGCGCGAGCTTCCGCAGGATGTCATCGACTTCGAACAGAGACAGAAAGAGAGGCAGGCGGAGAGGGTGCAGGCCAGAGCCGGCAAGCGCTTCTTCGCCGACTGCCACGAGCTCGCCGAGGACATCCTGCAGCGCCAAAAGGCTCAGCAGCCGGTAGGCGAATACGAGGCCAGTTGGATAGCCGATTACCAGAAATCAGCCCAGAGCGCGCGGCGCGTAGGGCTATACCTGACCGATCCGGACTGCGCCGGAAGGTTTCAGCAGGCGCAGGCCCAATAAAAAAACCGCCTCGGTGAACGCACACCGGGCGGCTTACTGCACCATGCAGAGCATGGTCATCAAATCCAAGGGGGACAATAACAAATGATACACAAAACGGCAATGACAAAGGACATGAGGCGCTTCATCCAGTCCATCGACGACCTGCTGAACCGCCCGAGCGGGACCGAAGGGCAGGGGCTCCTCTGGGGGCATCCCGGCCTCGGCAAGACCACGGCGGTAGCTTACGCCGTGAACCAGTACGACGGCATCTTTGTCCGCGCCCTGGGCTGCTGGACCGTCACCGCCATGCTCGGCGACCTCTGCCGCGAGCTGGGCGGCAAGCGCCTTTGCCGTCGCTCCGACATGGTCGAGTTCATTGTCGCCGAACTCTCCAAGCCCGGCACCGCGCCGCGCCCCATCTTCATCGACGAGGCCGACTACTGCTTCCGGAAGTTCGAGATGGTCGACAGCTTGCGCGACATCTATGACCTCTCCAAATGCCCCATCATCATGATCGGCATGGAGGATATCGCCCGCCAGATCAAGACCAACGAGCGCGTGGCCAGGCGCATCACCCAGTGGGTCGAGTTCAAGGGGCTCGACCTGTCCGACACGGACCTGGTAGCCGCCGAATGCTGCGAGGTGAAGCTCTCCAGCGACCTGCTGGAGTACCTGCACAAGGAGACCGGGGCCAACATCGGCCGCATCATCATCGGCCTCACCCGCATCGAGAAGTTCGCCAAGGCCAACGGCCTCGCCACCATCACCGGCGCGGAGTGGGGCAGCCAGCCGCTGTACTTCGATCAGCCCACCTTTGCCGGCAAAGGCCGGCGCAACTCATGACAAGGGCGAGACCCGCCAAGAAGGCGACCGCACTGATGCACCAGAGCGCCTGGAGAAGCATGCGCATCCTGAAACAGTGGTCGGTTCCCGGCATCGTCTGCACCATCCCAGGCGCAAACTTCAACACCGTCGCCAAGTTCGTCGCCTCGCTGGAGCGGCATGCGATGGTCGAGAAAATCGCCGGCCATGTGCGGGGCAGGGTAGGGGAGCATCAGCTCTACCGGCTCTACCCCAAGATCGCCAATGATCCGACCTACCCGCAGGTCTGCGGCCTTTGCGACCAGATTATTAGTGCCAAAGTCTGCGATCCTGCCGTTAAAGAGAGAAACAAAGAAGAAGAGAGACAGAGAGGCAAAGAGACAAAGACAGAGGCGAGAATGGCGGCCGCCGCCGCGAGCTTCGCAGGCCCTGAGATCTCCATGAGCGAGATAGAAGCGGCAGAGCAGGACTTTTACCAGACTGGAAAAAGGGCGCCTCTGCCCCCCTTCAATGCCGACGATTACCCCAGTACCGGGTGGCACGTCGTGCCGGAACAGCTGAAACGCCGCCTGGGAGGTGCCAATGACGCAACCTGACCGCCTGGAACTATTGCGTGCCAAGTGCCAGGAGATGAGCCAGGCCGAGGTGGCCCGGCGGCTGGATTACTCGCCGTCCGCCATCAACCAGGTGCTCAAGGGGAGTTACCAGGGCGACCTGACCAACCTGCTCACCCGAGTAGAGGAAATCTTCGGCCAGTCCACCGTCGTATGCCCGGTGGTGGGAGAAATCACCCTGGGCAAGTGCGCCGAGCACCGCAAGCGCCCCTTTGCCGCCACCAACCCAACCAGAGTCGAGCTGTTCCGGCGCTGCCACAAATGCGGAGGTAAACCATGACATTCACAGTCTGGTATCTACCCGTAGTTTTCATCGTCGGGTTCTACTCCGGCATGTTCTTCGTCACCTGCGGGCAGTTCATAACGCAGGCCTGGTTAAACAAGCAAGGACACTTTTAAGGGGACAACGCCATGTTTAAAGGGACCGTTAAACGCATCTTCAAGTGGGTTTCATGCCGGAAGTACCGCCAATCCCGGAAGCTCAGCGACTACCGCGCCACCAATCTGGCGGTCAAGCTGACCCTCTCCGGCTCGCTCACCCCGTATAGGGCAATCTCAAGCTACAGCCGCACAGGCAACTGAAAGGAGCATCACCATGGAAAACGCAGCAAACGTCATACCCGAAGGGTACATGCAGGACGCGCAGGGAAGGCTGGTTCCGAACGAGCTGGTCAAGGAAATCGACAAGCTGCGCGACCAGACCGTGCGCCGGATCGTCGGGGTGGCCCTCCTGACCGCCGAGGCCGTCAAGAAGTTCAAGGTGATGGCGGACGCCGACATCGCGGCCTTCACCGGCATCTCGGCCGAGGACTACGGCACCGCCCTGGGCGGAGTCAAAGGGAACATCACCCTGCGGTCGTTCGACGGCAAATACAAGGTCTGCCGGGACATCGGCGAGAACCTGGTCTTCGACGAGCGGCTCCAGGTCGCCAAGGCCCTGATCGACGAGTGCATCAACAGCTGGGCCGAGGGCTCGGACGCCAAGATCCGCACGCTCATCCTGGACTCCTTCCAGGTCGACAAGCAGGGCCGCGTGAACACCAAGCGCATCCTGAGCCTCCGCAAGCTCAACATCGACGACCCCACCTGGAAGCGCGCCATGGACGCGATCGGCGAGAGCATCCAGGTCGCCGGGTCGAAGGCCTACATCCGCATCTACGAGCGCCAGGCCGACGACAGCTACAAGCTGATCAACGTCGACCTCGCGTCGCTGTAGTAGGTGGGACCATGGTAGACCCTAGCGATCTGAATGTTAACGATCTGGAAGATGCCAAGATGCCGGTATGGGTCGAACAGTATATGGACGAAGCCACGGAAGAGGACTGGGCGGAACTGCTTATCGCGATCCGAGACCTTGGCTATCACCTGGGCTACAAGCACGGCAAAGAGGATGTAGATTCCGGAGTCTACGGCAAGCGGGAAGAATACACAAAGTGAAGCGAAACGATCAATTTGCCAACGCCGGCAAGTTGATCGTCATCTGGAGGTGGCTCTCCAGGTCTGATGATGCAGCCAGGGAGATTCTATGGAAACGACCATTTTAACGCTTCTGCTTTCAACCGCCTGCTGGCGGTTCATTGTCTGGGTTGCGGCGAGGTAGACATGGGAAAGATCAGGCAGCACCCGAAATACAACGTACTTTCCTGCCGCGCCAGCGATGCGGAGTGGGAAGAGATCGATGCTGTTATCGGCAACGGCAACAGGTCCGCCTTCCTCCTGGAAGCGGCACTGGAGAAGGTCCGGCGCGAGCGGCAGCGGAGGGTGGACCATGTTGTGTCGGAGCGAGCCCTGTAAATACCACGGCTGGCTGCTCCTGGAGGAGTGGTGCCGCCATCCAAATCACCTGGAGCCGCTCAAGCCAGGCCGCGTCTGCGCGATGATGGCGGCAGGCGGCAAGTGCCTCGGCTTCGTGGACTTCGAGGCGAAGGTCATGCCGGGCATCGTGCCCCCCTGGCCGATGCCGGTGGTCATGAGGCAGATGGTTGCCATGCTGGCTCTTTGTGTATGGTATGCATACAAAAACAAGAAAACGGATGCGAAAAATGACACCAGCGGGACTTAAAGCGGCCAGGAGAATACTCGGTCTGAACAGGGCGGAGATGGCCCAGCAACTGCGGACTCCTTACCGGACCTACGTACCCTGGGAGCGCGGGACCGCTCGCATCCCCGGGGTCTGTGAGGTCGCCGTCGAGCTGCTGGTGCAAAAGGACAGATGGGTCATGCAGGCGATAACGGAGAAGCTTGCAAGCAGTTTCCCCGGTACCGGAACCCGATAGTCGTGAACCACCACCGTCCGAGCTGATGAAGCGGGTAGCGCTGGCAGGACGCCCAACGTCGGCAGGTTGGTCAAAGGCCGGGGAAAATTACTACAAAAAGCTCCTGTAATCGCTCACCACAGGTTGTCTCGGTGCTGCGGGAACATCATCGGGTATTGAGAGCGGTTGCAGGGGCGAAGGAGGTGTCAACATGTCGATAAGAGTTTGCCCTTGCGGACGCCGCCTGGTCCAGAAGCCGAGGGTAGGCGATAAGCCAGCGGAAACCGACAAGCAATTTGCCGACCGTAGATACTGCAACGCGCAGTGCTCCGGTAAGTACCGCCCGCGCAAGCCGGCCGCCCGGGGTTTTGGCTTCGAGGTTTCCCATGCGAGGAAAAACAGCGTAGGCCCTGGCTTCAGGGAATTCATTGACGGCGCGGTTAGGCCGGTGCCGAGGTAACGAATTTAGCTCACGCCTTGGCGTGGAGCGGGTGTTAAACCCGCATAAGGAGAAGGCAATGGAAATAACGATTGAGACCGTCCGCATGTGGTGGCACAAAACGCGCTCTGACATCCCTGACGATCAGGCTATCGGCTTTCTGTTTGATGAGGTTGCGCGGCTGGATACTTCGCGTCGTTACCTCATCGGGCAGAATGCTTTGCAGGCCAAAGAACTCGGTGAGCAGGCCGCAGAACATGACAGGGTACTGGGCCGCTGGCAGAAGGAGATTTACACCTTGGTCAGCAATCTGGCACCGGATGCTTGCATTGACGGCGGCGGGTGCGACTCGGGTGACCCTCTTGATCTCACCTTGGCCGAGATATCCCAAGGGTTCAGCCACTGGGACAATCTTCTGTTTGAGACGTTAGAGGGGGTAAGCCACAGCTACGTTGGCAAGTCCACTTTCAAGGCTGCTGCTGACATGATCGCAGAGCTCCACGCTGAGAACGAGAAACTGGTTCAGCAGGTCTGTGACGAATGCGACCCTGAAAACTATGGCTGGGTGCACAACCGAGTCGAGGGCCGGGGCGCTTGTACCTGCATGATCGAGGCGGAGCCCTTCCAGATTCTGCTGAAAGCCTTGGAACAACTGGCCGCAGGGAAAGAAGATTCGTTCTTCATGGTGGAGAAGATAGCCAAGAAAGCTCTCCATGCGGTGCTGCCGCTGGACTATCCGGAGCCGGTTTAACGGAACCAAGCTCTGCGGAGCAGCAGCGCCGGGTTAGGCGCAAGGAGGAGTAGATGGATATGAAGGCGTGGGAACCGATTGATGAACTCCAGGTTCAAGCCCTGGACAGCGACTGCAACTACTTGAAGCCGGTGGAGGATCTTGAACCCGGCGAAAGTCAGCGGTACGGGTGCACCGTTATCGGGTTCTGTCTGGACGATCCCGAAGGGTGCCGCAGCATCATGGATATCACGACCGGCGAAGGCCGCGAGGCCGATGAGGCACTGGCTGCTCTCGTTGTCAGGTCTATGCGCGTCGCAGCTGGAATGCAGGCGGGAGGTTGCCCTTACTGTTTCGGCAACGTTCTTTACTGCGACCGTCACGACCAGGCAAAGGGTGTGGCGCACTGCGATGATTGCGGCGCGGAACTCACGATGGAACAGTACCGCGAGGGGCTGCGCTGGGCAGAGTGCCACAAGTCGGATACTCCGGACAGGGTTCTTTTCTACGAACAGGACTTCTATGTCCTGTCGAATTTCTCGGCTTTTCGGCTGGCATGGAAGGGCCTGACTTACGATACCTCGGAGGCGGCCTACCATTCCGAGAAGTTCCCCGGCAACTTCAGCCTGCAGATGAAAATCAGAGATGCTATTTCAGCCCACGAAGCTTTTAAAGTTGCTGAAGCGCATAAGGCTGAACGCCGCCCAGACTGGGATGATGTAAAGGTGGGCATCATGCGGGACATCCTCCGCGCAAAGGCAAGCCGGCACGAATACGTGAAGCGGAAGCTGTTGGCGACTGGTGACCGTGAACTGGTAGAGGACTCCTGGCGTGATGATTTCTGGGGGTGGGGCGAAGATCGGGATGGGGTAAACATGCTTGGCAGGCTCTGGATGGAGATTCGGGCCGAGCTGCGGGCGACCGCCTAACTACTTATTCACCTAGCCCCTGGCGGCATATCCGCCGAGGGCGATCAACCGCAAACCCGCGCCAATGCAGTAATCAGCCGGGATAATGAAAACGCAAAAGCCGCCAGGAGAAGACATGGCAACCCCAGCCCAGATAAAGAAGATCCACATCCTGAAGAGCGCGCTCAAGATCGACGAGGACACCTATCGGGCCATGCTAGGCGGCTTCGGTGTCAAGAGCTCGACCAGCCGCGCCTTCACCATCACCCTGGCCGACGAACTCATCCAGGACCTGGTGGAAAAGGCGGTAGCCGCCGGAGTCTGGGAAAAGCGCAAGCCGGCCACGCGGGCGAAAGCCAAGCGCCAGCTTGCCGATGACGACCAGTCGCGCAAGATCCGGAGCCTCTGGATCCAGCTGCACCAGGCTGAAAAGGTCAAGAACCCGAGCGAGGACGCCCTGGGCGCTTACGTGAAGCGCATGACCCGGGTCGATAAGCTGCAGTGGCTCAGTGTAAAGCAGGCTTCAACGGTCATTGAAGCCCTGAAAAAATGGTTAGCGAGGTAGTCATGAAACTCGGATATAGCATGTTGCTTGGTGAGTACATAGAAGCCAAAGTTGTTGAATATGGGGATTGTACGCAGTTCCAGATTGTTTGTCCTTACTGCAAAGAACCTGTTTTTAAAGTCATAAGAGATGCTTCGCAAGAGCTTCATTATTTGGCCCATTATAATAAAAGTAAAGCATATATAGCCGAGTGTGATTTGCGACTAAGTGGAATTACTAACGAGCATATTCGGCAAGCAGATTGGTTTTCCAGGGACCAGCGGATAAAATTCTTTCTTGGTGCGCTTAGGTCCATGTTCGAGGAAGCCCAAATTTCAAGCGAAGACCTAAGAAAGAACTTGAGTGCTTGTAAGGTATCTCAAAAGAGTAAAATATTAAAATTCATGAGAGAACTCAGCCACAGGCACGCAAAGGATATTTTTAAACAAAATATTGATTTAGCAAAAGAATCAATCGATTGTTGGATTGAAGAGTATAACGAATTTGCAGAAGTTCCTTTAAAAACAGGTTTCTCTATAGGGGTACAAAAACGGATTGCCATGGATTTTTGGGAGCACATTCTTAGCGCAAATGCGAGAGACAGTTTTGATTACCTCTATAACCATGCATATCATAATGCTATAAATAGGATAAGTGCTTCTCAAAAGGCAAGAGAGCTTAAGCGATGGGAATATGATTTAGCTAACTACATGATTAAGTTGAGACAAGCCAGCTTGAACCAAGGGTATTCAATGATGGATGAAATGAAAGAATACCCCGTAGTTCGTGATAATGGGAGGAAGAGTTTACTCCATATAATGAATGCAGAAATAACACATGAGATGATTGGGCTCTTAACTACGCTGCCATATTTAGAATGGTTAAAGAAGGGGAGTACAGACAAAAAAATGGAGGCCGCGAACCGGTTATGAACCTGCACTGCCCCTGCTGCCACGCCCAATACAGCATCGAAGCCCTCACCCAGGACGCCGCCGCCCGCGAGCTGCTCGGCATGCGCGGCACCATGCCGCCCAGCCTGCTCAGCTACCTCACCCTGTTCCGCTCCGAGAAGCGCGCCCTCTCATTCGACCGCGCCCTCAAGCTCGCCAAGGAGGCCATGCAACTGTCCGCCAATATCGTACAGTTGGACGCCGCCATGGCCGAGACGGTCGAGTCCATGCGAGCCAAGAAAGAGCAGGGCCTGGCCAAGCCCCTCAAGAACCACAATTACCTGCTGCGCGTCCTGGAGAACACCCCCGAGAGCGGCACCACGGCTCTCGCCCCCAGGCAGAAACAGACTCCCGGCACCAGCAAGCGCGCCCAAAGCTTCGAGGCGCTGGAGACCTGGGCCGGTGGCGAGTGGCTGCGCACCGCCATCTCCTCCGGGCTGCAGGCCCTGGTCGCGCTCTCCCTGGACAACACGCCCGCATCCGACACCATCTGCCGCACCGCGGACATCTGGTATCACGTGCTGACCAAGCACACTGCCCTGGACATAGAGGAAATTGACTCCCCCAGGGTGGCGCTGGCCTTTTCCGCCCTGCTCACCAAGACCGCAGGCCGCTGGCCCGACCCCAAAACCCTGAAAGACCTGCTGCCCAAGCGCCCGCAACGCCAGGCGCTGGAGCAGGTGGAAACCGAGGAGGCCAGGGAACGGGGCAAGCAGGCCGCCCGCGCCCTCACCGCACTTGTAGGAGGTAAATGATGGACCTGTCACGTTATCCGGAGATGTACAAAGACCTGATCGAGAAAGCCGCCGGGCCTATCGCCAAAAAGCTGAACGTCTCTGCCGATGCCGCCAGGGAGGCGGCCTATCTGGTCTGCGAGGTGATCCGGAAGGACTGGGCAGGGATAAATCAGTATGTATCCAAAGGGTGCGCGCACGAGATAGACAAACGCGATCGCGAGATGTATGAGAAGTTCGACGGCAGCAACCACAAGGCGCTGGCCAAGGAGTTCGGCATCACGGAGAGGCAGGTTTACACCCGTCTCGACATCATCCGGGAAGAGGAGTTCAGCCGCCGGCAGCCGGGTCTCTTTGGTTAAAGTGATTGACGTACTTTTGAAAACACATTATACCGTGGATTTAAAACCACACTCCCCCCACGGAGTGTGGTTTTTTATTGATGAACTTCCAAATACCCCGCCGCTCTAATCCTGTAGTGTCCCCCTTGCCATGTTTCTCCAATGCAGGCCGCCCCGGTTTACTCCCATTTTCCGGGGCGGTCTTCATTCATTCCGCCGAGGGGGCACCGATGGACCAAACCGCACTCATAGCAACCTTTCGCCGCATCATCCTGGCCAACGAGCTCGACAACAGCCTGGCGCACGTCCACAAGTTCAGCGACCCGGACGGCGTCCGCTCCGGGAAGTCCGGCTGGTCCTTCGGCATCTCCCAGTTCGATTTGAAAAACAACCCCATAGCAGCCGCCTGCCTGCGCGCCTGCGGCTTCAGCGAGGCCGAGATCAAAGGGCTGATCGACCAGACCATCAACGCCCGCGCCCTGGAGCCCAAGCTCAAAGCGGCCGCCGCCACCATCGAGCTGTTCGACCAGGCGCAGCTCAAAGGATGCGTCGTGCGCGCCCAGCGCATCCTCTACAAGCGCGCCATCACCCCGGCAAACGACAGCGGTTTGCTGGCCGTCGCGGACTACGCCAACCAGTACCACCTCTCCGACATCCTCAAGCCCGGCTACCTGATCCACTACCTGTTCCGCCTCGGTCGCCCCTTCACCGCCGCCGATGTGCTGCAGTTCAAGCTGGCGGGCACCAAGTACGGCCGCGAGCACCCAGGCGACTGCCGGAGGCGCTACGAGAACCTGATGAATATCATGGACGCAGCATGAAGTTTTTAGCCGTGGGCGCCTGCTTGCTCGCCCTTACCGGCTGCGCTTCTCTGGGCCAGCGCGAGAGCTCGGTGACACTCCCGGCAGGGGACGTCTACAAGGTGCGCTGCCAGTCCGACGGTGCATTGAAATACCGTAACGGGGAAGTCAGCATCGAGGTGGACAACAGGGGCAGACAGGGGTTGTTCGAATCGGTTTTTGGAACCATGGCGCTCGGATTCGCACGGGCGCCGGAAGTTATCGCTAAATAAGAGGTGCGCATGAAAAACTTTGCATTGGCCGTCTGCCTGATGGCCCTCACCGGCTGTGCCGCCCTGGGCGAGATAGTCGACATCCTTTCCCCCGAGCCGGTGCCCGTATGCGACAGCGAATCCGTAGGAGCCGAACACGACGGCATGCAGTGCCTCAAACTGTCCGACGACACTTACAGGTGGGTGACCAAATGAACGTGATCCAGATGCAGCTCTATGCGCCGGCCAGCTACATAGCTGCCCCTCCCGAGACGCGGCTCCAGGTCGTCAACGGATGCGGCCCCGGCGGCTGGAAGGTCGACCTGGTGCCCGACCGCATGTGGGGGCTGGACGTCTCCCCGGCCTGCGACATCCACGACTGGATGTACGTTGTCGGTTTGACGCTGGCGGACAAAGAAGAAGCCGATCGCGTTTTCCTAAACAACCTGCTGCGTCTCATCGACTCCGCGCCCGGCTGGCATAACCAGCTCTGGCTGTTGAAGCGCCTGCGCCGCAACCGCGCCCGGTTCTACTACGAAGCCGTGCAGCACTTCGGTGGTCCGGCCTTTTGGTCAGGAAAAAACCAACAGACCAACCTGGTCCCCGCATCCTCAGCCGCAGCCGGTGCCGGGCAGATCGGGGGGTAGCGTGACAGACGAGATCGACAGAGCGCAGGCCCTCAACGAGCAGTTCCTGACCGGCGTCCTGGCCGATCACCAGAGCCGCAAGCCTAAAGGCGACAGCCGCGAGACCTGCCTCGACTGCGAGGAACCGATACCGGAAGCGCGGCGCCAGGCCGCTCCCGGATGCCGCCGGTGCATAGGCTGCCAAACACTACAAGAAAACTGGAGACCGATGTGACATCTGCCATCAACTACACCCCTTGGATCTTCGGCTTTAGCGTATTCCAGTTCGCCTGGTCCACCGTAATTGCCATCTACGTCTGGTACAGCAACAAGGAGAAGGTCACTAACACCCGCTTCTCCGCCCAGGATGAACGGATCACCAAGATCGAGACCGACATCCAGCTTGGCAAGAGCGGAACTGACGCCGCCATCAAACTCCGCAAAACCGAAACAGATGCCGAAACTAAGCTGCGTGAGGAACGGCACTTAGGCCTAGTTAAACGCTTGGAGGAGATAGCAGTGGAAGTGGCGCGTCACGCCGACTGCAAGCACCATCATGTTTTAGAGCAGCGCTTGGACAATATGAACGGCTCCCTCAAGAAAGTCGAAGGGGTCATCGAAGGCCGCATGGAAGGGATCGGCAGCGCCCTCGACATGATTCAACAGCACCTGATTTCCGGAGGGAATAAATAATGTCTTTCGCCGACCTCATGAACCAAGACGAGCGGCTGGTAATCCTGCGAGCCCTGGCAGAAGACACCGGCGGCTACAGCGCCAACGAGTCGATCATCCATTCCATCCTGGTGGAGTTCGCCCACCGGATAAGCCGCGACAAGGTGAAGACCCAGCTTAGCTGGCTCCAGGAGCAGGGGCTGGTGACGCTCAAGGAAACCGCCGGTTGCCTGATCGCCACCCTGACCACTCGGGGGCTTGAAGCGGCCACCGGTCTGGTAATCGTCCCCGGGGTGAAGCGCCCCCGGCCGAAGGACTGACATGGGCAAGCGCGCCGACAAGGAACAAACGGCCATCGAGCTTTATGCCGGAGGTATGGAGATCCCGCAGATCAGTGCCGAGCTGGGCGTCTCCGAGAACTCCCTGCGCACTTGGAAGAAGCGCGCCGGCAACGAGTGGGACGAAGCCCGCGCCCTGTGCCGCAAGGCCTTTGTGAGCAGCATGGAGGATGTGGGATCAAGGCTGCGCCGATCCAGAGAGATCGCCGCTACCCTGGGTGGCAAGGCCGGACTTGAGGGGCAGGGGCAAATGGGTCAAGTGATCAACGAGCTGCTGCGCTCGCTGCTCTACGACCTTACTGCCAAGGGCAACCTGGGCGGGGAAGAGATGTCCGCTACCATTGAGCAGCTCAAGGGCCTCGCCCTCACCATGCACCGCCTGGAGGGCGCCGCCAACCTGAACCTCAAGCGCGAGGCGGAGATCCGCAAGCAGGCATTCGAACAGGCGGCAGAAACGGTCGAGAAGACGGCGCAGTTGGAAGGCGTCTCAGCCGAGACCATTCTTAAGATCCGTCGCGACGTGCTGATGATGGCGGCGTGATGAAGATAGTCAAGGCGAAGCACATACCGGCCAACCCGGGCGGACTCTTTCTCCCCTATCAGGAGAAGTGGATCCTGGATCGCAGCCGGCTGAAGCTGATGGAGAAGGCCCGGCAGATCGGCCTCTCCTGGAGCACCGCCTACGCAGCCGACGAGCGCACCGCCGAGGCTGGCGTCAAGTGGGACCAGTGGATCTCCAGCCGCGATGATCTCCAGGCGCGTCTGGTGATCGAGGACTGCAAGATGTTCGCTAAGATCCTGCAGCTCGCAGCCGAGGACCTGGGCGAGTGCGTTATCGACCAGAAGCGCTCCATCTCCGCTTACGTACTGCAGTTCTCCAACGGCCGTCGCATCCACTCCATGAGCTCGAACCCCGACGCGCAGGCAGGGAAACGTGGCGGCCGTATCCTGGACGAATTCGCGCTGCACCCGGACCCACGCAAGCTCTGGTCTATCGCCTACCCCGGCATCACCTGGGGCGGCAACATGGAAGTAATCTCCACCCACAGGGGGAGCGCCAACTTCTTTAACCAGTTGATTCGCGAGGTCCGCGAGCATAACAACCCCAAGAAGATCAGCCTGCACCGCGTCACCCTTAAAGACGCCATAGACCAGGGCTTCCTCTGGAAGCTGCAGCAGTCGCTTCCTGCCGACCACGAAGTCCAGGAGCTTGACGAGCCGGCCTACTTCGACTTCATCAGGGGCGGTTGCGCCGACGAGGAATCGTTCCAGCAGGAATACATGTGCGTGCCGGCAGACGACGCCGCCGCCTTCCTGGAATACGACCTGATCGCCTCCTGCGAGTACGCCCAGGCCGAAAAATGGGAGATCGACTGCAGCGTCACCAAGCCCGAAGGTCGCCTCTTTGCCGGTCTCGACATCGGCCGCAAGAAGGACCTCACCGTCCTCTGGGTCCTGGAGCTCCTGGGCGACGTTCTTTACACGCGACAGATCATTGAGCTCCGGAACATGTCAAAGCCCGACCAGGAGAAGATCCTCTGGCCCATCCTCGCCAAGGTCGACCGCTGCTGCCTGGACTACACCGGCCTGGGGATCGGCTGGGGCGATGACGCCCAGAGGCAGTTCGGCAAGTACCGCGTGGAGTGTATAACCTTCACGCCCAAGGTAAAGGAGGAGCTCGCCTACCCGGTGCGCGGCAAGATGGAAGACCGGAAGCTTCGCATCCCCTATCGGCCCGAAGTGCGCGCCGATCTCCGCGCCGTCACTAAGGAGACCACCGCCGCAGGAAACATCCGTTTCACGGCCGAGCGAAGCGAAAACGGCCACGCCGACCGCTTCTGGGCCTTGGGTCTTGCCATCCATGCGGCAGGGACAAACGCCGGTCCTGTCCCCATCACCAGCCGCAGCCGCCGGCAGGCAAACAAACTCCTGGAGGGGTACTAGTGAAGAAACAAGGCATCTACATAAGCCCGACAGAGTTCGTCAATTTTGCCGACGCAAAAACTAAAACGTCTTTGAGCACAGAGCTTGCCACCCGCAACCGCTCCCTCAACTTCTACAGTTTGGCTAACATCTACCTCCCCAACCCCGACCCGGTGCTGAAGAAGCAAGGACGCGACGTCTCCGTCTATCGTGATCTTATGATCGACGACCGGGTGCGCGGCAACTGGGGCAATCGCAAGGCCGCCACCCTGGCGCTGGAATGGCAGATTGACCGCGGCAAAAAAGGCAAGGTGCAAAGCCGTCAGGCAAAGATCGTCGAAGATTGGCTGAAGACCCTGGACATGGACCGCATCATGTCCGAGATCCTCGACGCCCGCATGTTCGGGTACTCGCCGCTGGAGCTCATGTGGGAGAAAAAGAACGGTTTGTTGCTGCCCAGGGACATCGTCGGCAAACCCCCCGAGTGGTTCGTCTATAACGTGGAAAATGAACTGCGCTTCCTCTCCGGGACCAATGCCCTGTACGGCGAAGAACTGCCGCCGCGCAAGTTCATCACCCCGACCTCCGACGGCTCCTACTATTACCCCTACGGGCTGGGGCTCCTTGCCAGCTGCTTCTGGCCGGTCACCTTCAAAAAGGGGGGCTGGAAGTTCTGGGTCACCTTCGCCGAGAAGTACGGCACTCCCTACCTGGTCGGCAAGCACCCGCGCGGGGCCCAGGCCGCCGAGGTCAACGCAATCGCGGATCAACTGGAGCAGATGGTCCAGGATGCCATCGCCGTCATCGCCGACGACGGCAGCGTCGAGATCGTATCCGACACCTCCAAGAGCGCCTCCTCCGATCTCTACCAGGCGCTGATCACCGAGGCGAACACCGCCATCTCCACCGTCATTATGGGGCATGCGGGCGGCGGCCAGAGCACCTCCGGCAAGCTTGGCGGCGAGCAACTGGCTCAGGACGTCCGCGACGATCTGCGCGACGGCGACAAGAAACTCGTCTGTCAGACCATGAACCAGATCATCAGATGGGTTGTCGAGTTGAACTGGGGCGCCGCCGCCGGTCCCACATTCAGCCTCTGGCAGGAAGAAGACGTCGACAAAGACCAGGCCGAGCGCGACGACAATCTCACCAGTTCCATGGACAGGAGCGGCCTGAAGCTCACCTCCAGCTACTATCAGCGCACCTATAACCTGGAAGAAGGCGACATAGAGGCAAAGGCGAAAGTCGAACCCGGGGAGCCAAAAGCGCCGGTAGAATTCGCCGAGGCCGACCCGTCACCCGGCGAAGCCGAGCTCGCGGATCTGGAAGCGGCGGTCAGCGACGAAGAGCTGCAAACCATCGTTGAAGGCATCTTAAAGCCCGTGTTCAAGCTGTTCAAGGAATCTGGAGATCTGACCGAGACCATGGGCGAGCTGGTCAAGATATATCCGAAGATGGACACCGACCAGCTCCAGGATCTGCTCGCCCGCATCATCTTCGTATCTGAAGTCTGGGGGAGGATCAATGGCGCAGATTGACCTCATGTACGCCATAGGCCTTAAGCCGGAGAAGGCCATAGAGTACTTCAAGTCCAAGGGGTTCGCCTTCTCCTGGAACTGGGAGGAAGTCTGGCAGGAAGCTAACGGCAGGGCCTTCACCGTCGCCAAGGTGATGAAGATGGACATCCTCCAGGACATCCGCGACGGCATCGACGCCGCGCTTGACCAGGGGATCACCTACCGGGAGTTTGCCAAGGCCCTCACCCCCAAGCTGAAGGCCAAGGGCTGGTGGGGCAAGGAGGAGCAGGTCAACGAGACCACCGGCGAGATCTCCACCGTCCAGCTGGGGAGCCCCTACCGGCTGCGCACCATCTTCGACCAGAACCTGCAGGTGTCCTACAACGTCGGCCGTTACCGCACCCAACTGGAGAACGTCGGGGACCGCCCCTTTCTCCAGTACGTGTCCGTCCTGGACAAGCGCACCCGCCCGGCACATGCCGCCCTCAACGGTCGAGTGCTGCGCCACGACGACCCCTTCTGGTCCAGCTTCTACCCGCCCAACGGGTGGCGCTGCCGTTGCCGGGTCCGGGCGCTCGATGTCGACGACATGACCGCTCGCGGCCTGCAGGAAGAAACCAGCGCCGGCAAGCTGACCGCCCGCGACGAGCTGATTTCCAAGAAGACGGGCGAGATGGCTCCCGTCACGGTATTCACGGACAAGGACCCGGTCACCGGCAAGAAGGTCAGCGTCGCACCCGATGTCGGCTGGAGCTACAACCCGGGCGCGGCGGATTACAAGCCCAACCTCGGCAAGTACAGCCCGGAGGTGTCCAGGCTATGGCAGACCTGATCAGCGTCAGGGTGGATGATCGCGAGATGCAGCGGGCGTTCAAGCGCAAGCTGAAGGAGTACGACGACCTGTCCCCGCTCATGCGCCGCCTGTCCGGGGTGATGGCCGACTCCGTCGAGGAGAACTTCGAACAGGAAGGGCGCCCCCGCTGGACGCCGCTCCGGCCTCGCACCATCAAGAGCCGTACCAAGCAGGGGAACTGGCCGGGAAGAATACTTCAGCAGCGTGGCCGCCTCGCAGCCTCCATCATCACCGACCACAGCCGGGACGGCGCCAAGATCGGCACCAACCTGATCTACGCCGGCATCCATCAGTTTGGCGGCACCATCAAGCAGTCGGCCCGCATGCGCATCATGCACTTCACCCAGGCCAAAAGCGGCAAGATCGGCAAAGGCGACCGCTTTTCCAAGGCCAGCAAATCCACCTACGGTAGGCGCACCATGGGCAAGGCCCGCGACATCAAAATGCCGGCCCGGCCGTTTCTCAGCTTTGCCGACAGCGACCTGAAAAAGATGCGGCGAATGGCCGCAGAGTATGTTGCCGGTTAGGCCGCCAAATTTGACCTGTAGCCGTTTCGGCTAGCCAGGGTGCGCATGAGGGAGTGCGAACCCGCTACAGCAAGTTTTAAACGGGGTTTTAATGCGGTTCCGAAAGCGGGTGCCGAAAAATATGGAACCGCTTCAAAAGACTCTACGGAATCGCCCGGGGTATGGTGCGAGTACGCACCATAGGTGACGGAGGAAGAATGACGAGATTCGAGATATTCAAACCGGGCACCCACACAGCCATGAGCGGCGCCGAGATCTGCTTCACCGAGGCCGACCTCATCGCCAGCGCCGCAGCCTACGACCCCCGGCTGCACGAGGCGCCCCTGGTCATCGGCCACCCGGCAGACAACGCCCCCGCCTGGGGCTGGACGCAGGCCCTATCTTTTGCCGACTCCCGTCTCATGGCCGAAGCAGATCAGATCGATGTTGCCTTCGCCGAGGCGGTCAACGACGGCAAGTACAAGAAGCGCAGCGCCTCGTTTTATCCTCCCGATCACGCCGCCAATCCCGTCCCCGGGGTTTACTACCTGCGTCACATCGGATTTCTGGGTGCCCAGCCGCCGGCGGTCAAGGGTCTCAAGGACGTTAACTTTGCCGAGGAGGATGGCCTCCTCGTCTTTGCTGAAATGGAAGAACAACAAACAAAACAGGAGGCCAAAACAATGGCTGTGAAAGACAGAGCATCATTTTGCGGCGACTGCGGCGAAAACGTCTGCATCCCCTGCTGTCCGGTCGATGCGATCACCATGACCCCGGAGAAAGGAGCCGTCATCGACGCGGCCAAATGCACCGTCTGCTACAAGTGCATCGACGCCTGCCGCATGATGTGCGACCCCGTTTACGGCATGCAGGTCGCCAACTACTCCGAGCAGATCAAGGGTCAGCTCACGCAGATCGCCACTCTCACCGGCGAGCGTGACACCGCCGCCAGGACCCTCACCGACATCCGGACCACCCAGCGCCGGGCAGAGCTCGACGCCTTCTGCGAATCCGAAGAGATGCGCAGCAAGATCTCCCCGGCCATGAAGCCGGCCGTCATCGGCCTGATGATGAAGCTCGATGGCGCCGAGCCGGTTGAGTTCGGCGAAGGCGACGCCAAGGTGATGAAGAGCCCCCTGGAAATCTATCAGGGAGAACTGAAGGCCAGTCCCGACGTGGTCCAGTTCGGCGAGTTTGCCACCAAGAAGAACGCCGGCGGGAAAGGTGGCCACGGCGGACACGGCAAAGGCACCGCCGACTTCGGCGAGCATGTCGACGAGGACCGCAACAGCCTGCACAACAAGGTCCTGGAGTATCAGGAAGCAAACCCGGGTAAAACCTACGAGCAAGCCCTCGTCATCGTCCAAAAGCAGGATTAAACAGGCATTCAAGGAGGCATCATCATGAGTCGTTTAGCCAATCTGAGGATCGTAGATCCCATCCTCTCCACCCTCGCCAGGGGATATATTTTCCCCGAGCTCGCCTGCGAAGCGCTGTTCCCCATGGTCCGCGTCGAAAAGGAAGCCGGCAAGCTCCCCCAGTTCGGCAAGGAAGCGTTCCGCATCTACCAGACCGAGCGGGCTCTGCGCGCCAAGTCCAACCGCATCAACCCCGAGGACTACGGTGACATCGACGTCGTGCTCACCGAGCACGACCTGGAGTACCCCATCGACTACCGGGAGCGCGACGAAGCCGAAAACGTCCTGCCCCTGGAGCGCTGGGCCACCAACGTCGTCACCAAGGCGCTGCGGATCCGCTGCGAGAAGCAGTGCGCCGACCTCGCCCAGAACCCGGCCAACTACGCAGCCGGCAATAAGATCGCCCTGGCCGGCGGCGACAAGTTCTCCGACAAGGTCAACTCCGATCCTCTTGGCGTCATCGACGACGGCAAGGATGCCATCCGGCAGAAGATCGGCGCCGAACCTAACACCATGGTCATCGGGTACCAGGTCTGGAAAAAGCTGAAGCGTCACCCGCAGGTCGTCGACCTGATCAAGTTTTCCCAGAAAGGCGTGGTTTCCGTGGACATCTTCAAGGAAGCCGTGGAAATGAAAAACATCATCATCGGCCGTTCCGCATACGACTCCGAAGTGGCCGGCGCAGGCCTCACCGACGTCTGGGGCAACACCATCACCATGGCCTACGTTCCCGAGAAGAGCGCCGATGCGGAGCGCACCGAGTACGAGCCGAGCTACGGCTACACCTTCGGCAAGAAAAACCAGCCGACAGTCGACACCTACGTCGAGGGCGGCAAGGTCCAGCTCATCCGCAACACCGACATCTTCAAACCGTACATCGTCGGCGCAGAGGGCGGATACCTCATCTACGACGTCATTTAAAGGAGCGGATCATGGCTGAAAAAAAGATGTACATCGTGACTGAGTCGTTCCGTTATGGCGGCCAGTCCTACCTGCCCGGCGCGGGCATCGAGCTGTCGGTTGCGGTAGCGGCGGAGTTGGCCGCTTTCCTCCAGGACGCGCCGGGCGGAAAGGCGGTCAACTCCGGAGCGTCCAACCAGCCCGACTCTTCAGAGCTCGCCGACCTGAAAGAGCAGCTGGAGCAGTACAAACGCCAGCTCGCTGTCGAGGCGACGGCCAAAGTCGAGGCTCGTACCCTGCTCGACCAGAAGGAAAAGGAGTTCACCTCCCTCCAGGCCGTCAACACCAAAACCGCCGCCGATCTGGCAGCCGCGAAAGAAAAACTTGCCGCCCTGGGCAAGGAACTGGGCGCGCTGAAAAAAGCCGCCAACAAAGAAGGAGGTAAATAACCCATGGGAAAAACCGCACAACCCATAATGGTCACATCCATCACGTCCCTGGCCGCGTTGACCCGGCTCCGCTTTGTCGGCCTTGACGGCGACGTCGCAGCCGCCGGCGCCAAGGCCCTCGGCGTCGCCGAAGTCGCCGCCGCCCTGGGCGAACAGGCATCCGTCTCCACGCACGGCATTCTGCTGGTCACAGCCGGCGCCGCAATCGCCGCAGAAGCGGAGGTCGAAGTCGGAGCCAACGGCAAGGCCGTCACCAAGGACAGCGGCATCAGCAACGGCTACGCCCTCGACGCCGCCCTCGCCGACGGCGACACCATCCGCATCATAAGGGGGATCTGACTATGAGGCACTTCTCCATCGGCATCGGCCTTTTTCTGGCCGTGATCCTTGTCAGCTCTTTGGCCGTTGCCGCCATGCCCGGCACCAAGCAGGGTGCCGTCATCCAGAACCTGAAGGGGATTTCACCCGCCCCCGCGGCGTCCAGCTGCACCAGCATCACGGCCACCAAGGGCACCATCGTAACCGTCAACCCTTCCGGCTACACGGCAGTTGAATGGTCGGCCACCGACGGCACGCCCACGGCGCTCGCCGTCAAGCGGCACCTGAACTCCAACACCGCCTTCATGCCGGGATCATCCGGGACTGTCGTTTTTAACTCCGGCATCACCTCGGTGCCATTCAAGAAGTACAGCACAGCCACGGCGACCAAAGCGGAAGTCTGCTACGACTTGCAATAACCAGGATGCAATAACCAGGACACGACGGCGGGGCGCAAGCCCCCCCGTCTACCGAGGGAAACATGGCCTACTGCACCATCACCGACATAAGAGCCATCGTCAACGAAGACGTGCTGATCCAGCTGACAGTGGATACCTCCGCTGCCATTACCTGGGCGATGGTGGTCCTGGCTGTAGCCGGTGGCGCCCTTGGCGACCTGGAGGAGGAAGAGGCCGCCGCCGCTACCGAAGCTGCCGCCTCCTTGCGTGACGCCATCGACAACGCCGACAGCATGATCGACGGCTATGCCGCCAGCCGGTACTTGACGCCGTTCAACCCGGTGCCCCGGCTGATTCACATCATCTCCATCGACATCGCCATTTACAACCTTTACAGCCGCCGGGAGAACGTCCCGGAGATCCGCGAGAAACGCTACAAGGACGCCGTCAAGCTGCTGGACCGCTTGGCCGACGGCAAGCTGACCATCGGCGAAGTGGACAAGCCGGTCGTAGACTCGTCCGCCGTCATCAAGTCAATCACCCGGCCCAAGCTGTTCGGCAAAGACACCCTGGACAATTACTGATGAGCGAGCTGACATCCATCACAAGCCCAACCGATATTGAAAGGGCAATAGAGACCTATCTGGTGAGCCGTATCGAGGCGATCAGGAAGACGGCCATCCAGCGCAACATGCGCTACATCTTCAACAATCCGGCCATCACCGTGGCCATACTGAAAGCGAAGTCTAGAGAGGTCGGGCGCCGGTCCTTTCGCTTTGATCCGATAATCGACGTGATGGTCACTTTTTATAACGCCAAAAGCGAGGAAGACCGCCGCGAGGCGATCAACCCTTTGGTGATAGCCATTATCCGCGCGCTCACCCGCAAGAAGCTCGGTCTGGACATCGACGAGCTGAAGCCGACCGGCTTTCGCGAAGTGACCGAAGAAGAAGATTACAAGGAAAACAAGATCGTCTACCTTCTGGAGTTCACTACTCACTTCTTCCTCCAGGGTGATGAGGATGAGATAGTCGACGACCTGCTCACCGTCGGCCTCTCCTATCTCCTCAAGCCCGGCGACGCCGTAGTCGATGCCACCGACACCATAGACCTGCCGGATCTGCCGAAGGGGTAGGGCATCCTACCCCCGCGCCGGCCACCGCTTAACCTGCCGCATCCCCTTTCCGCACCCCCCATGTAATTCCAGAAACCCTTCAAAATACATAACATCCCCCCTATTGTATGATGCCTCATCGCATCGCGCGACGAGGCACTTGACGCCTCGCTTGCCCGTACCGCAAGGAGGTTTTAATGCTAGTCCTATCCGCACCAGGCACCCGCACCCCGATGGAGACCAACCCGAGGGAGTACGTCACCGATACGGAACCGTTCGACGTTCCGGACACGACTTATTACCGGCGTTTGCTGGACGACGGCTCTCTGGTCCTCGCCAAGCTCGGCAAACAGAAAAAAGGAGGTGACCAGTAATGGCATCGAAAAACATCAGCTTCGACGCGATCCCCAGCAGCATCCGGAAGCCGGGCAAGTACTTCGAGTTCAACACGAAACTCGCTGTCCGGACACTCCCCGCCAACCTGCAGAAGATGCTGATCATCTGCCAGCGGCTGGCGGCCGGCACCGTCGCCGCCCTGGTGCCGACCAACGTTTTCAGCGACGCCGAGGCCTCGACCTACTTTGGCAACGGCTCCAACGCGCACCTCATGTGCCGCGCGGCCATCAAGGCCAACCCCTACCTGCAGCTGAGCGTTTGCGCCCTGGACGACATGGAAGCAGGCGCGGCCGCCGGCGGGAGCATCACCATCACCGGCCCGGCCACCGGCCCCGGCGTGCTGCGCCTCTTCGTCGGCAGCCGCCGCATCGAGATCGCCATCGCTACCGCCGCCACGGCGGAAGTCATCGCCGCAGCCCTCAATGCCGAGATCGGCAAGCTCGGCGACCTCCCGGTGACCGCGACCGTGCTGGCTGGCGTCATCACCCTGACCGCCAGGCACAAGGGAACCATCGGCAACCTGGTCGACCTGACCACGGAAGTAACCGCCGCCGGCGTCGCCTCCGCAGTTGTCGCCATGGCCAACGGCGCCACCGATCCGGACACGGCCACCGCCTACGCCAAGGTCTTTGCCGAGCAGTACCACATCATCGCCATCCCCTACATCGACGCCACCGCGATCGGCGCGCTCAAGACGCATCTCGACAGCGTCTCCGGCCCCATGGAGCAGCGCCCCGGCATCGGCATTTACGCCCTCGACTCCGCCCTGGGCACCGTCACCACCCTGGCGCCAACCATCAACGGCGGGCGTCTCAGCAACGGCTATCTGCGCGGCACGAAAAGCCCCAGCTACGAGGTGGCAGCTGCCTACGCAGCCGAGGTTGCCTTCGAGGAGGACCCCGCGATGCCGCTCAACACTCTGCCGTTGATCGGCATTGCGGCACCGGACATCACCCAGCGCCTGTCCCGTACCGAGCAGGAAAGCTGCCTGGCAAACGGCGTCACCCCCTTCGAGGTAGGCCCCGGCGAAGTGGTGCAGATCGTTCGTGCGATTACGACCTACACCAAAGATGCCAACGGCATCGACGACATCAGCCTGCTCGATCTCACGACCATCCGCACGCTGGACTATGTGCGCAAGGCATGCCGCGAGCGTATCGCCCTGCGCTTCCCGAGAGCGAAGCTTTCCAGCAAGACGCCTGCCCGGGTAAGGTCCGAGTTGATTGACGTGCTCTTGAAGCTGGAAGAGCTGGAGATCGTCGAGGAGGTCACCGCCAATCTGCCCGGCCTGATCGTCGAGCGCGACCTCCAAGACCCGAACCGTCTGAATGCCAAGATCCCGGCCGACATCGTCAACGGCCTCCATGTCTTCGCCGGCCGCATTGATCTGCTGCTTTAATCAACATTAAACGGAGGTTTAACCGATGGACAAATACGTTTCCACCGTCGCCCTGATCATCAACGGCCAGGAGATAACCGACTTCAAGTCGGTGGAAGAAAAGGCCCGCACTCCGCGCAAGCAGGTCAACCTGATGAAGAAAACCGGCGTCATGAACGCCACCCAGCGCTACGGTGTCGGCCTGGACTACGTCGTGCCGGCAGACAGGCCGGAGTTCGACTTCGAAGGGCTTGAGGATGCCACCCTGGTCATCGATTACGAGAACGGGAGCCGGGTCACCTACACCGGCGTGGCCACCCTCGACATCGGCGCCACCAAGTTTGACGGCGACAACGAAACCATCCGTACCATCGACCTCGTCGCCGGAAAGCGGATACAGGAGTAAGACATGCAGATCACCGGAACTTTTCCTAACGGAGTCACCACAGCCGAAGGCGATATCTGCAAGGATTTCATCCTGCAGGAACGCACCTTCAGGAACACCCTGGAACTGGCCAATGATTCGGCCATCAATAAGGACCTGCTGAAAGATCCCGCCTACTACGACGCTTGCATCATCTCCAAGCGCCTGAAAGTCTCCGGCATCGAGTACCTGTCTCCGGAAGTGGTTCTGGACCTGGATGGCGCCGATGGCGACACCCTTGCCGATGCGATTATGGATCTGGACAAGCGGAGGTCCGATTTTCGAAGCGCGCAACAAGCCGCACAGAAAGCACCTGATAGCCCTCCTGAAGCTGGGAGTCCCCTGGACTGAGGCGCTCGACATGCCCCTGGCGGAGGGAGACAGCCTGCTCCTGAACTATCAACAGATCGTTGACCCGCAGCCGCAGAAACAGAAGGTGAGGAAGAAGACCAATGGCTGACATGAAGCTTTTCTTGCAAATACTGGCGAACGCCAGCGGGTTGAAACGAGAGATGGGCGAATCAGGCAGCGCCGTCAATCGCTTCACCCAGGGTGCCAAGCGCGAGTTCGCCTCGCTCAAGGGCGCCATGGGATCCCTACAGGGAAAGCTGGCGGGGATCGGGGTATCGATTGCCGCTCTGCAGCAGTTCCGCATGTCGGCCCAGCTCGACAAGGACTTGACCCAGATCGGGCAGACGGCAGGGGAGGGCGCGGCGCAAGTCTCGCAGTTGCGGTCGGATCTCTTTAGGATGGGGAAGGAGAGCGGCCAGGACATCGACAGCCTTAAAAATGGGTTCAACGCGCTGGTCCAGTCCGGCCTCAATATGGGCGAGGCAAAGAGCACCCTGGACGGCGTCAACATCGCAATGGCGGTCACCGGTGCAAAGGCTGAAGTCCTTTCAGCCGGTCTCACGGTGGCAGCTCAGGCCTTCCAGTTCGACCTGGCCAAACCCGGTCAGGCTCTCGAACTGCTGGATAAGATGACCGTGGCGGGCCGCCTCGGCAATGCCGAACTAGAAGGCCTGTCCCAGATCTTCGCCCGCGTCGGCATCAATGCGAAGGCAGCTGGTCTGGACTTCAACCAAACCCTCGGCTTCCTGGAATCCCTGTCCAAGGTCGAGCGCAACCCTGAGCGCCTGGCCACGCTCGCCGACTCCACCCTGCGCGTCTTCACCAACATGAATTACATGGCCTCGGCCCAGAAGGGAACCGGTATCAAGTTTTATTCCGATGCCGGGAAGCGCCGCGATCCGCTGGAAGTGCTCAAGAACATCAAGTCGAAGTACGACACCCTTAAAACAGACTTCGCGCGCGACAGCTTTGTCCAGGCTGCCTTCGGGAAGTCCGATCTCGACACCATAAAGGGCATACGTACCCTGCTGCAGTCCAACAGCCTGGACGAAGTTGCCAGGATGACCGGCATGATCAAAGACGCCGGTGGTTCCCTGAAAAGGGATTTCAGCGAGGCCACCAGGAACCTGATAGACCAGACGGGGCGATTGAGAAACACCATGAGGCTCGCGGCCGACGACTTCGTCAAGCCGATCAACCAGACCCTTGCCGACTGGATGTCTTTCCTGATGGACAAAAAGGAAAAGGGCGGGCTGGAACTGAGCGGCCAGCAGATAGCGGGGGGCGCGGCGGCAATCCTTGGCGGCACCTATGCCTTGTCCAAGGTTGGCAATGCATTGTTAGGAAATTGGACGAAGAAGAAGATAGGCAGCCTGAGCGGGTCGACAGCTGTCGGCGTAGCCGAGGGCAAGCTCCTGCAGGCGGCAGCAGGTGTCACCCCGGTCTTTGTTACCAACTGGCCGGCCGGTGGAATGACTGGAGGCGACCTGCCTTTACCAAAGCTTTCAGGCCAGGGGGCAATGAGTAAAGCGTTTGGAAAAGCTCTTCCATTTATCGCGGCAGCAACAAGGTTCTCTTTGCCGGGTGCAGTAGTTACCGCACCTTTTACTTCAGCGTACATCGGCAGTCGGGCCAGGGAGAACGGCTGGGGGTGGAGTGGCGAAAACTCCGGCCCAGGGCCAGGCGCAAATAATCGAGAGGTGATGGGTATCGGCGGGCGCCGCGCCTCCGGAGAGCAGAAGAACGACATCAAGATCGACGTCCATTTCGACGAGCTGGGGCGCGCCTTCACGAAGACCAACAGCATGAACACCACCGTTCAAACCGGCGGCAACCGGGGCAGCTTCTTCGACGCGCTGACCAGCACCAGGGGGATGTAAATGAACGAAGATCTCTATCCCGCGACGCTGGACGGCTTTGAACTTGAGATCGAGACCCTCGACGACCGCTTCGAGAACGCGATCGTGCGGCACGAGATCCCCATGCAGCCCGGCGCCCTGCTGGAAAACATGGGACAGAAGGCGCGCACCGTGAACATCCGGTGCTTTTTCTGGGACCACGGCGACCACCAGACCTACTTCGAGCACGTCGACTTCATCAAGCACCTGAAGCGCACCGAACTCTCCGAGCTGTCGCACCCGAAGTACGGCCTGCTCATGGGGATGATCGAGTCGTTCGGCGTGCGCCATGACGACCGCGAGATGACCGCCGAGGTCGACATCACCTTCGTCGAGGATCTGCGCGGATATCTCGCCGACTTGGCATACGAAGACGTGGAAGCCGCGGTCGAAGAGGCGGTCGTCGCCAGCCAGCAAGAGCATATGGAAGCCTTCGCGGCGGAGGTCCGTGCGGAATTGGTCGCGGAGTCTGTCGGCGTCCTGGAGCAGGCCGTTGATGCCACCCAGGGGATCTACACCCAGTTCCAGGGCTACAGCCAGCGGGCCAAGAACTACCTCAAGAAGGTCGACACCTTCGTGTCCACCGTCGAAGGGACACTGCTCGATGTCGCCAATCCGGCCAACGGGATTATCTCCACCATCAACTATGGATCCAATCTACCCGGGCGCGTCATCGGATCCCTGTCCCGCTGCATCGAACGCTACGTGGTCCTGAACGACACCATCAAGAACGCGCCGAGCCGGTTTCTCAACAACCTGGACCAGGCCATGCTCCAGCTGGAGGCAAGCGCCGGTTTCGGCAAGCACCTGCGCATCGGCTTCGCCATACAGGCCGCCCAGACCATCGCCGGGGTTTACAAGGACGACGAGTCGGCCCGGCAGAAGGTGCGCAAGAGCGAGGCCACCGCGAGCTTCGACACCCAGGGTAATTACCGCGGCACCCCGGCCACCGAGCCGATACTCACCATCAACGAGCTGGAGGCCTCGCTGGCTCAACTGCGCACCATGCTGCAAAACGGCGTCGACCAGGACCGCTCCATGGAAAGCCTGAAAATTATGGCAAAAAGCCTCCTGGATCACATCAACATCATAAAGCTGGAGCGCGACAAGATCGTCACCGTCGAGCTGGACAACGCCATGCCGCTGCACCTGGTCTGCCACCGTTACGGCCTCGACTACAACTACGCCGAGCGGATCGCCAGCATCAACCGCATCAAGAACCCCAGCTTCACCAGCGGAGAGGTGCGGATCTATGGACGATAAGGTTTATCTGCAGATAGCCGGCAAGCGCATCGAGCACTTTCTTTCCTACGAGGTGGAAGCCGACCTGTACCAGGCCGCCGACCGCTTCACGTTGGAGCTGGTCAACCCCGGCACCGCCATCGCCCCCGGGATGACTTGTGAACTCTACGTGAACAAGGAACTGGAGCTGACCGGCATCATCGACGCCGTACGCAAGGGGTGGAGCAAAGAGGGGCGCACCCTGGTGGTGGAAGGCCGGGATCTCCTCGGTGTCGTGGTAGACAGCTACGTGGAGAAGTTCACCACGGTCCAGGGGAAAACCGTGAAGCAGCTGGCCGAGCTGCTGCTGGCCACGGTCCCCTTCATCAACCGCAAGCAGATCATCTATCAGGAGAACGTGGTAGGCAAGCTGAAGGGGAAGCAAAAGACCGTCGACAACCCGCTGACCGGCTTCCAGGACATGCCGCAGAAGTTAAGCCAGACCGAGCCGGGCATGACCGTGTTCGAGGTGCTCTCCATCTACGCCGCCAGTCGCGGCCTGATGTTCTTCAGCCTGCCAGACGGCACGCTGGTATTCGGCAGGCCCAAGGCCAAGGGACAACCGCTTTACACCATCGTCAACGCCATGACCGGCCGGGGCAACAACGTCACCAGCGGCGAGGAGGTCGACGACATCTCTAGGCGCTACTCCAAGATCACCGTCGTAAGCCAGGTCCAGGGGCACGACGCGGACGGCATGGACACCGGTAAGACCGATGCCCGCTACAGCGCGACCGATCCGAGCTTCCCTTTTTACAAGCCGCTGGTTGTGACGCTGAACAACGACAGCCAGACTCCGGAGCTTTACGCCCGGATGCTCTTGGAGAAACAGCGCCACGACGGCCTGCAGCTCACCTACACAGCACCCGGGCACAGCCAGAACGGCGTCAACTTCAAGCTCAACGAGCTGGCCCAGGTGAAAGACGAGATGCTGGAGCGTGACGGCATCTACCTCATTTACAACCGCAAGTTCAAACGGAGCAAACAGGCAGGGTCCACCACCGAGCTGCGCCTCGGCCCGCCGGGGCTGGTGACCGCATGATACGGGGCATAGTAAAAAGCGTCGTCCAGGGAGTGATCCAGCGCGTATCCGCCAGCGTCTGGGGGGACGGCACCATAGACGACCGCGAGCTGTTCCAGCACTACGGCTACACCAGCAGGCCCAAGGGCGGGGCCGAGGTCATCTTCATCAGGCAGGGCGGGCAGATCATAGCCATAGGCTCCGACGACCGGCGCTACCGCATCAGCCTGGAGGAGGGCGAGGTTGCCCTCTACACCGCCGAAGGGGACAAGATCCACCTGAAGCGCGATCGCATCATCGAGATCGTCGGCGGGGAAAAGATCATCGCCACCACCAAGATCGCCGAGATCAACGCCACCACCAGCTGCACCGTGACCTCGCCGGAAGTCACCGTCGTCGCGTCGACCAAAGTCACCCTGGACACGCCGATGACCGAGATAACCGGCATGCTGGCGGTAACCGGCGCCGCGACCTTTGCGGAAACCGTTGTCGCATCCGGAGCGCTTTCGTCGGCAACCTCCATCTCCGATCCGACCGGCAGCATGGATGGGATGCGCGAGATCTACAACAGCCACACCCACCCGGAGACCGGCGACGGCGGCGGCACTACCAGTACCACAACTCAGGGAATGTAAATGGACTTCGCCATCGTCATGAACAACAGCGGGCAGGGTGAGCAGACCTTCGACAAGGCCGGGGACATCTTTAACAACATATTCATCTCTCTGGCCATCAAGAAGGGCAGCTGGTGGCAGGATCCTAACTTCGGCTTGCGCGATCGCGGGCGCATGAAGAACACCGAGAGCACAGCCCGGCTGGTGCGCGAGGATTGCAAGCAGGCGCTGCAGTGGATTGTCGACACGGGCCGGGCCATCGCCCTCGATGTCGAAGTACAGCGCGATCGCAGTCAGGACCTGAACCGTCTCAAGATATTGGTATCCGCGACCCAAAGCGGCGGACGTCGGGTCACATTCGAAAAATATATCGAGGTAGTGTAAATGGCCCTGGAAAAAACTTTTGACGAGCTGTTGAACAACCTTTTAACCGACATGCAGAGCCAGTTCCCGGGCGCTGACATTTCCAAGGGGAGCCTGATTTTCATCAAATGCTCCGCTTTGGCCAGCTCTCTGTGGGGGCTCTACAAATACCAGGGCTACGTCGCGAGCCAGATTTTTCCCGACTCCTCGGACCGCGAGAACCTGGAGCACCACGCCTACGCGCGCGGCGTCACATTGCTGCCCAACCAGAGCGACGAGGACCTGCAAGCGCGCGTCCTGGACTACTTCCGTCGCCCGCCGGCAGGCGGCAACAAGTACGACTACGTCAAGTGGGCGCTGGAGACTCCCGGTGTAAAGCGCGCATGGTGCCTTCCCCAGGCCTTTGGCTACGGCACCGTCGCGGTTGTCATAACCTCAGACCCGGATCAGACCGGCACCGAGATCCCTACTGCCGAACTGATTGCAGAGGTGCAGGCGCACATTGACGATCTGCGCCCGACCAGAGCCAAATATACCCGCGTCATGGCACCGGAAATAATCACCCAGGACGTGCAGATGCTATGCACCGGTGGCACTTTCAGCCTTTACCAAATCAGCCAGGCTATCACGTCCTACCTGACCGAGTTTGCTCCGGGCCAGACGCTCTACCCGGCGCAGTTTATCAGTATCGCCATCGTGGCCGGCGTGCTTTCGCCCACCCTGGTCCTGCCGGCCGGATCCGCAGTTACGCCGTTGCCGTTCCAGATGATCCGCCCAGGGGTGATCGATGTCAGCTGATGACCATAAAAAAACATTGCAGCAGTTGATTCCGCTGGAGCTGTCCGGCGTTTTTGAGGCGGATCTGGCCATTGAGGGGATGGCTCTCGATCGGGCCGATAGTGACGTCGGATCAATGGCGGCAGAATTTTATCCCCAAAGCACCGACGCTCTATTGTCGGAATGGGAACGGCTCTTTGACCTGCAACTGGTCTCAGGCCTCAGCACCGAGACACGCCGGGCGATCCTGCTTGACCAGTACCGCGACCGGGGAGGGCTGTTGCCGCCCTACTTCATAGCCCGTGCTGAAGCAATGGGTTACCAGTTGACCATCGACGAAGGCGAAGCCACCCCGCTGCAGGCGGGTACCGCCCGCGCCGGGAAGCGCCTAGAAAACAGCGATAACCGTTACGTTTGGCGGTTGACGGTCGCCACCGATCTGTGGGTGTATCTGCGCGCCGGCAGCGCCCGCGCCGGCCAGCCGTTACGCACCATGCCGAGCCGCGACCTGTTGCAGTTCATGGACGACTACAAGCCCGCCGACATCACTATTTTTTACCTTTAAGAGGGAGTTGACAATGGAACCAATTGATTCACCCGATGGCCTGTTCCACGATGAGACGTACCCCGGCAGCGAGGATGGGACAATCATCACCGCCTTATGGCTGAATAATGCACAAGCAGCACTGATCGCGTTGAGCGGATTAGCTGGAGATGTTGTGGCCCTGGCAGCCCCTTATACGCTTTTGGCCTCGGACGGTGTCGCTCTGGCCGATACGGTCGCCGGTGGATTTACCGTATCTTTGCCCGTGTATGAAGATGTCGCAGCGGTGAAGCGCTTTACTGTAAAGAACATTTCCGCCCTGGGCGACGATGACCTTACCATTGAGGCTGCCGACGGTAAGACCATTGACGGTCAATCAGCCATCACTATCGCAGCGGGCGAGAAAATCACAATTATCAAAGACGGCAATAACTGGCAATCAATCTAAGGGGGAACACATGCAAAGATTAAGCATCATCATTTTTACGTTTTTATTTTGCGTAACAACAACTTTCGCCGCTAATCCGCAGAAAACAGTCGTAAGTGATCTGATCGTCAAAAATAGTCCGTGGGTAGATGTGCGTGCGTATAAGTCGTTGAGCGCAGCCATAACGGCAATAGGCTCGGCGCAGAAAACTTTAGTGATCCCGGTCGATCAGGTTCTTTCTGCAAACCTCACTATTCCCAAAAACATCGAGTTGCTGCCGTTGAACGGGGCAGTTATCAAGCACGGCGCGTACACGGTCGGCGGCTACATCAGAACGGCACGGTGGCCGTTGGCGCAGGTATTTGATGGGACAGGTGCAGTCACGGGGCTGGAAAAATCCACCGGTCGATGGTTTGGGGCCTTGGGGGACGGTAGCGGCGACGACACCCTTGCTATGCAGCGCGCGATGTCATCGCTCACCAATGGTGGTGATTACATTATTACGCCCGCAACCGTATATTATAAAATCACTGCGGCAATTAATGGGTTAAGCAATGTAAACGTAATAGGCTGTGGCACTGCCGGAGAAATACGAAACGTGGACCCCTCGCCCTCCACCGACATAAACGTTTTTTCTTTTGTTGGTAAAACTAATTTCAGTGTCAAAAGCGTTGCAATTAGGGGCAGCGGTAAATCCGTCGCGATGGCGGCGGATCAGGGCGCGGGCGTGTATCTTTTTGGGTGTTCAAAGTTTGTGATTGAACAGAACACAATTTCTTACTGCTCCAAGTATTCTATCAGGGGCCGCAACGTCTCCAACGGTTCCATTAGCCGCAACATTCTGACTAATGCCCAGACTGAGGTTAACTCCCTTGATATAGAGCTTTATGCTAGTGACAATGAAAGTGTCACATATATGACAGTTGATAACAACCAGTGCCTGAGCAATTCCGGCCTTGGCATTGGCATTTCCATGGCCGGAACGGCTGTAACAGGTAACGCATTTGCACACAATATCAAAGTGGTGGGCAACGATGTTTACAACAAGCTGCGGCATGGAATTTACTTTTATCAGCATGTTGCGCCGATTACCGATGTCATCTGTTCTGGTAATCACATTGACACCGTTGGATGGATTGGCATTTATTCCGTTGGATCCAACAACAGAATTACAGTCACAAGTAACATTCTTAAAAATTGCTGCATCAACATAACGGCATCTCTTCCGTTTGCAGCTATAGGCATGTCTTCCGGGTCTCCGGACACGCCTGTGACGCATCCCCCTATGCAGGCTGTCATCATTTCAAACAACAACATTTGGGGGACCAACGGCTGCAACGGCGTAGAGTTGACCGGAGCGGCCAACTCTACTATTACCGGGAACACCATCATAGGCGATGGCGTAGCAGCGGTAGAAGGCTCGAACTCTGGAGGGATTTTGGCTTACTATGTCAGCAACAGTGTAATCTCCGACAACACTATCAAGTATAGCGGAGTGGAAGGATATGGAATTCTTGTATATGGCACCGTTGTTACGCCTCAGAAAGAGAACGTTATAGCCAAAAACAACGTTTACGGCACTCTTGACTATGGCATTATCGTGCAGTATCAGACGGCGACTAGCATCGTCAGTAACCTTGTTTCCACCACAAAGACCGGCGTCCACGTTGCGGTTTCAAATTTGGTTGATGTGAAAAACAATCAGGTCTCATCCGGCGCAGCCGGATATGCCGACATCCATACGAACGGCGTATGCAGCAATATATCCATTGTAGGTAATACGCTTTCGGGGGGGAAAGCGACAGGCTATGGGGTTTTGGTTGACTCTGTGGGCCAAACCGGCACAATTGTGGATTCTAACAATATGGCGGGACTGACGGCATTGAGTGTGCTTGGTAAAATTACAGATAATGGGACCACTACTAGCGTAAACCGAAACAAGATGTCAAATGCCTCGATGTCCGGGACATTTACCGCAACCGCTGGCACCTCCTCAACGGTTATGAACGGCAATGCTACAAGTTTTTCGAAGATCGTGATTATCCCGACTAACGCGTCGGCTGGGGCTTTGATTACAAACATATCCAGCGTCAATACAGGAGTCAGCTTTACAGTAGCCACCGGGACCGCGGCTGGTACAGAAGTCTTTAGCTACATCTTGTTTTAGATGGTTGTCGTAAGGTGGGTAGTTTGGCGGTGATGGATTTAAGCATTCGGCTTGGCAGTAGAAAGCGGGGTTTGATGTGAAGCGCTAAAGTGTCGTATAACGGCAATCTCGGTGGTGTAGTTGGGGAGTCCTGAAAGAGGTTTCCAAAGAAGCTTAACTATATTGACAATCATTTGCAGCATACTGTTCAATTTAAGGTGGATTCAACGGGGATTAAAACCCGCAGAGTCCACTTTTTTTGTGAAAGGCTTCGCTGCCAAAGCAGCCGCGAATCACTGCCAAAGCAAACGCCGCGCAACATGAGGGATTAT
>Ga0209518_1000841_pt1 | contig 37454 bp, 35 predicted proteins | sample RifGroB1_FD_183993 | JGI IMG/M metagenome (GOLD analysis project Ga0209518, IMG submission 183993) | Groundwater microbial communities from Rifle, Colorado, USA - Groundwater B1 (SPAdes) (version 2) | ecosystem: Environmental > Aquatic > Deep subsurface > Groundwater | place: Rifle, Colorado...
TTCCGGCATCCACTGCGTGGACTACGGGGAATGTCGATTACAATTCGAGAAGCGAAGAGCGAGCCGATGCTGCCCCGAGCGCGAGCGAGACTTTCTACCGAGCCGCCAAAGAAATCTTTTTAAACAACCATATACGCCGTCCCCCATGGAAAAACGATCACAGGCGAAGGAACGCCTCATCTTTCTCAGGAACTTCATTAGGAACCCGAAAGAGATAGGCAGTATCACGCCAAGCTCGCAGTACCTCAAGAAAGGCATGCTCAAGGACGTCGACTTCAGCAAGGCGAAGTACATCGCCGAATACGGTGCGGGGACAGGCATCTTCACCAAGTCCATACTCGCGCTCGCGCGGAAGGACGCCACCCTCCTTTGCTTCGAGACCAACAGGAGCTTCTGCGCATTCCTCGAAAAGACCATCAGGGACCCGCGGCTCATAGTCATCAACGACAGCGCCGAGCACATCAACACCTACCTCAAGGTGCACCATCTCCCCCGCATCGACTACATCCTCTCGAGCCTGCCGTTCTCCCAGCTTCCGGAGCGGAAAAAAGGGAGGATCATGACCGCGACCAAGGACGCGCTCTCTCCCAAAGGGAAGTTCATCCTCTACCGCTACACGTTCACCTTCTCCGACTACCTGCGCTCCTACTTCACGAGCATCTCCAAGAGGTTCGTGGCGCTGAACATCCCGCCGACGTTCATCTACATCTGCCAGAAATAGGCCCCCCTATTCGCCTCAATCGAGGAAAAACTAACCACCGGGAGATGGAGCTGCCCGGTCCCCCCATTTACAAAGATTATTATACGACAATATCCCCAGCCAGCCGTATGAAATCAATCGACATCATACTTCCGCCTGATCGGAAGGATACTCCCGAAGGTGACATAAAACTCAGCTATCCGAATTGCGCGACGGCCACCTTGCTGCAGACCGAAGACGGCAAACGCATCCTGTTCGATACCGGCGCATTCGGATATGCGGACAAGCTCGTCAAAGGATTGAAAACAAGAAATCTCCGACCAGAAGACATCAACTACGTCATTCTTTCACATGCGCATTTCGATCATAATGCAAACGCCTACCTTTTCAAGAATGCGCAATTGATCCAGGATAAATGGCTAATCGATATCGCCACCGGAAAAACAAGAAAATTCGGGAAGGAATACCACGAAACGCCGCACATCGGCGTCAATGGCCTGAAGATAATCCATACTCCCGGACACACCGAAGACAGCATTTCCGTTTTGGCAGAATGCCATGGCAACACATACGCCATTGTCGGCGACGCCATCAAGGCATCGCTCATCAAAAAAGGAAACATCCCAGGATCATATAGCAATCCAGAGCAGTATCTGGAAAACATGAAGATGCTTTTTTCGATTGCAGACATCATCATCACCGGCGAAGACGGGATCATCGAGGGCACCAATTTCAAGGACATCAAAGAATTGCTGCGTACGGTGACCACAGGCGATTAGCCTGGCCTTGGATAGTTCTGCCCCATGTCTTATCAGTTTGGAGACATCCTGCATGCATAAAAGCAAAAACCAAAAGAAAACATTAAATACTCTCGATAAGAAAAAGATCTCCATGTATGATGTCATCACCGTCGGCAGCGCCACGTTCGACGTGTTCGCCAGGACAGAGTTCTCCGAGATAGTCAAGATTATCGACCCCAAGGGGGAGACGGACCTCCTCGCCTTCCCGAGCGGCTCGAAGATACTCATCGATGAGATAGACTTCTCGACCGGCGGCAGCGGCACGAACACTGGAGTCGCGCTCTCCCGGCTCGGCCACAAGGTCGCGTTCGTGGGGAGGCTCGGCCAGGGCACGAATTCCGCCTTTATCCACAAGCAGCTCCAGAGGGAGAAAGTGGACCAGCTCTGCGCCCACGGGGACGGCATGGTGGGCTATTCCATCATCCTGGACACGCTGGAGCATGACCGCACCATCCTCGCCTACAAGGGAGCAAATGACCACCTCACATATTCTGGGATACCGACCAGGAAACTCAAGACCAAATGGTTCTATTTCGGCGCCATGCTGCACGAATCCTTCCGGACGCAGGAAAAGCTCGCACTCTTCGCCAAGAAATGCGGCATCAAAATAGCGTTCAACCCGAGCACCTACCTGGCGAAGCAGGGGGCCTCGGCCCTGAAGGGCATCCTCACCCATACCGAGCTCCTCGTCCTGAACAGGGAGGAAGCATGCCTGCTTGCCGGATCACTGCCCATGGAGCAGGCCATCAGGAACCTCCATTCGCTCGGGCCGAACCTGGTGGTCGTCACAGACGGAAAAAACAGGCTTTTTGTCTCTGACGGCGCCACCCTCCACAGCGCAATGCCGCCCAGGATCAAGGTCGTCGACGCCACCGGCGCGGGAGACGCGTTCGCGGCCTCGTTCCTCTCGGGGCTGCTGAGAACAGGCGACATCGCGTTCGCCATCAAGCTGGGCATCGTGAACTCCTCATCCGTCCTGAGCAATTACGGGGCGAAGAACATCCTGCTCAGCTACCCCGAGGCCCTGCGGCGCATCAAGAAGCTCAGAATTTCTATCGCGTCCAAAAGACTCTGACAGGAATTACAATCCAAAGATGCTCCCCACTTCTTCCAGCGACTTCAGTTGCGCGATTTTCGCCCTGAGCTTCGCCCCTCCCGGCATGCCCCTGGTGAAATTCGACGCATGGTTCTTAACGAGCGGGAACGGGACGCCATATTGCCGCGCAAGCAGGATGTACTCGGCGAACTGCGCTGTCCCCCCTTTCTGGCCATACTCTCCTTTGCTGAGATAATCAGTGATCTGCCTGCACAGGTAGGGGTTGCCCATCGCCCCCCTGGCGATCATGATGTAATCGACTCTGCTCTCCTCCATTCTCTTCCTGAAATCCTCAGGCGTGAACACGTCCCCGTTGCCGATGACAGGAATGGACACCGATTCCTTCACTTCCCTTATTATTTCCCAGTCCGCCTCCCCCGAGTATCCCTGCTGCTGGGTGCGGCCGTGGATCGCGATGGCCGCCGCGCCGCTTTTCTCCGCGACTTTCGCCACCTCGACGGCGTTCTTCGCCTTCCCGCTTATCCCGGCCCTGATCTTCACCGTCACCGGCCTCTCGACCGAGGAGGAGAGCGCCTGCAAAAACCGGCCGATCCTCTCCGGATTGTTGAGCAATGCGCTGCCCGCCCCGGTCTTGATGACCTTCCATGCCGGGCAGCCGCAGTTCACGTCTATGACGTCGAACCTGTCCTGCACCATCTTCGCGGCTGCGACAACCTCCTCCACGTTGCTGCCGAAGAGCTGCACCGCGACCGGCTTTTCCTCAGGAGCTGTCCTGAGCATGGCAGAGGAGGAAAGGTTGCCCCGCACGATGCCCGCGCTGCTCACGAACTCCGTGTATGTCAATCCCGCGCCGTAGCGCTTGGCGAGGGCACGGAACGCGACATCGGTGACGCCAGCCATCGGGCTCAGGACGACGGGGCTTTCCAGTTTCGGGAATGCATGGGGGGGCATGGTGGGAGATGCCTCACGAATCAGCGTCAATCGACAGGAGAATGTCGTTGCCCTCTACTTTCACTTGATAGGTCTTGAGCTTCATGGCCGGGATGCGCATGCACCTGCCGGAATCCACCTCGAACTGCCAGCCATGGAGCGGGCAAGTAAGGACGTTGTCCTGCAGCTCCCCTTCCGCAAGAGGGCCGCCGGCATGCGGGCAGACGCCGGAGACGGCATGGATATTCCCTTCCACGTTGCAGAGCGCAATCTGCTCGCCGTTCACCTCTATCTCCATGGCCTTGCCGGGCCCGAGCTGGCCGAGTGTCGCCACCTTTTGGAAATTCGGCATGGAGAAGGGAGCTTTTGACGTTATAAAAAGATGTTGGTGAGAAACGATCCAAGTGAAAAGCTATCGCATTCTCGATGCCGCCCCGATGACAGCCTGTCTTGTCTTGCTGCTTGCTGTGCTGCCTGCAGCCACCCCTGCCCCCGAGATTGAGCCGAGCCGGTCACCGGACTTCGGCCTGCCATCGATGATGCAGAACCGCGCGCCGCAATTGTTGTTCCCGTCATTCGAATAGCCACCCACCTTATTCAGGAGGGCAGCGTGATTGTCTATGGAGTATCTTGGGCTGTCCACCTTCATCCATCTCCTGACGCCATTCACCGTCACCGGCTCGACCTGTTCCCATCTCCTGACACCGCTTTCCTCAACCAGCCGGAACGTGTTTCCCGTCTTCACTGATTGTACCACCACATCCCCCACAACCACCTCGCTTCCGATGTATGCGTTGGCCACTCGTGCCACCCTATCGACGATTTCCTGGCGAGCAGCACCAGCCACCGGCCATACCGACCCCTCCAGACCCGCTTGCTGCCCGGTAAACGCGTCAGGGTTCGTTGCCAGGCCATCCGGAACATCGCCAAACTTCTGCTGAGGGCCCTTCATGGCATCACGATCGAGGAAAAACCTGCCCACTTCGCTGCTTGGGTCGCTGCTTTTGGCATCTTTCGGCACTCCGGCAGCCCGGTACTCCGGCTCTCTCGGAGTGACTGTTATGCGCAACGGCCCAGATGCATCCGGCTGGTCGGGATTTCCTGCGACCAATGGCTCCATCTTGAAGTGCCAGCGCTTATCAAATGAATCAACAAGGGCGTCTGTAGCGCTCTTCGGAGGGATCGCCGAAATGTCCGTCTCAACCTTAGGAGCGGTGAGTATATTTCCCTTTGCCAACACAACATTTCCCGCCTCAATGACAGCATTCCCCGCCGCAACGGTCGCATCCAGCGCCCCTTTGGCCTGTTCCCCTATGCTCTTGCCGACATCCTTGAACACAGAAATCACCGCTTCAGAGGATGAAATATCAATCTCCCCTACCCCCTTTCCCGCCTCAATGACAGCATTCCCCGCCGCAACGACGGTGTCCAGCACCCCCTGGGCATTCTCCTTCAGGCTTTTCATGGCCTTGTCTGCCATGGACATCTCTCCACTGGACGGCGGAGGATCCGTTTTTTGCGCGTCTGGGACGGCAATCACCACTGCCCCTATGGACCGGTCATACAACTCGACTGATTTTTTCGGGACACCTGCTGCGATTATACTACTCTCCCCGATCAAGAAGCAGCTTTCGTGGCCTTCGCAGCTGGAGAAGGTGAGATATGCATCCTCGGATGATGCGCGATAAGCGAAGAGAAAGCCTGTGAACGGGGAGGATGACACCACTTTTAGAGTACCTGTTGTTCCCTTCATATACTTGCTGTAGGAAGCCTTCTTCAGAAGCACGCCGTCCTCCGCGAGGACCACCGTGCCGGATATCTCTCCCTGCTTTTTCCCATCCTTCTCAACAACGCTTGGTCCCCAGAGAACCCTCTTCCCCTCTTCCGTCCTTATCTCAAGGGGGATGCCATTCTTCGCCGTGGTCAGGCTCATCTTGCCGTCGCCAGGCACCGGCACCGATGCGCCATCCAGGAGCTTGTATGTCCGTGCACCATCTCCCCCGCCGGGAGGCACCTCGACAGCCCCTCCCTTGATGTAGACTATATTCTGCCCGATATTCCCGCTTATGCTGGACTTTCCGGAGACCTTGACGCCATCAGGGAAGCCGACTTTCCCGTCCGCAAATATCATCACCTCACCGGGGCTGAACCCGCTGTCCACATCGACCGTTATCGGAGAAGGCCCCCTCGTGGTTATCTTGCCGAACGCATATCCAGAGACTCCAGCCTCTTCTGCAAACTTGAGCCGGCATCCTTCTTTCTTCTCACACCACTTCCTCAAGTCAGCGGTGCTGGCCTGCTTGGCCTTCTCTGAATCCTTAAGCATCTGTTCGAAAAGGTACACCGCATCATCCCTGCCCCAAAAGGAAGGGTTTGTTGCCGGGTTGTCAAAACCAATCTCTTCAGTTGCGGCAAAAGCCATGCTTATGGAAAGAACCGACAGCACAAGCACAAATCCTGCAGCCACGTTTCTCTTACCCATACCGCAGCTCACTCCAGTCATACCTGCCCATGAATCCGTACACCAGCGGCTCCTTCTGCGGGACATCAAGAATCATGCTGTACAGCACGTCATCCTCGCCGAAGTAGGTGATCTCAAAAGTGAAATTATTCGCTGCGGCGAGGGCAGCCAGCGCGCTCAGGGGCATCTCGTTCGGATGCTTCACCTGCTCCTCCATGATTTTGCCGGAGACATCATATGCCCTCTTCATGCCTAAGGGGATGGACGCCTGGAACGAGTCCAGCGTCGTCTTTGAATTCCCCTTCTCGAAGCTGATGGGATGCCTCAGCGTGAAGAGGACATCATCATCACGCATGGCAGCGGAAACCTCGCCAGGATCGCTGAGCCCGGTGCCGTAGACCTTGTAGCCGAGTTTCCTGAAATCACTGAAATCGTTGAGGCAGGTGTGGTTGATGTTGTCGAAAAGGTAAAGGGCGAGCTGCCGCTCCGCCTGCTCCTGGGAAGGCATGCTGGCTGTCCGGTTGTACCAATAGTAAGGGATATCAGCATAGAAATACGGGAAGGCCGGCTCAGGAGGGATGTAGTAGCCGCCCTGCAATGAGGTGTCGTACACCGCCCATTCGCCCACCTGGGAGATGCAGGACTCGATGAAGCTCTCGATGACAGAGGGATTCTGGGAGGACGGGCGGACACTGTCCAGGGCATCCTCTCCGTACGACAGCAGGAAAAGCGCGGCGACCATGACGAAGCCTATGGCCAGGAAGACTTTTATCTGGACCCTCTTTTGCATGCCAATTCCCTATTATTTGATGTTTTTATATGTTTCTCCTTGGAAACGTTTATTAATGACCTTCTCCTAGGATTTTACAAGCGCAAATGATGTCCCATCAAAAAAGTGGCCAGATCACCCTTTTCCTCATCCTTGTGGCGCTCCTGTCCATCACTGCGGTCCTCCTGTACAGCTCCGGCTCGCTCACCATCCCCTCGTCTTTTTTCCACCAGTCCGAGCCAGACCCTGTGAAGGCATATGTCCAGCAGTGCGTGCAGAGCGGCTTCAGCGATGCCATCTCGGAAGTGATGTTCCAAGGAGGCCATTACGGCGTTTTCACCAACAGCATGGCGCAGGGCCCTGAAGAGGATACCGACACTGCGTATTACCTGTACAAGAGGGAATTGTTCGTGCCGCAGAGCCCGGACATCGAGCGTGAGCTGGAGCAGGGAGCGCTTGACGCCATCTCGGCCTGCCAGGACCTTTCAGGCTATCCCTATCGGATCGACTATTCCACCTCTGCTCCCAAGGCGACGGTCTCGATTGTGGACGGAGTGGTGGAATTGCGGGCTTCCCCGGGCATTACCGTGCGCTCCCAGGAATCCAGTACCCTGATGGGGGATATTCTCATCTCCGCCCCCTCTTCACTGGGGCAGCTCCTCGGTATTGCCCGCGACATGGCCTCCAGGCAGCAGCAGGATGGCGCTGTCTTGTGCCTGAGCTGCATCCTCGACATATCCGAACAGAAAGGAATCTCCATCCAGATGGAAGAGACAGACACCCCAACCGGGAAAATCCTCCTGTATTCGCTTGAGGACCCTCTCGCCGCGGCCGAAGACGCATCGCTTTCAGACGACGTCCGGACCGTCCTGCCCCGCAATGCCTTCAGGTTCGCCCATTTCATCGCCTGGCCGGAGGAGGGACAGCAATGAGGACGCCAACCTCCCTTCTACTTGCGGTGCTGTGCATCGCCTTCCTGGCAGTCCCGGTGCAGGCGCCCTGCCCTCCGGATTACCAGAGCTGTTTCGACAGCGCAGCGGAGGTGCAAAGCGCAGCCACGATAAACAATGACCCGGCGCTCATCCGCGAATACCTCGACACGAAGGCAGTTTTCTCAAAGAGCGATGACGTAAAACTGGCCAATAAGTTTTTCAGCGACCCGGCCAACATCAATGCGAACAAGGAAACATTCCAGAAATATTTCTCCGCCACGACAGGCGTCCCCATCACCTCCTTCTTCGGGGATATCGGGAGATACTCCGACAAGAAGCTCACCGACGGGGAGGGGAACGTCATTGACATGGGCAAACTCACGCAGAGCGGCGCCGCGGGAATAGAGATAAAGGTAGTGGGCAAGAAAGCGATCGTGGTGAAACCCGGAAAAGGCTCTTCCCCCAATATCGTCGTCTCAGGAACGAAGGATGGAACCGTCACCATAGAAGACGGTGCGCTGACCGTTTCAAAAGGGGAACTCAACGGGCACAGGATAGAGAACGGCAGGATTGTCTTCAGGGAGGACGGCAAGGCAACGGTGACGGCCAATTCCTTCGGCAGCCTCACGTTCAAGGAAGACGGGACGCGGGTCACGTACGATCCCTCCAGGAATACCCTTGATCTGGCCAATGACGACAAGATTCGCATAACATCCATCGACTCCTCAGCGCCGGGAATCAGGCTGAAGGGCAGCGCTGAAATCGACAAGGGGGTGACAGGAGACCTTATCGTTGCCGGAGGCGGGCAGTTCCTCTTCAATTACAACACCTGGGGCATAAACGCGAAAAAGGATGATGTCACCCTGAGCTTCAAGGGAAGACCCACCACCCCCAATTCCGTGACCTCCCCCACAAACAATGAGTTTGACATCAAGGGAGACAGCTTCCAATTCATCGCCCCGAGATTCTACTGCGCCGCATGCGAGGACGGCACGGACATCGCCTCGCTGAGCAAGGCAGAGCTGAAGCAGGTGCAGAAAATGCTCGCTGCCGCCGGCTATCCCCAGGTGGGGAAGATAGACGGGGTTCTTGGGCCGAAGACGCTGGGGGCGCTTGCGCAGATGAGGAACGATCTGGACATTCCCACCCGGGCAAAAGCTGACGGCACTTCCATCCCACGCATCCTCAATATGGAAACCCTCCGCGCGCTCAATTCCCCCACCACAACAGACTTGTCCAATCCGAACAATCCCGTAAACACGCCCCTCAGAGAAGGCTCAACAGGAGAGGATGTCAGATGGGTGCAGGACTTCCTCTGCGGCAAGGGATACTGCCCCAAGGGAGGCGCTGACGGCAAGTTCGGCCCAAACACCCTGGCGGCGGTGAAGGCATACATAGGCCCGTCAGCGAAAGGCTGGGCCACTGTCACCAAGGCAGCGCTTCTCGACACAATCACGGACCCGAAGATAACCATCGAGCCGAGCAAAGGAGCCACCATCGACCTCAACTATGTGACTGATGCCAAGAAGCAGGATATTGTGGTCTCCCTCAAGACGGCAGGCGAGGCGACGGCCTCCATCGGCGACACCAAACTCGTTTCCGACGGCAAGACTGTCACAAGAAGCATTGTAAAAACTGACGCTGCCAATCTCGACATGGTGGTCACATTTGAACTGGAGGGAGGCAAATCGGACAAGTATGTACTGAACGGCGGCTCTTTCACTCCTTCCCCCGTAACCTATACCTATGATGGGCCGATACGAACTATTGCTGGATCCGGCTTGACACCAGATGCCGTCCTTGCAAATACCCCCTGGATTGCAGAAAGCTTCTGCGCTGTCGCTGGCGGCCGCTGCGATTCCAGCCAATATGCCGCTTACCTGGCAGGCATATGCGCGGTTGAGTCTAACTGTAATCCCACTAACCCCCATTATGCCTCTCGTGGGGTATATAGCCAGTATCAAGGCATAGGACAGACAAACGTCCCTCAAATGCTGCAGCTCAACCAACGACTGAACAGCTATCTGGCTGATATGAGACAGGCCGTTGATGAGGGCAGGTTAAGCCCAGAAGCCTACAGCGCCACTTCTGACAGCGTCAATCGCGGCCGGGAAATGCTGGCCACCCTCAGAGCAGAAGCGCTCAAGCAAGGTGTGGACCTAAATGACATAAGAATCTCCGGGCAAACGTCGCAACAGCGCAGGGTCCTGGAAAACCTTCGCTCTACTGACCCACGCTATGACGCAGGATATGGCACCATCCTCATCGCAGCACGGCACACCCCTTACATCTCCACAATCCAGAATAAATACTCAGATGACCTGCTCCTGCAAGCATCCGCAGGATTAACAGTCCAGTTTTCAAACGGGATTGCCAATAAAATATCCCGGGATAATTGGAACAGCAAACTCACCACCGGCCCCAACAGCGAATATTGGGCCTCCTGCACACAAAACAAAGCGTGCGGCAGCACAGTCTCGGATGCAGTCAACGGCGCTTATAACCGCTATGGCACCAAGATGGAACGAATGATGAGGCAAATGGTCGCCGTGACCCGGCCTCCACAGGTAGCAAGCAGGTAAAAATTTCTTCCCTTTTTGTTTCCCTTCAAAAGTTTTATGAATGGAATGGTAGCACCTTCTCTCTGCCATGGCCATCGTGGAAAACACCAAATCATTTCTCAATGCCTTGCCCCCATCAGTCTCCCTTGTCCTCGCGACCAAAGGAAGAACTGCCGCTGAGATAAACGAAGCAATAGGTGCAGGCACCACCATCATCGGCGAGAACTACGTCCAGGAGGCGAAGCGGAAGGCGCCCTTCATCAGGGGAAAAGCGGAGCTGCACCTCATCGGCCACCTCCAGAAGAACAAGGTGAGGCGGGCGCTGAAGGTTTTTGACATGGTCCAAACTGTGGATTCTCTTGAGCTGGCGCAGGAGATCAGCAGGCACGCGGAAAAGCCCTATACTATCCTTATCCAGGTCAATGTTGGGGGGGAGAGGCAGAAGCATGGCTGCACCCCAGATGAAACGGCCGGGCTCGTCGGGAAAATCTCTGCCCTGCCCAACATCCGCGTCAGAGGTCTCATGGCCATGGCGCCGCACTTTGACGATCCCGAGGGAACGAGGCCATATTTCAGGGAGATGAAGCGGCTTTTCGAGGGGATAAAGGCGAAGGGCCTTCCAAATGTCAGCATGGACATCCTCTCCCTGGGGATGTCTGATGATTACAAAGTTGCCGTTGAGGAAGGCAGCACCATGGTGCGGCTGGGAAGCGCCATATTCGGCTCGCGCCACCCCCGCCAATAAATGCCGATAGTCGAAATGCTTATTAAGGTCTATGGCCAATGCATGAGCATGAGCAAGGCGCAATCCTGGTCGTTCGACGTGACCCTGGGGGTGATCATCTTCCTCACTGCGTTCATCTCCATCTTCACCCTCATCAACCACCAGCAGGAATCGAATGCCGGCAGCATCCAGGCAGAATCATCATACCTGCTCAACCAGATGAAAGCGGAGAACTCCCCTCTCCGCATCGTGCAGGACAACAATGTGAATGAATCCGGCCTTGGAGAGCTCGCGTCACTTCCTTACAACGACCTCAAGACCCAGGCCGGCGCCAAGAATGACTTCTGCATCTACATTGAGGATGCGGACGGGAACATCATCCTCATCAACGACTCAATGGGCATCGGGTCGCCGGACATCAACGTGAGCGGGACTCCCTGCGGCTGAGACACCCGGGCCTTGCGGCAAGAATCAGGATACAGTGATGATGAACGTCTTCTGCGCCGATGCCCTGCCATCACCCGCCATTGCCGTGACCGTCTTCTGCCCCTTTGTCGAGAACGTGCGCTGGTGCATGCTTCCTGGATAGGATTCCCTGCCGAAACGCCACTCATAGGAGATGCTGTCGCCGTCAGGATCAGTCGCGTTGATGCTGAGGAGAACCGGCACGTTCCGCTCTGCGGAGAGATATTCTGCCGAAGGGCCCGCAATAACCGGCGGCCTGTTCTCATGGGAGACAGTGATGGACAGCGTCCCGTTCACCGCCGCTTTCCCGTCAGATGCCCTGACAAGGATGGCATGCTCCTCCTGCTTCGTCGAGAATGGAGGGGTCCATTCGATGATGCCGTCGCTGAGCACCATGCCCTGCGGCGCACCGCTGATGGCAAACGAGAGCGCATCATTGTCCGGGTCGCTTGCCAAGATATTGTAGGTGGTGGTCTGGTTCTCTCTGGCCGCCACCGGAGGCAGGCCCATCTCAGGCGCGCGATTGACGTTTCTTATGGTGATAGGGACGTACCGCGAGTCTTCCAGAAACCCGTCGCTCACCGCCACCTTCATGGCATAGGAGCCTGCCGCCTCATAGCCAATCTGCTCTCCTCTCCTGAAGGGACCGTCATACGACCACGAGAGAGGGTCATTGTCCGGGTCTGTCGCGTTGGCAGAGAAGGAAAACACGTCCCCCTCATCCAGCATGAGAGGGAGAATATGCCCGAGTGCAGGCGGCCTGTTGGCGTTGAACACCGTTATGGGGATGATCATGGCCGTCGTGAGGTTGCTGCTCTGTGCGCTGACCTCGATATCGATGACCCTGCTCAGCACAAGCAGCTTTCTTGAGATATCTGCCACGATGCCGGTGTTCCGCACTTCACCAAACCCGGGCGTCCACGTGAACACTCCCTTCTCGAATGCCGCGCCATTCGGCTTTTTCCTTATCGAATAGGAGATTTTGTCCCCATCGGGATCGACGGCGCGCAGGGCAAACGACATCTCGTGGTCCTCGACCGCGACCTGAGGAGGCACCAAGCCCATCACCGGCGGCCGGTCGACATTCTGCACCCTTATCCTGACTGTTTTCTCCTCGTCAAACCCCTTGCCGGACACATGGACGTCCACCCTGTAGGTGCCCGAGGAGTTGTAGCCGGTCTGCCAGAGATTGCGCTCAAGCGGAGCAGAGATGGCGTACTTCAGCCCATAATATCGGAAGTCAGGCAATGCAAGGCGGACAAGGTCGCCTTCACGGGCCGAGACGTCCTCCAGCCTGCCCATCACGAGCGCATCAAGATCAACATCAGCCACCTCAACCGTCCATTTCCTTATGGTGGTCAGGAAGCCGTCCGTGACACGGACTTCGAGAGCATGCCCTCCTTCCTCATCGTAGCCGGGAGCGTAGGAAAAACCCTTCCCCCCAGAAACGTTCCGGCCGTCCAGGGACCAGACATAACCGAGGACATCCTTATTGAGGTCCGTTGCCGCTATCGAGAATGAGAGCATCCTTCCCTCGGTGACGGACAATGCATCCGTCGACGGCTTCAGGGATGTCACCATGGGAGGTTCCTCCTTCCTATTGATGATGAGCCGGACTTCCTCTGAATCCGACAAGTCGCCGTCGCTCACCGTGATATTGAGGCGGTAGACTCCCGCGTCCCCGTAGGCCGTCTGCCACTGCCCATTCCCGTCCAAGGGACTGCCGTATCTTATGGAAAAAGCGTCCTTATCCGGATCGGATGCAGACACATTGAGCGCAACCTTATCCGTTTCCTGATAGGTGAGGTTCTTCAGCGATGCGGAAGGGAACACAAAGAGAAGAAAGACTGCAAGGATGGCGAAAACCTGCTTGATCATCATGATCCCCCAACGGCACGATAGGAAAAGCGGAACACGCGGCCACAACACGCCAAAACGGCTATCCCTGGCTGATGTCGATGATCTCCGGCCTGCGGTTCACGTTGGCGACGGTAATCTGGACATCCTGGGAGACGCTGTCCTGGCCATCCGAAGCGGAGACCTTGACCGTGTAGCTGCCGGCGCTGTCGTAGTCCGTCTTCCATACAAACGTGCCCTTGTCCTGGGTGAAGCGCGGGTCAGAGATGCTGTAGGCGATGGCATCGCCGTCATCGTCTTCCGCCTCCGCCTTGATGGTGATGGTGTCAGTCTCCTTGGCGCTGACGGCGGAAATGGGGGAGAGCTTCGGCTTGCGGTTGACGTTGTCCACGTTCACTGCCCAGATCCTGCTTGCCGCGGAAGCCCCGTCGGTCACGTCCACCTTCACCGTGTGCGATCCGGAATCGTCATAGGTGGTCTGGTAATTATACGACGTGGTGTCCGACACTTTGCCGCCGTCAAGCTTCCATTCGTAGGTAAGCGGATCCTTGTTCAGGTCGGACGCCTCGATGGAGAACGCCTGCGCATCCGTCTCTTTCAGGGAGACGGAGGAATCTTTCGGCGAGGAGGAGCCTATCACGGGGGGCTCTTCCTTCTTGTTGACAATGACGAGGACCTCCTTGGTGGTGGTGAGCTGCCCGTCAGATGCGGTCACGGTCACCGTGTACTGGCCCGCGTCCCCGTAGGCCGTCTGCCACTCGCCGTTCTCATCGAGGGGAGAGGTGAACGCGAACACGAGCGCGTCCCCATCAGGATCAGTCGCCTTCGGCTTCAATGCTACCTTGTCAGTCTCCTGCACGATGATTGCCTGCGCCTGCGGGGATTGCGCCGGGCTTCCGGCCTGCTGCGGCTCTGCAGAGGCGTTTCCCGCGGGCTGCTGTGCGGCAGGCTTCTCCTGCCCCGCCTCCTGAGCGGCCTTGGCGTCTATCTTCTTCTGCAATTCCTCGGCAAGCTTCTTCGCCTCATCGCTCAACCCCTCTTCCCGGGCAGGAGACTCGTTCTTCTGCTGCTCAACGACAATCGAGGAATCGGGAACATAGACCGCGCTCTGGTTCTGCCCGGGAGCGCCATAGAGATTGGAGTACACCTGGCATCCGCCAAGGAGCATAGACAATAGCACAAGAACAACGGCCACCGCCCTCATCTGCATCTTCACCTCGAACATCCTCTCAAAACTGTTGCTATTGACCAGATGCTAACTACTATTTAAACTTTATGGTGGTTACATTTTTTGCCCAAAAACAATCACACAAGAGAGTCTGAGAATCTTTCGCATCGCCCATCAAACCTTGGGACTGCACTTGCCAGTTTTTCCAATGCAGCAGTCCGCACGGCCTTTTCGGCACTCTTCGGAAAAACAGGGATGCCCAGAACGGCTAACGAGATGATGCCCGTTGGTATGCACCCTATATGATGGATATACTTAAGATTGCCAAAGTCAGGTCCTTCCAACCCACCTCCGACATACGTTGCTATAACTCCCGATATAATTCCCATGCCAATACCTTCCACGCTGATTAATTAAAATGGGCCCGCGGAGATTTGAACTCCGGACCTTACGATTATCAGTCGTACGCACCAGCCAGGCTATGCTACGGGCCCATAGAACCATCAGGAGGGTAAGGAAGGCATTTTAAAAAGGTTGTCCTTGCCTACCCCTCAATCTTCAAGGTGATCATCCAGTCCATCACCACCTCGGAGATGGCGATGAGGCTCTGCTTCATGCGCTCCTTGTCGTAGGTGGCGACGCTCTTGACCTCAATGTGCTTTATCCTCGACACGGCCTTGGCGAACCCCATCGCGGACTCCAGGTTGAGGGAGGAAGGGTGCTCGATGATGCCCATCAGCAGCTCTATCGGCCGCGCGATTCCCCCCAGGAACCGCAGTTCCTTCCTGTCCAGCCGGATGAGGTGGTCCACCAGGCGCTCCAGTTCCTTGGAGATGAGGGAGATGTAGTACAGCTCGATGATGCGCGTCCGGGTGCCGCCCTCGTACATGAGCGCGGAGATGACCGCCTTGTCGATGAGCATCTTGCTCCGGTCCATCTCGTCCTCGTAGCGCTCAATGAGCTCGCGGTCGTAGTCCTTCTCCATGACGATCATCATGTTCTTGATCTTCTTGACCATGGTCTTGAGCAGCGACTCCGGATGGGAGACGGCGACCGGCCCCTCGCAGGTGATGCGCTTGCGGTCTATCTCCACCGATTCGAGGGAGATGAGGCGCTTCTGGTTGAGGAGCTTGGTGAAGTCCATCTCCTTCTCCAGCATGATCTCGAAGGAGCTTGCGGGGTTGATGTACGACGCCACCACGAGCTTGTGGATGATGTCCTGGTTGTCCTCGGTGATGCTCAGTTTGAGGTGCTTGGGCTTCTTCTCCGTGATCTCAGGAGAGATGATGAGGCTGCCGTCCCCGCCGTAGCTGACGCCCACCTTGGACGCAGAAGAGATTTTCCTGTCGCGGCACCAGCTCGTCGGGAGGTAGAAATAATGCATGTTCCCCGTGCGCTGGATGTTGCGGATTTCCATGGCCACTCCCCGAACAAATAGGGCTATTTGGCTGCCATATATAAATATATTCTCAGAACGAACTCATGCCCGCGCAAACCCGCCAAGGACCAGCAGCGGGAAGGTGATCGTGGCGTCGCCCTCCACCTGGACATGCCTCGCCCTGGCCGCGACCTTGCCCCAGGACTTCCCTTCCTCGGGAGTCGCGCCGGCGACGCTGCCGTCCCCCTCCATGCCCGTGGAGAGGTACACCGCGTAGTCAGCGCCCTCGCGGAAGAGGTTGGCGTTGATGACGTGGTGCTTCGGCAGCCCGCCGCCGAGGACGATGACGCCGGTCTTCTCCGCCTTTATCGCGATGTCGTTGATCCTCACGATGTCATCGCTGATGTCGATCTTGAAGTCCGGGAACTTCTTCTTGAAGAAATAGAGCATGTCCCCCGTCGAGCCGTCCGTCAGCGGCGGGCAGAACACCGGAATATCGTTCTTCGTCGCCCAATGATAGATGCTGTTCCCGTCATTTGTCTCTTTTCCCAGCTCGTGAATGAACTCAGAAACGCCGATGGTATGATTGCTCTTGGCGGCCTTCTCGTACATCCTCCTGAAAAACCCGTCCATCAGCTTCTCATATGCGATGTAGCGGTCATTCGGCACGAAGATGTTGCCGATGCGGTTGATGCCCCTGTCCCTCAACGAAGCGCCGTCCCCGGCGAATTCCCCGATGAGGAAGGGCTTGAGGCCCTTGATGATGTCCTCCTCCACGCCCCCCGCGGTGGTCACCAGAACATCGACCATCCTGTTCTTGGCGAGGTAGGCGATGACCTCCCGCAGCCCGGAGCTGACCATGTTGGAGGTGTAGCCCAGGAAAATCGTGGCTTCCCGCTTCCGCATCTCTTTCACGATGTCAATGGCTTTGGCGAGGTTCGTGGCCTGGAACCCTGTCGTGGCGTAACTTTGCAGGAATCTTCCAAGGTCGAACTCCTTTGAGAAGTCAAATCCCCTCACCTCCGGCAAGCCTTCAGGATCGCGTGATTTCTTGAGGATGATGTCCTCCGGCTTTTTCGCTGGCATGCCCTCGGAGAACCCACCGCGCCTTAAAAATGTTGTGAAGGGCAAACTTTTAAAATGCCTTTCCTTTCCTTGCCCTTATGCGCCAGTAGCTCAGCTTGGATAGAGCACCACACTCCTACTGAACATTACCGGGTTTTTTGGTAATCTCAACAGACATGTGGGGGTCGGGGGTTCAAATCCTCCCTGGCGCGCTCATTTTCATTTCTTTTGGTCAAGCCACGGGAGGCAAAGCCTCCGGGGCTCTGGAAACTCCGTTTCCACGAGCTTTTCTTACGCGAGCCGCAGGCGAGTCGTAAGAAAAGGTTGTGCGTGATCCTCCCTGGCGCGCTCCCCTTTCTTTTTCAAACCGTACTTTCCATTGTCACAGATCCTCCATCAAGAGGCAACGTTTTTATAGGGCAGAATCGAGAAGCACCCATGCTCAACGCCACAGCGCAGTCCGGCGCGCCCTCTGCGGACCTTCCGACCTGGGTCATCGCCCTCATGCAGAGCATCGTTTCCCTGAAATCCTACCTTTACTCGCTCCCCCACCTTATCCTTGCAGGGGACTATTCGGCCACCATCCTCGGGCTCATCCTGCTTTACTTCCTCCTCATCACCATCCAAAAGCTCAGCTCGCTTTTCCTCGTGACGCTGCAGAAGACCATCTCCCTCATCATCACCTTCCTTGCCCTGCTCCTGATTTATTCGCAGTTCATGGAAAGATATGCCGCGGAAGGGCTCAATATGGACACGTTCCTCCTGGGGGCATTGGGCATCATCATCGCCATCCTCGGCACCATCATCTCGTCCTATGCGCTCTTCAAGGGGACGAGCAAGGCCATCCAGACCTACCAGCAGCAGCCGCAGCCCACGGCCCAGGCGCCACGGGCAACGGTGCGGCGGGCGCCCCATGCCGTCCCGCAGCCAATGGAAATCAAACTCTCCCCTGCCCAAGAGGAAGAGGAACAGGATGAGCTGGACATCGCCCACTTCGGCAACCCGAAATCGCTCTTTTCCATCGACTCCCTCAAGAATGACAAGAGCCTCCTTTCGGTGATCATCTTCCTCGTGGTCGCGGAATTCGGCGTCTTCTCATCCACCACCATCTCCGCCCCGACGCCGCAGATCGGCCTTCTCATCTTTGTGGTCTTCCTTGCGCTCTGCTTCCTCTTCATCAGGCGGAGCTATAAGGACTACACCAAGGGATTGACGCACATTGGCGTCACCTTCGCCCTCGGCACGACCCTGGCCGTCTTCCTCGGCCACTACTGGGGGAACATGCCCTTCTCCGTCCTCCTCTCCGGAGGGTTCTTCGCCACCGACTCCCTCGTGGCGCTCATCAGCGGGATGGCGCTGTCCCTCTTCGCGGGAAGCAGGAGCTAGCACACTTAATCTCCCATCAATTTCCTGAGAATTTCCATCACCTTCTTCCCCTCGGCCTTGCCCCTGAACTTCGCCATCACGAGGCCCATGTAGCCGCCCGCGGACAGGCCAGGTTTCTCCGCGACGATTTTCCTGATTTCACCTTCCAGTTCCTCATCGGAGATGCCCGCGAAGCGGGAAACATCAATCTTCTCCCCCCTGATTTTCCTTGCCAACAGCTCTATGACCGCGTCTTTTGCGATCTTGCCCTGGTCAAGATAGCCAAAAACTTCCTCATAATCTCCCTCAGAGAGCTTGGACGGATCGAGATTGAGGCGGGACTTGAGCTCTTTCGGGGTTGTGAACAGCGTCTGGGCGACGAGTTGCGGAGGGATATTCCTGAATCTTCCCGCCATGGCCTCAAACCTTCCGTCCTCAGCGGCTTCCTTCGCCACGTCGTGCGGCAATTTGTATCCCTCCATCAGCTCCTTTATCCTCTCGTCCCTCAGTTTCGGCAGGTTCTCCCTGATATGCCTTATCTGCTCCTTGGAGACCTTCACCGGGAGCACGTCGGTCTCCGGATAGAGGCGCGCGGCGCCTGGCAGCGGGCGCAAAAAGGATGTGGTGAAGTCCGGCTCTGCCTTGCGCACCTCCTTGCTGAGCTTCTTCCCTTCTGAGATGAGGTGCTGCTGCCTCCTGACCTCGAACTCAATCACTTTCGGGATGCTCCTCAACTCCTGGAACCCCTTGATCTCCGTGCGCGCGCCCTTCTCGATGGAGATGTTGACATCCTGGCGTATCGTGCCGAGGCCGCGCCTGACGCCCTCCACGGAGCGGAGGACCATGCCGATGCGGGAGGCGACCTCCTTCGCGTGCTCCGCGCTCCTGATGCTTGCGGAGGTCGCGATCTCCAGCAGCGGGATGCCCAACCGGTCAAGCTTGTACCTTGCCTTTCCTTCCCCTTCCCCGAGCTTCTGGGCAGCCTCCTCCTCCAGGCAGATGAGGGGGATGCCGACCCTACCTTCCGACGTCTCGATCCAGCCGTCCAGCGCGATCAACGCAGTCCGCTGGAAGCCGGTGACGTTGCTGCCGTCTATGACGATCTTCCTCATGACGTGGATCTCATCCACGATCTTCGCGTTGAGGAGCAGGGCCACCCGGAGACCGGCCCCGAGCGCCTCCCTGTCCAGTGGGAACGGCGGCTCCTCGTCGTACTCCACGAGGCAGGTGTCAGAGCTGTGCGATTCGTAGAGGAATGTCCTGCCCTTCCCCATCTCGTGGGCTGCGGCGATGTCGATCTTCCCAGTCTCGCCCACCACCGCGCGCAGCTTCCGCATCGCCCCATAGTCAGCCTTCTCCGCGCTGTTCAGCGTCGGGCAGTTGCAGAAGAGCTTGCTGCCTTCCAATTGCTGATGGATCTCGAGCCCGCAGCGGAAGCCCAGTTTTTTGTAATCCAATTCTTGGTTATCCCCGTGCATTTTTCTTTGGACCCTATCGTGACAAATATCCATGCTCGCGCGAAGCGCTCGCAATAAGATGGCGCGCCGCAGTGCGCGCATTCCATTGGCTAGTACAGGAACGACTCCACGTCGCTTCTCGTAGTGATCTCCCCTGCGATATTCGTGGGCATGAGCTCCCTCACCTTTTCCACGTCCTTGTGCTGCGCCAGGATCCAGCAGAGCTTGATGTATGCCACCTCGGGCAGCATGTCCTCGCAGAAGGTGCAGCCCGCCCCTATGGAAAGCTTCCGGAGATTGGTGTAGACGTAGGGATGCACCCTCCCGTAGACCGTCTGGGTGGTGATGAAGACCGGAATGCCGCCGTCGCGCAGCTTCTTCAACTTCGGGATGAGGGAATTCCTTTCGTTGGTGACGGGAAGATGGCCGAGAGCGGTGGCGGCAATCACCACCCCACCATATTTCTTTTCAAGGAAAAAATCAAGGATGTCCGGATCCATGCCCGGATACGCATACAGGAGGCCCACGTCCCGGCTGAACTGGCCGCTCACGGAAACGGCCCCGGACGAGCGTTTGCGGTGATTCTGGTTGAGGACCTCGATCTTCCCATCAGGAAAAACCCTGGCGAGAGGCAGCTCGTTGATCGGACGGAAGGCATCCCTCCTCGACGTGTGCATCTTCCTGACCTTGGTGCCGCGGATGAGCAGGCAGGAATCATCGTCGAGGGAGCCGTGCATGCAGGTCATGACCTCCACTATGCCGCCTTTCGCGGCATGGACTGCGCAGAGCAGGTTCATGAACGCGTCGGAAGAGCCTCGGTCGATGCTGCGCTGGGCCGCGGTGAAGACCACTGGCTTGGACAAGTTCCTCAGCGCGAAGGAGATGGCTGCGGTGGAGAAATGGAGCGTGTCGGTGCCCTGGGTGACGACGACACCGGCGACTTCCTTCTCGTTCAGCTCCGCATGGATGGCCTTGGCCATGGCCTCCCATTCCTCGGGAGACATGTCCTCGCTCATGATGCCCATGACCTTCCGCGCGCGCAGGTTCGCCACACTCTCCAGTTCCGGCATCATCTGCACGAAATCCTCTGCCGTGTAGTCCGCATACGTGCCCCCCGTCCGGTAGTCCACCTTGCTGGAGATCGTGCCGCCGAAAGAGAGGATGGAAATTGTTGGCAGCGAAGGGTCATGCTTCCGCTCCCTGTGCCCCTGCTCCGGCTTCCCGTACTGCTCAAGAACATCGACCTTGGACACCTTCTTCTCGTCGATGCCGATGTTGTAGCCGTTCTCCAGCTTCAGGACAAGAAATCCCTTCTCGAATATCTCCGGGCGCGGCATGAGGATGCCCTCGTACTCGCCGTCAGAGGATTTCACCCTTACCTTGTCGCCGGCCTGCGGTTTCATGATAGGAAAACAGAGGAGATGAAGTCTTAAAAAGCTTTCTGACAGGCAAGGCGGCGCCAGCGAATAGGGGGTGCAAAGGTGCGTGGAGGGCATCACTAGCGCCTAACACGCGTCCTGATTGTACCTTCCCCAACAATCCCAAAAAGAAAGCGGCGGAGAACATAAATGGCATACCTAGCATACCTAAAGTATGCGCAAAGACAACCAATCAGCCCATATAATTGGGCCGGTCATCCATCATCTGCTTCGCCTTGGCCGCTGAGAAATGCTCCTGCAGATCGGCATACTCCTTCTCAATCTCCTTGCTCACGCTCGGCCTGACCTTCTTGAGGGATTCATCGAAATGCTCCCTGCGGACCTCCTTGGCGTTGATGTCTGCGCGGAGGGCGAAAATGGCCGCTTCCCTGCATACCGCCTCGATGTCCGCGCCCACGTAGCCTTCGGTCTCCTTCGCCAGCACGTCGAGGTCAACCCCCTTGAGCGGCATGTCCCTTGTGTGCACCTTGAAAATCTCCAGGCGGCCCTTCTCATTCGGCGCCGGCGTCAGGATGATGCGGTCGAACCGCCCGGGCCGGAGCAGCGCGGGATCGAGGATGTCCGGCCTGTTGGTGGCGGCGATGACCACGACGTCGTTCATCTCCTCGAGGCCGTCGACCTCGGTCAACAGTTGATTCACGACCCGCTCGCTCACGTTGGTGTCGCCCATTCCCCTCCGGGGAGCGAGGGAATCCACCTCGTCGAAGAAAATGATGCTGGGAGCCGCCTGGCGCGCCTTCTTGAAGATTTCCCTGACTGCCTTTTCCGATTCGCCGACCCACTTGCTCAGCAGCTCCGGGCCCTTGACGGAGATGAAGTTGGCCTCGCTTTCCGAGGCGACGGCCTTCGCCAACAGGGTCTTTCCCGTCCCCGGCGCCCCGTAGAGCAGGATGCCCTTCGGCGGCCGGACGCCGAGTCGCTTGAAGGCTGTGGGGTTCCTGAGGGGCCATTCCACGGCCTCTATGAGCTCCTGCCTGACTTTCTCCAGGCCGCCGATGTCCCCCCATTTCGTCGAGGGAATCTCAATCAGCACCTCGCGCAATGCGGATGGCCTGACGACTTTCAATGCCTCTTTGAAATCTCCCATGGTAATTTTGAGCTTTTCGAGGACTTCCTTCGGGATAGGCTCATCTTCCTTGAGCTTGAGGTCCGGCAGTATCCTTCTGAGGACGATCATCGCGGCCTCCTTGGCCAACGAGGCGAGATCGGCCCCGACGAAGCCGTGGGTGATGCCCGCAAGCTCCTTGAGGTTCACGTTCTTGGCGAGCGGCATGTACCTGGTGTGGATCTTGAGGATGTTCAGCCTGCCCTCCTTCGAGGGGACGCCGACTTCGATCTCGCGGTCGAACCGCCCCGGCCTTCTCAGGGCAGGATCGAGGATGTTGGGGACGTTGGTGGCCGCGATGACCACGACCTTGCCGCGCGCGTTGAGGCCATCCATCAGGGCGAGGAGCTGGGCCACGACCCTTCGCTCGACCTCTCCCCTCGTCTCTTCCCGCTTTGAGGCGATGGCATCCACCTCGTCGATGAAGATGATGCTTGGGGCGTTCTTCTCTGCCTCCTCGAATTTTTTCCTGATGTTTTCTTCAGACTGGCCATAATACTTCGACATAATCTCCGGACCATTGATTAGGATGAAATGCGCGTTGGTCTCGTTGGCGACCGCCTTCGCCACCAATGTCTTCCCGGTCCCTGGCGGGCCGTGGAGCAGCACCCCCTTCGGGGCCTCGATGCCGAGGCGCTCGAAGATCTCCGGGTGCTTCAGCGGAAGCTCGACCATCTCCCTGATCTTCTTGATCTCCTCTTCCAGGCCGCCGATGTCCTCGTAGGTGATGTCGGGCGCGGTGTCCTCCGAGACTTCGACGGCCTCCGCGCGGTACTCCACCTCCGTGGCATCGGTCACGATGACCGGCTGCTTGGGCTGCGTGTCCACCACGACGAACTTGATGTCCGCGAAGCCGATGCCCATCATGCTCTCATCGAGGATGGAGAAGACGTCCTCGAAGAAGGGGTTGTCCATCATGGTGGCCTTCCTCCTCCTCGTGCCGCCCAATGCGACCACGTCCCCCTTCACCATCGCCCTGCCGAGCAGCCCGGACTTGAAGATGGCCGGAGACGCCTTCACGAGGATGCCCTTCCTTGAAGGGGCGATGACCACCTTCTTGGCCTCCTTGACCTGCACCTGCCTGATGGAGATGGTCTCCCCGATGCCGGTCTTCGCGTTCTTGCGCACAATGCCGTCCATGCGGATGATGCCCAGCTCGATGTCTCCCGGATAGGACCTGTCCGCTATCGCGACGGTCTTGCGCTCGCCCTCTATCTCGACGATGCCGCCCGGCTTGATGCCAATCTCCTGGAGCAGGTTGGAATCTATGCGGACGATGCCCTTGTTCACGTCATCCTGGATCGCTTCCGCGACCTTCAGCCGGAGTTCTTTCGTCGCCATACCGCAAAAAGATGTCTGTTGATGGGAAAGGCAACAGGGGCCATTCTTTTAAAGCTTTTGATACATCGTCTTTGTGGATGCCTCAACTCGTTAAATGATGACGATTATGTTGACTTCCTTGTTCAGCTTTTGAAGAAGAAAGGAAACCAGACCATCGGTATGGCCTCTCCCGAAAACGATGATGCCTTCTTTCCTACGATACCTTCTCATTGCTGAGAGGAATATGTTTATGGCAGCATTGTCTCTTTGAAGCTGCAAGTTTTTAATTCCAGAAGATTCAAGTGGGTGTACTGGATAGTCAGGTAGAAAAAAATGTCCTACTTCTTTCTGTAAGATATTCTCCAATGTATATAAATTTCCTTCAGTTAATGGAACGGGGTGCCACGCCTTTATGGTCAAACAAAGAGTTTCCACGTTTATATAAAGTGCCTCAAGAAGAAAGCCAAAATCCACATGAGGGTACATTTGTTTTCCTTTTTCAATTATTTCGTTGGTTTCCTTGATGTATGCTTTAGCGTCCCGTTCTCCACCGTCATATTTACTAAAGATGATCAAAAACATGGAAAAGACGTAGCGAAAGAAATCCTCTGATACCCCCAACTGCGCTAATTTGCGTTGCTTTTGTCTCAGGAGGATAAATTCCGCAAACACATTAGCATTGAGAATGAGGGATTGAAATTTTTCATCTTCAAGTCCGACAACAACATAATTCTTGTTTTTTATGAGGTGCCGGATAAGCTGCTCTTCTCCGTTGAGGATTTGCCTTCCGCGTTTTCTATCGACCTCGGGACCTGCCCAGCCTTCGATGCCGACGAAGTTTATGTTCGCGTACCTTCTTATCAGTTCAAGCTGGAGCAGCTCGACTTTCCATCCTTCTTCCTTGTCATCTCCTCCGTGAATATCCTCGACAATGACGACAATAGGCGCTCCAGCTTTTGGCGAAAGCACAGGCTCGCGGGCTAGCTTGAGCTCCGGATACTTTGAGAAAATCCTCAGTAGTTCATGGACTCTTGCCATTGGTCTCTGCTGGGCGAAGACCGGGGAAGCAAGCGCGGGAACGGAAAGGCCTGCTCCGAGTAACGTCTTGAGGAACTCCCTTCTGGGCTTGTGATAATACACTGCAATGCGCCACAAGTCTTCATCGGTGAGGCGGCCCTTTTTGAGGCCAATTTCCTTTCTAAAGTTGTCGTCTTCCAGAAAAAGCCTGAATTGCTCGGCGAAGTTCTGGAAGACGTCAGTCGTCAACGCTGTCTTTGACAGATCCTGAACAAAGGGGTATGTTTTGAGAACATCTGGCTTGGCGATCAAATCGTCTATAGCGTCCATAATGCAAGCATTATGGAACAACTGTTTTTTAAGTTATTGCAAGAATTCGAGAAGGGAGGCAAGGGTCTGGTAATTATTTCTTCTTCTGCTCTTTCTTCTCTTCCTTGGCAGGAACCGGCGAGGCGGCAGCAGGCCGGGACATCTGCACCTTCGGAAGCGGGATGGGCGGCGGCAGGTTGATGTCCTGGCTGAGGATCAATGCCTGCACGTTGCACTTGTTGAGGATGCTGTTCAGCACCGGGGCCATGACGTCCTGCGGCAGCTTGCTGTCCTTCTTCCAGGACTCCTGGAGCTCCTTGATCTTCCCGGGGTCGTCCATGAAGAGAACCTCCCCTTCGAACAGTATCCTGCCGATGCCCGGCTCGTAGGTTGAAGTGAACTCGAAGATGAACTTGGCGGCATTCCCCTTGTCCTTGCCGAGAGAGATGTCCGCCAGCCTGACGTCCTTGACGCCCACGTTGTTGCGGATGTCCACCTTTCCCTTGATGGCGGCATTCTTCTCCGCGATGATCTTTGTCAATCCGAATCCGACAATGGGCATGTGCTCACCATCCTTCAGGGTTCCCGCGCTCTATATAAATCTTTGCGGTGAGGTTTATGGTGCAGTCAGGATAAGGTTGCTCTGCCGCACGCCACCACTTCGGCGGCTGGACGGCCAACTTCGCTTCGCTCGTTGTCCTGCGCGATAGCCCGTAGGGCGCATCCCAGTCGCGCCCAGCGCCGAGTGAGCTGTGAGCGAGCGAGGCGAGCTCACTCGCAGCTCCCTGGCGTGCGGCGAGGGGAGGGATGGCTCCTGCGGAGTCCCGAGCAGGTTTCGAGCAAAGCGAGAAACCGTCGCACCTGCCACAGACGGCGCTCTTTATTGCTTAACCTTACTGCACCGAGGTTTATGATGGGAAAAACAATGGAGTGCACAATCAGGAACTGCAACCTTTTTAACGGGCATTCTTCCCCCTCCATCCATGGCCTACAAGCTCGTCTGCTTCGATGTCGACGGCACGCTCATCGAGAACGTGAAGTTCTCCTGGCAGCTCTTCCACGACTACTTCGAGATCGACCAGAAGAGGAGGGAAGAGGGCAGGAAGGCGTTCGAGCGCGGCGACCTCACCTACGAGCAGTGGGCGGAGCACGACGTGGAGCTCTGGAAGGAGCGCAAGGTCACGAAGCAGGACTTCTCAGACGCCATCGCCCACCACCAGGCCAAGCTTGTCCGGGGAGCGAGGGAAACCCTCGGGGAGCTGAAGGGCCACCGGATGAAGCTCGCGGTGATATCCGGCTCGCTCAATGTCATGCTCGAGCATTTCCTGCCTGATTACGAGAGGCTGTTCGATGACGTCTATCTCAGCAGACTCCTCTTCAACAAGAAAGGGATCATCTCCGGAGTCGATGCGACGCAATACGACAATGAGCACAAGGCGACCGCGCTGAGGATGATCGCGCAGAAGGAAGGCATCCCGCTTGGCAGCACGGTCTTCATCGGCGACTACCTCAATGACCTGCACGCGCTGCAGCTCGCCGGGCTGGGCATCGCGTTCAACGCCAGGCACCAGGAAGTCAGGGACGCGGCTGACCTCTCATTGCAGGCGCATGACATGCGCGCCGTGCTGCCGTACATCCTGGAGAAGTAGTCTTGCTATCTTCGCCGCATTTTTCTCTCTGCCTGCGCCAACATATTTTTGTTATCATACCTTTCAATAGTCCTGCACAATTGCCGATTACCCATTTTCCCGATACCCTTTTTCTTTTTCAGCATCTTTATCCTTGTGATGAGCAATGGCAGTGCTCTCGTGATGTTATCGACAATGGTGACGGTAGCTGCCTTCGCGGTCCTAGACAACGGGTTGAGATCAATGGTGACGACTTTTTTCCCGTTTCTGATGAGCGCCCGCGCCCGGTCCCCATCCTCCAAAGGGACAAACACGGTGTCGGCGGAGAAGATGCCCTCCTTGTTGACGTATTTCCTGTTTGATTGCAGATATTCCAGCACGGCATCCTTCCCCGGGAGCAGCACCGTCTTCGCCCCATGATTCATTAGACAGGCGGCGATGGCTTTCTCCCTTTTCCCTGATGCGTGGAAGATGTTGACTTCCAAGGGACAGCCAAGGACAGCAGACAACGCGACCAGTTCCTTAGGGCATAATGCAGCCGCATTCCCGTTCACCGAGATGACCGGATGCCTTGTCAGGAGGAGGCAAGCGGCAGCCGCCTCAATGGAACTCTTGGCGAATGGCTGTGTCTTTTCTCCGATGAGATAGTCGAATGCCTCTCCCCTCCCGTGCGCGATGAGGCCGTCGGGAGACGTGACGCCCTTGCGCACGCCCGCGACAATCCTGTCCCTCACCAGAAGGGAGGCGTAGCGCGGATGGGACTTCGGTATCATCGGCGTCATGGAAGCACCTTCGCCTTGTCTTCCGAGATGCGGAGCCTGACGGAGCCGGGAAACGGGATGTCCGAGAAGACCGCATTGCCCAGCATGATCATGGACGCGTGCCCCCTCCTTTTCTCAATGCCTACAATAAGTGATTTCATTTTCCTGTCCCTCAGGAGGCCGCTTTCTTCCGCAAACCTCTTAGAGATCCCGATGATTTCCGCAAACGGAAGAGGGGCCCGTTCCATCATCCTCTTTTTCAGCATCTCCCTCAACATCGCCAATGCCTTTTCCGCGGCACCGTTGATGGCCCTTTCTTTCTTCTCATTGCGCAGGACATTCCTGGTGCTCATCTTCCCATGCCAGGCGCAATAGACATGGCGGGCACCTTCCACCTTCGGCCGCACCACCCTGAACTTCCAGCTCGGCTCGAATTTCACGAGCAGGCCGCCATGGGACTGGTTGACCACGTCCCCCAAACCAGTGCCGGCTTCCACTTCCGCGCAATGGGCAGCCATGGCCAACTCTTTTCGGCCCTTCCTGAGCTTCAGCAGCCTGTTGATGGCGTATGCCGCCGCCAGCGCGCTTGCGCCGCTCATGCCGAAGCCGGCCCCCAGCGGCAAATCCGAGGAGATCCTCACCATGACTTTTTTCGCGGTCAATCTTCTAATCACCAGTTTTACTGTCGGGAAATCCACCTTTTTATTGTTGTAAAACACGGCAGTGGCAGGCGCCCGGCTGACGGAGACGGTGGCCCCCTCATCGACCGTGAACCCCATCCCCCGCGACCCGGTCCTCTCCGGCGTCCTTCCCCTGCAAATTTCGAAAATGCAGCTGATGTTGCCCGGCGCCCATGCCATCGCCACTTTTTTTTTCATAAGCGCTTGACGACCTCATCAATTATCCTGTCAGCGACAACGCGCTTGTCAGCAAGAGGCACCTTCATCATCCTCTTTTTCTTGTCGAGGATGAGGACTTCATTCGTGTCCACGTCAAACCCCCTTCCTTCTTTACCGACATCATTGGCAACCATGAGGTCCGCATGGGCATCCTTGAGCAGCCCAAATGCCCGTCTGGCAAGTTCCTTTTCTGAAACGTCATATTCCGCCTTGAAGCCGACGAGGAACACCTTGCCGTCCCACTTCCTGACGTTCTCGAGGATTTTCGTCGTCGGCAGCAGCTCGAGATTCAGCGGCTGCCCGCTCTTTATCTTTTTCCCGGCGGAATTCGCGGTGAAATCCGAGACCGCGGCGGCGTGGATCACGATGTCGGCATCCTTCATCTCCCGGACCAACGCATCATGCAGGTCCTTCACCGTGGCAACCGTTACCTCATCGAGCGGATAGCGGCACTCCACGGCATTCTGCCCCCTGATGAGCACCACCTCTGCCCCCCGGAGGAACGCCTGCTCCGCGAGCATGACCCCCATCCTGCCGCTGCTCCGGTTGGTGATGACCCGCACCGGATCTATCGGCTCGGAGGTCGCTCCTGCAGTGACGATGACCCTCTTGCCTTTCAGGTCAGAGCGCTTCCTGAGCAGTAGCGCAGAGCGTTCGAGAATCTTCTCTCCCCCGGCAAGCCGACCTACCCCCCTGTAGCCGCAGGCCAGGTCGCCATATTCTGGGTCGATGAAATGATAGCCGTGCTCCGCCAGCTTCTTCACATTCTCCTGCACCAGGGGATTGTGCCACATCTTGACGTTCATCGCAGGGCAGATGAGGACGGGGGCGGCTGTCGCGCAGATGGATGTCGTCAGCAGGTCGTCGCAGATGCCGTGCGCTATCTTTGCGATGATGTTGGCCGTCGCCGGGCAGACAAGGAACAGGTCCGCGATGTCCGCCAGCGAGACATGGGTGATGGGCCTGTTCTTCCTGATGTAGCCGCGGTAATCAATGGAAGGATGGAACAGGGATGTCGCCACCTCATGGCCGGACGCCTTCCCAAAATCCTTCGGGTCGGCAAGCCTGCATGCGTGCCCGGTCATGATGACGTGGACTTCCGCGCCGAGGCCGCGCATCCTGGCGATGATGGGGATGACCTTATAGGCGGCGATGCCTCCGGTGACGCCAACCACTACTTTTTTCCCCTTGAGAGATTTCCTGTCCATTTCCCTGCGCCCCTAATGGAAACTGTGCCCGTCTTCCGGGAATTTTCCAGACTTCACTTCATCACGATAGCGCGCGAATGCCTTCTTCATCTCCTCCCCCAGCTCAGCGTACCTTTTGACGAACTTCGGCTGGAACTTCTGGTACAGGCCGAGCATGTCGTGCATCACGAGCACCTGGCCGTCGCAATGGGGTCCGGCGCCGATGCCGATGGTCGGAATGGAAACCAATGAAGTTATTTTTCTTGCCAGTTCCAAAGGAATGCACTCCAGCACGAGGGAGAAACACCCTGCCTCGTCCATCTGCCTTGCCTCCTCCATCAACCGTTCAGCGTCTTCCTTGTTCTTGCCCTGCACCCTGAAATCGGATATGGTCTGGGGCGTCAATCCGATGTGGCCCATGACACCGATGCCCTGCCTGGCGAGAAACGCGGCGATGCCCGGCTTCCGCTCGATCTTGACGCCATGGGCGCCCGCATCGAGGAACTTCCCGGCATTGCGCAGCGCATCCTTCTCCGTGCTGTAGGTGCCCAAGGGCATGTCCCCGACAATCAGCGTGCTGCGAGCGCCGCGGGAAACGGCGCCTATCGCCCTGAGCATGTCATCCATGGTGACGCCGGACGTGTTCTCATAGCCGAGCATCACCATGCCGAGGGAATCGCCGACAAGGATGAGATCGACCATGCCGTCCATCAGCGCTGCCGATGAAGAGTCGTAGCACGTGAGCATGGCTATCCTCTCCTTCCCTTTCATGTTCCTGACGTCTTCCGGCACCTTCATGGCAAATCAAGAACAAAACCAGTCTTTTAAATGTTATCAGGTAAATGGCTCTGTCCCGAATCTCCGTTTCACTCCGGGTTAGCGGCTTCGAACGCTCCGCTGCCGGATCCCATAGGGCTGCATGCCCGTAGGGCGCATCCCCTGCGGCGCCCTTGATGTTCGCATGGCCAGCGCTCGACTGATGCCGCTAACCACATTCGGGACAGAGCACAGGTAAATGGAACAATCCCCGCTATCCTTTCAGAACGATGATGTTGCCCCTGCCCTTCCTGATTTTCTCTATCTTCTTCCTGTGCTCGAGCTCGGCGAGGAGCAGGCTGATCTTGGCTTCTGAAAAGGGCATCTCCTTGCGCAGTTCCTTCTGGGTCGCCCTGCCACCGTGCCGTTTTATGATGGAGAGGAGCTTTCCCGCGTCATCATCGTCCTTCCGTCCTTCCGTCCTGCCGTCTTGTGCCTCCTCGTGACGGGCACGGCTGCCTTTTCCCGCCCTGGTGTTATACATATAATACCTTCCCCCCCCAATGGCCAGCCCGATCACGACGATGATGGCTACCGCCCAATAGCCCTTCCCGGACGGGCCAAGGTCCCCTAATTCTCCCAATCCAGGATCTGCCAATTCCCCTTCATCAATGACCGGAAACAGGATAAGGTCGATGACATAGCTCCCCTCCTGAAGCACGGTCACGGTCTGGTTCTCCCGTGCAGTCACGTGGCCATTAGCGCCCAGCTCCGCGCTGATGCGGTACGTTCCCTTGGGAATCTCGAATGCATACCTGCCGTCCTGCGCCACGAGCTTCTGCTGGGGAGTGGTGTTCACTTCCACGACCGCGCCGGACACCTTGCTCAGGGAGAGGTCGTAGACGTTGCCGTAGATGGTTGCGCCCCATGCCGAAGGGAGGCATAAGAGGAGCATGAAAATCACCACACCCTTGGTTCCCATGACCCCACTTATCCGTTATGGTATATAAAAATATGGTGCCCTCATATCTCCTTGGTTCTGCCAACTTTCCCCCATCAATCATGCAATTAGCCTTAAAAATAGTTTTCCCCCTAAAAGAAGCCTTCTTTTTTCTACTTAAAGATAAATGGAGAAGAATAAAGTTTCATAAAGTTTTAATTCGCCTAAAAATCCTCAAAAAAACTGAAAATGAAAGTATGCTTATAAACAACCTTCCCTCCTCTTCGGGAAGTGATTGGCGTAGTGGCATGGTGCCGATGGCGTACCGCGCACCATTGCCGCCGGCCATCACCACCAGACCACAACCAAGATACCACAAAAAACAGACCACCGAGGTGACCAGATGGAAATCATCAAGAGATTCTTTGCCTATGCCGTGCTGGCGATGCTGATAGCGGGGATGCTCCCCCTGGCATTCGCCGATGATGATAATGACAATGATGACACGGAAGTTGACGCTTCAGCGGATGCTTCTGCGGAGACGAGCACCTCCTCGAATTCCGGCTCTTCTTCCGGCTCTTCGAATGCGAGAATAGCCGGGACCGTGGGCGTGAAGGCCACCATCCGCGAGGACCGGCAGGACAGGCTTGAGGACATGAGAAACAAGCTTGCGGACCGCGAGGAGAAGATAGCGGAACGCTTGGACAAGCTCGACGAAAAAACGCAGGACAGGCTGCTCAAGCTCAGGGCCGACTATACCCTCAGGCTCTCTGCGCTGGAGAACAGGAGCTTTGAGCGCATCGCGAAGCTTGACGAGAAGTACCTCGAGAAATTCGCTAAGCTCTCCCGGGACAGGCAGGAGAAGCTCTCCAAGCTCACCGATGCCCTGATCAAGGCAGAGCTGGACGGCGTGAAATTCAGGGAAGTGCGTGGCGCCGATGAACTCAAGCTGAGGATCATCACCAAGGCCAGGCTCGAAGCCGCGCGCGCAGACTTTGATGACGCGAAGGAACGCTTCGAGAAGGCACGGGAGGAGTACAAGGATGCGCGCGAGCGCTACAACAACGCAACCACGGAGGAAGAGCGCCTGGCGCATGCCAAGGAAGTCCTCTCTGGAGCGGCGGATTCCATCATCACCCACCTGGAGAAGATAAAATCCAAGGTGCAGGAGAACGAGAACCTCAACGAGAGCGAGGCAGCTGACCTTACCGCGCGCATCGACGCCCACATCCAGACCGTCACGGACATCAAGGCGAAGATAGACGCCGCGACGACAAAGGAGGATATCAAGGCAATAGCCAAGGAACTCAGGCAGGCATGGGCAGACATGCGCTTCAGGATGGAGCTGATGGCCGAGCGCGTCATCACCGCCCGCGTGCAGGGGGTCCTCAACCAGGGGGAAGTCCTCCAGAAGCGCCTTGACACCGCACTCGCCGCGATGGCAGAGCAGAACATCAGCGTTGATGTGGATGCCGAGGTAGATGAATTCAACGCGGACATCGCCGCCGCGAAGGACTTCCAGGCGCAGGCCAAAGCGAAGCTGAAGGCAGCGATAGACGCAGACACCTCAGATGAGGCGAAAGACCTCGTGGAGCAGGCGCACGACCTGATCAAGAAGTCCCAGGATTCCCTGAAGGATGCCCACGACGCCCTCCGGCAGATCATCCGGAAGATACGCGAGGCGGGGCACGAGCTTGAGGTGGATACCTCCTCTTCAGTCGAGATAGAGATTGAGGCAGAAGACTCTGCGGAAGCGAGCACCTAGTTTCCCTTGTTTTTTCTTTTTCCCTTTTGTTTTTATTTCAGCCTGATGGGAAAGATTTATAATAATCCCATGGAACACACATTCCAAGAGGTGAACCATCCAATGAAAAAGACCCCTACAATCCTTCTTCTCTGCTCCCTTGCCTTGCTCGCGATTATGCTCGCGGGATGCGGCAAAGAGGCACAGCAGAGCCCTGCGCAGGAGGCGTCCCAGGAGCCATCCTCCCAGCCATCCCCTCCTGTCCAGAATGCCGATCAGATAGGCAGCGGCATCTCCGACATCAGCCAGGATGAGAAGGAGCTCAATTCCAGCGACATGAACAGCATGGAATCAGATCTTGCTGCCATCGAGAATATGTGATGGAACTCCTTTATTTCTTTATTCTTTCTAGGAGAGCGTAGGGCCTTCAAGCCCCGCTTTTTCCTGCTTTCCTTCTCTGATATGCGCTGCGCACACCGTTCATCGCCCTCAGGATCCATTCCACCACGATGATGAACCCGATGCTCATGTAGAGCGTACGATCATGGAGCGTGGCGATGTTGATGGTAAACGTGGCATTGGTGAGGAGGGTCGGATCGAGCATCACCGTGACGAGCAGCCAGAGCGGGAGGACTTTTGCCAGCTCCTGCGCGTACGGCTCATTGAAGTAGGCAATCGCCCTGATGATGGCGATGACAATGGCGGAGAAGAACATGATATTGGCGTAATTGCTCTCGCTCACAAGCAGCGTGAGGAATATCACCAGGGCAGCGCCCCAGACGAGCGTGTAGATAGGGAAGAGAATGAGATACTTAAGGATGTAGAGCGCGAAATTCCCTATCTTATGCAGCCTGGAGCCGTTCTTCCCGCGGTATTTCGAGAGGTCAAGGGCGAACAGGTTCTTGCGTGCCAGGTGCCTGGAGAACTGCCAGAGGAGGATGCATATCCACAGCACGACAAGGAAGACGGCGGTGAGCTTGATAAGATAGAACGGGATGTGGAGCTTCTGGGTGAGGAACTGTATCACGGCAATCTCGAGAGAAAATCCCCAATCGATGACATCCTGCATATCCCCTCTTCTTCTGCGGGATATTTATTCTTTTCCATTTTCCAGCTTTGCAGAAAACTCCGCTTCGCTCCGGGGCAGCGCCGGCTCGCTCTCCGCTGTCGCAGCCGAGGAGCGGGTCCGTCCCGCAGGGCGCGTCCCCTCCCACTGCCGCTGCCGCACATCGCAGCACCGCTCACACATTGGCGCTACCCTGCTTTTCTACAAAGCCCATTTTCCCGGAAAATCGCAAGCTTTAAAGTGGCCCGCCTCTTTTCCATGGGCCATGGGCATGCTCATCGACATCCATTCCCACCTTGACCATCCGCGCTTCCTTCCGGATATCGATGCTGTCATCTCCCGGGCGAAAGCTGCCGGCGTGAGGCACATCGTGACGAACGGCATCGATCCCCGGACGAACAGGATTTGCCTGGAACTCTCGCGGAAACACGATATCGTGGAGTGCGGCATGGGCATCTATCCCCGGGACGCGCTCAAAAGGGGACTGGAGACAGGCACTTCACCCCACCAAGCGGCGGACTTCGACATTGGAGAGGAAATCAATTTCATCAGGCAACACAAGGACGGCATCATAGCCATCTCGGAGATCGGCCTCGATTTCGTGCATGGCGAGGACCAGCAGCAGATCGAAGACTTCGTTTCCATGCTCCGCCTGGCGAAGGAGCTGGACAAGCCGGTGGTGGTGCATTCGCGCAAGGCAGAGGAGAGGTGCATAGAGGTCCTTGAGGCCGAAGGGATGAAGAATGTGGTGATGCACTGCTTCTGCGGCAGGAAGAGGCTGGTGGAGCGCATCGTGAAGAATGGCTGGTGCCTGACCGTCCCCACCACCGTGGTGAGGGCGCAGCAGTTCCAGGATATCGCCAAGAATGCCCCCCTCACCCAATTGTTCTGCGAGACGGACTCCCCATACCTCAGCCCGTTCAAAGAGCAGCGCAACGAGCCCGCTTTCGTGGCGGAATCGTACAAGAAGCTCGCCGAGCTGAAGGGCATGACGGTTGAGGATGTCGCACAGAATGTGTATATGAACTGGCAACGAATGTTTAAATGAGCTCCATCAGTTTTTCTCTCTCCATTTATTTAGGACCCCCATTGAGCCCATACTCCCCAAAAAATCAAAACATTTTTAAGCCACCAGAGGGAGAAAAAGCACATGATCATCACCGTCGACACGAAGCACGACTCCCCGGAGGACATCCGCAAGATTATCGCGATGCTGCAGCACTTCCTCGGCGATAGGGAGCTGATGAGCAATGCCCCCCTCGGCCAGTCTTCGGAGGAGCAGGCGGCCCCGTTCGCGAACATCTTCCAGGACATGCCCGCGGAGCAGGGCGCTTCCGAGCCCTCATCCATCATCCTTCCGGAGCAGGCCGCGCAGGAGGCCAAACCCTCCTCTGACGAGCTGTTCAGCGACCTCTTCAGCGAGGAGGACGTTCCCAAGCAGGCTGAGGGGAAAGAGGATGAGGAAGACTCCCCTTCGCGGAAGCCGAAGATTGAGTTCTATTAACACAACGGCGTTGAAAATCCTGCCTCGCTTCGGGCGGCGCCAGGCTCACTCCTTGCTGTCGCAGAGGGATATGTGGTTCCCTCCCGTAAGGGACGCCCCCTTCCGCATTGTATAACGCAGCCGCCCTCAGCTTTCATTTCTGTAAGAATAAATTCAAATCTCTATAATCTTCCCCTTCTTGCCCACGTTGAATATCTTGGTCTTGCCGATGACCTCCTCGATGCCTTCCGCCTCGTGGACGTGGCCGCACAGGAGGATGTCCGGCCTGAACCTCTCGATGGCCTTCCTCACCCCTTCGCTGCCGGGGAAGAAGCCGGAGAACCGCTCGGACAACGAGCCGGTGGGATGGACATGCGTCACCATGATTTTCTTCTTGGCCTCCCTGATGCGCTCGTAGCCCTTTTCCAGGAGATCCATGATTTCACCCTCGCCGAGCTGGTGTAGCCCGATGTTCGCCCCGCCGCAGCCGAACAGGCCGACGCCCTTGCACATGATGGAATAGCCGTGCAGGTTCGTGGCCCCGTAGACTTCCGCGAGGAAATCGGCGGTGGCCACGGTCTCATGGTTGCCCGGTATCAGGAGAACCTTCTTCTTGCGCTTCACGAAGGGTCCCACGATGCCGTCCGTGGAGTTCTCCGCGTAGGTGAGGTCGCCGCACAGCACGACCAAGTCAACATTCTCTTTCTCCGCCTGCTCCGCGAGCTGCTCCGCGGCGCGGGCATCGCCGTGTATGTCCGAGGAGGCGAGTATCTTCATCTTCTTTTCCATAGAATGAAGCTATCTCTCGATGATTTTAAAGCTATCGCTCAGGTCGACCAGCCTGCTCGGCCGGCCGTTCCTCTCGCCCTCATAGATGACGAAGTCAACGCCTTTCCCGATGCCTTCGTCCAGATCGTCCAATGAGGTCATGTACTGCTCGCCGTGCTTGTTGACGGACGTCGTGACGATGGGAATCTCCAGCTCGGCGATGTGCGCCATGAACCAATGGTCAGGCATCCTGATCCCTATGGTTTTGAGGTTGGGCGCGACATCCTCTGCCACGCAGCCGTCCTTCTTCCGGAAGATAAGGGTATAAGGGCCGGGCAGCCTGCTGATCCACCCTTCGCCACGCTTGCTTACCTCACAATGCTCCCTGATCCAGTCCTTCGACGGGGCGATGACCGAGAACGGCGTGTAGCTGCGCTCCTTGAGGCGCCTAATCTTCCTGACCGCGTCCGCGTCCCTCGCGTCGCAGCCGATGCCGTAGATGGTGTCCGTGGGATAGATGAACACCGCGCCGGACATGATCTTCTCATAGATATCCTCTCTTGCGGCGTTGAACTCCTGCCTGCTCAGGACTTTCATGATTTGCAGGATTACTGACACGTATAAATATCTTATGCTAGAGGACCGCATCCCTCCACCATCTTTCTTTTTCAAAATTGAATGCACAGAAAAGAAAAAATCACGCAGCCATCCACTCCCTGCACCGCGCCGAGATTGCCCGTTCGATGCCGGCCATCCTGGCGCTTCTCTCGCAGAGGATGGCGTCCGCCTCCTCCCGGAGGAAGGAGGACGGCCTCATGCCGCTCCGAGGGTGAATTGCCGCTCGAAGGAGCGCAGCTTCCTGTTGGCCTCCCGCGTGAGGAACATCATCTGCTCGTTGAAGAGCCTCTCGATGGTCTCTTTGCTCGTATCTAGGGTTTGTGTTTCCATGCCGCTCACCTGCTTTTCGTTGTTCTTTGCCTTGCTGAGTAAAATATCAGGCAGGGAACGATTGGGGGAGACGTGTTCCCTGCCGAAACCGAACAATTACATCTTTCATCGGGCACACTCTTTATATAGTCCGTCCGGCCGGATGTCCAGTGGCCAGTGCTTACCAACAGGGATCCAGGGACATTAGAGCCATGGACATTGAACTATTCATCAGGGAGGGTACAATCTGCAGGCATTCGTTGTTGCCCCCGATGCCCTCCACGCACCCTTGTCAGGAAAGAATCACATGAAAACAGAAAAAACGGTGAAAATCCTCGTCAAAGGGAAGGTGCAGGGCGTGTTCTTCCGCGCCAATGTCCGGAAGAAGGCGCTTGAGCTCGGCCTCGTGGGCTATG
>Ga0209518_1000845_pt1 | contig 37409 bp, 49 predicted proteins | sample RifGroB1_FD_183993 | JGI IMG/M metagenome (GOLD analysis project Ga0209518, IMG submission 183993) | Groundwater microbial communities from Rifle, Colorado, USA - Groundwater B1 (SPAdes) (version 2) | ecosystem: Environmental > Aquatic > Deep subsurface > Groundwater | place: Rifle, Colorado...
AATTAAATTTGTATCATTTGACAGTTTTACGATAACTGGCAAACGCCTCTTCCTCTTATTAAGAAAATTTTGCCGGACATATTTTAATCTGTTTTCCAAATCGCTTCCTTCAGGAATTTTTAAGGTGTCCTTTATGAATCTCGCCTGTCTGGAATTTGCTTCATCTCCATAATTATTCAGTCCAAGTTTGTTTATTGCAGCTTCGGATTTTGGGAGCATGACTACAGGCAGGTGTATATCTTCTTCAGTATTTCCTTCTCTCGGAAAGTATGTTCCTGTTCCTCCAAGATAAAATCCTGCTCCTTGCATCTCAATCATTTTTGAGCATTCGCCATTCTTGAACATTCCGGCAGCATTTCCTATGGGTGTTCTGAATTTCAAATTCCAAAGAGTAGTCTCCAAAGTTTTTGGAGGAACATAAGGTTCAGAGGGGATTTCATCTTTCAGCGCCTCAAGAAATTTTATTCTTCCTGAAGAGTGTATCCTCACAATACTTTTGGGCAAAAGTAAATGCATAAGTGGTCTAGAAATTCTTTCAATTCGTGAGAGGGTGTGCGTTTTCATTTTATCACCAGTTTAAATCTTCTGAGAAATGTCCGTAAGGATCAAATGGATAATCTTTCCTTCTGTCAAATATTTTCTTTTTTGTTTTAGGGATGTCAATGCCAAATCTTTGGACAACATTTGAATGTGTTAATTTGATTACCTCAGCGTCGGAAAACTCATTCTTCCTTAATATTTCATCAAACAAAGGCCACCATGCAAGTCCAGGAATGCCAGACATCCATGGCTTTTTTATTTTTTCATCCAAGGTGTGCGGTGCATGGTCTGTTTCTATCCAATCAATTTTTCCTTCCCTTAAAAAATTGAAAATTTTTTCTTTTGATTCTGGACTTCTTAATGGAGGATTCATTTTCCACAAAACCCCTTCATGACCCTTCATCTGTCTCCAATCGTATATGAAATGATGCGGACAAATTCCTGATGAAATGTTGGTTCCTTCTTGTTTTGCCTGATAAACTAATTCAACAGCGCCCGGTGAAGAAATATGTGCGACATGAAGTTTCCCGGGAAATTTGTATTCTCGCGAAAAACTTATTTGATCAATGACAGAAAAAATCTCTGCTTCTTCCGGTTGCGCGTGGCAATGACTTATTGCATTAACAGGATTAAACCATTCTCTATTTATGTTTGACTCATCCTCACAATGAACTGCAAGAAATCCATCGTAACCTTCTTTTGCAAGAGTTTCATAAACAATTCTTTGACTTTCTTCACTTACAACTCCCAAATCACCCACAGAATGTCCTGCATAAAGTTTCATTCCAACAACACGCGGAAAAAATTCCCTGTAAATATCAACAGATTGCTTTATTTGTTCTGTATTCCCTGTTAAGCCCAGATATAACCCATAAAAAACTTCAGGGACATTTGCATCTTTTGCAATTCTCAATCTTTCTAAAACTAAATCTCTGGAAGTTATTGGAGGATTTGTATTAGGTATGTCAAAAACAGCGTCGACACCGGAATCTCTCGCAACCGATAAACCATGCTTAATTGTTTCCTTGTACCGCTGATTAAAATCTCTTAGATGAACGTGAGAATCAATGAACATCGCTGAAAAAGATTTTGGGACCTTAAAAAGATTATTGTACTTAATCGCTCAAATCTTTGTTGACATTGAGTTTTCTTTCAAGAACTTCAACCCGTTGCTGAAGAAGATAAATTTGATTTCCCAAGCCATCAAGCTTGTCGGTAATATCTGCAATTCTTTTGGCAAGTTTTTTTCTTCTTTCCTCACCAGTCTCTCTTGAATTGCCGGAAACATTTAAGTTGTCAAAAAGACCTGCCTTCCTGCCGGAATAAGGATCTTCATTATCTCCACTTTCTGTAAGGTCAACAATCTCCTTGTCTTTCTTTTTCCAAAATAATGCCATAAAAATAAATGATTGTGATCTTTTTAAGAATTTCTGAATTTTCTTGATTGCATTCATCCCGGGATTTAAGTACATCTTTCTAAACCGGCAATCTTGACATAACTGAGCATCCAAAAGTCCTGAACAAAACTCAATGACTTTTTGAACAAAGAATTTTTAAAAACGTTTTCTTTATACTTGTATGGCTTCGATACAGCAGATTATAGGAAAGGTTTCTCCCATGCTTCACGCGGAAAATGGAGGAGAACTCTTAAAAAAATACAAAACTGTTGAAAACATCCCTGTCGGAGAAGTAAAACCAAAACCACTTGCAGAACATTCACTTATTTATGACTCTCCAACGGAAGCGCTTGAACCCATTTATTTTTTTACAATTGACCTGATGAACAACCTTGGAATAGAAACAGAGAAAATAGTCGATAATTTCTCGGCAACTCCCGGAGGAGGATACTTCGGGGAGATGGGGCAAAGAGCGTCGATAATGCAGCAGCAAGGATCAAAACTTCTCGGCGACGTGAATACTGTTTTGAGGAGTGTATTAAACATAATCTATGATTTGAAAGAATTCAGGACTCGATTAAAAACTTATGATGATCTTAATTCCGAGAACAAGGAGTCTGCCTGGCTGGTTTTGAAGCAGATATGGATGGACCGGGTAGACATACAAAAACAAAATTCAAGCATAAAAGCAATGGCTCTCGGACAAGGAGGATTTCAAACACTTATTGATGCATTTCTCGTCGCTAAAGATGAGAAAGATGTAGACAAAATGGATTTGAATGAAAGGGTAAAAAGAATCCTGAAACCGCGAGTCCACGAATTTAACATTTGGGTTAGGGAATCAGAGAGGGAGCTGAGAAAAAGATACGAGCTTGAAAAAACATATTTGAAAAGTCAGGTTAATTCACTCAAGATATACTCGCGATGGGCAAAACCTTATCTCAAGGCGGCGCAGCAACTTGAAATGAAATCAAATGACAGAGAACCAGCGCTCGTAAAAACATTCAATACGTTAATCCTGGAACTGACACTTTTCGGAAAATCAAAAATAGACGTAAGAGCAGAGGCAGTAAGCGGAGAATTTCCTAGAGATTTTGAAAAATTGAAAACAAGCAGAGATTACCACGCATGTGTCCTCGTTGATTTCAAATTTCGCGGAATTCCCCAAAGAATCTCGCAGGGAGGACAGGCACATTATTCTTTCGGCGGAAAAGCAGAGGTAAAATTTACGGCATATGCATTAAACAGCGACGAAATTGAATTATTTAACAGGGAACTGGAAAAAGATGACATTAATGACATGCTAAAAGTTGTGGAAGGAATTACCAGCGAAAGTTTGGAACAGATACAATCAGATATTGATTATTTTCTTGATGAAAAAAATTCGGAGGAAGGCAAGAAAAAGAAAGATGAGTCAAATCCATTTCTAGCATTATTTGGATATTACAACAAAAATTCTGAGTCGGAAAAAAAAGAGGGTAAAAAGGAAACTAAAAACACAGAAAAGAAAAAAATTCTCAAACCGGAAACCTGGATCGAAAAAACATACTTCAGGGAAAGGGCCGCAAAAAGGGCTAAGGAAACCGCATTTAATCTCTTTGATGTATACAAGCAAGCACACGGAATGCCGAGTTATACTTAATTTTGTATAAGTTTAAATATTTGTTCGCATTTTTTAATAAATGGGTAAGAAAGTAAAAATAAAAAAGAAAAAATCAGGTGTGAAGATTAGGGAAGTTGGGAAAAGAGTTGAGATAAAAAAAACCAAAGAAAGTGATGAATCCAAAAAAATATCCGGGAAATTTTTAAAAACTTCCGAGAAAAAAGATTTCCAAGATTTTATCGAAGAAGATATTGATCTGAGGAGCAATCCTTCGCTGGAGAAAATTGCTATATCTGGAAATCCTGCAGGTATTGAAGTGGTGCCTACGAATCAAAATGTAAACAATGATGAAAATCAAATTGATTACGGTGGGAAAAAAGTTGACTACTCTCCGATAAATGAAAATCCAAGAGCAAACTTAATTGTAGATGATGTTAATAGGGGAATTAAAGAGGCATCTTCAGATTATAGTGTAGCAGTAAGAGAAGAGATTGAAAAGGCAAAAAAATTACTGGTTGATACTTCCGGAGAATTCAGAAACGAGAGGAAAAATATCTCCGAAATGGAATCCTCACATGTCGACATTGAAACTGAAGTACAAGGTAAAAAATATTTGGTTAAGGGAGATTACAAATAGATAAAATTAAAAACAATTGTTGATTAAAAAAAAGATGGGTGATGGATACAAAACAAATTATGTGATTGAGGACATTTATCAAGGAGGATTTTCAAGTTTGAACCCGGATTATGGAAGTGCATTTCCGGGCTATCATGAGGCGATAAAAAACATAGGTGTTTCAACAGACCCGCGAACGGCAAATATTCTTAAGGAAGTTTCTGACAAAATTGCGCCAGGCCAGAAAATCATCGAACTTTCGTTGATTGATCTCGGGGCGCCGCTGGATACAATTACAAAACAGCAGATGGAAGAAGTAAGAAGATTGAGCAAACTTACAGGAGTTGAATTAACTGTCCACGGCCCCATCACGGACGCTTCCGGAATAACGGAACAAGGCGGTTTTGACGATACGCAAAGAGAAATGGTTGAAAGAAAACTTATCAACTCGATTGAAAGAGCAAATGAGGTCAACGAAAACGGGAACATTTCTGTGACATTCCACACCTCAAATCGGCTTCCAGGACCAATATGGGGCAAATCCAAAGATAAAAAAGAAGAGATTGAAGCGATGCCCATAGTGAATCAGGAAACAGGGCAGTTGAATATAGTAAGAAAAGATGAAAAATTTCGGCCATACGGATATGATGAAAAAAAAGGAGAGTTAATTCCAGGTGTAACTCTGGAGAAATATGGTGTTAAACGCCAATTGAACATCATGAACGACACGCAATGGGATAGAGAACTCCAAGAGTTGATTGTTCCAAAGGAGCATGCAGACAGAATTCTTAGGGAAACAGCACCACTGGCGCAAGCGATAATGAAAGACATTCAGCAAGGTAAAGAAATAGACGGAACAAAAAGAGAAATAATCTCGAGATTTCAAAATGCGCACGAGCAGCTGAGAGACATACACAGTCATTTAAACTCGGTATTTAGCAAAGGTTACAAGTACGGCGACGAAAAAACAAAGAAATATTTTGAAGAGGTTGCAAAGCAATTTGGAGATCAGATAAAAAAAACAGGAGGAAACGCCCTCGCAGAATCCCATGCAGTTCAGAATCTTATGGAGAGCATGAGAATGGACTCGTTAAGACACAATAAACTGGAAACCCCTCAGATTTTCAAACCTGCTGAAGAATATGCCCTTGAAAAAACAGCGTTGAGCTACGGAAATGTCGCATTTGCCTCTTACGATAAGTTTGGAAAAAAAGCCCCGATAATAAATATTGAAAACCCTCCTGCAGGAGGAGGACTTTCACGCGGTGAGGACGTGAAAAATGTCGTTGAAAAAGCAAGAGAGGTTTTTGCTAATAAGATGATGGAAGAAAAAAAGATGTCTAAAAAAAATGCAAATGAACTCGCGGAAAAAATGATAGGAGTAACCTGGGACGTCGGTCACATAAACCAACTGCGAAAGTATGGTTTCGAAGGAAAAGATGTTGTTAAAGAAGCGGAGAAAGTAAAGCATCTCGTCAAGCACATTCACTTGTCAGACAATTTTGGCATGGACAATATTGAAATGCCGATGGGTATGGGAAATGTTGATTTGAAGGCAGTCATGGAAAAACTTGGGAAAAGGGGGAAAGAAGCAAAAAAAATTATCGAGGCTGCGCATTGGTGGCAGTTCAATCAGTCATCTCCTGTCGGTCCTACTTTTGAAATGCTCGGAAGTCCACTATACTCGTCGGGAATGGGGCCTTACATTAACCAAGTTGCAGGCTTCCAGCAAGGATATTTTGGCGGTTATGGAACATCTTTCCCGCAAATCAATTATGAAACATTTGGTGCGGGGTTTTCGACTTTGCCGACAGAACTTGGAGGACAGCGTCAAGGCGGACGCGGAAGAATGTCCGGGAACCCCATGGAATAAGTGAAATAATTTATCCCTCCCTACTCGCGCCCCGACTTCGTTATTGAGCACATAATTTTGTCAAAGCGCGCGCCCAATCATCGCAACAGCCAGTCTAATCAGAATAAAAGTTGGATTTTATATTAATGCTATTAATCAGTGAGCAACAGCGAACGTTTTCACATTCAATTTCAATAACTATAATTCAAAAATATTTAAAAACCAAAATATATATTAGAAGATATAAATAGAGGTTACATGGCGCGCACAAATGGGAATAAGATTTTGGATTCTTTCATGAAAGATATTGAAAATGTGGAAAAGGGCAACCTGAAAAAAAAGGGCTTGAATCTCCCCTCAGGAAGAGGAAAAAATCTTAATGAAGTGAAAAAAAAGATAATATACAACCAGGATTTGGAGAAAAAAACCAGGTCTGATAAGAATTATAGCGAAATAAAACTTAAAAAAGTGCAGAAACCGAAAAAAATTATCAAGAGAACAAAATCATTCTCGACGCTTCAGCTGAAGACGGAAGACGAAATTGCAATGGATTTTGCGACAAAAGTTTATCAAAGATTCAACAAACTTATAAAATCGGTGGTGTTGTTTGGCTCGACGGCAAAAAGAACAGAGGTCACAGGTTCAGATATTGACATAATCATAATCATCGACGACGCTTCTGTTTTTTGGGATCAAGATTTGATTTCATGGTACAGGGAAGAACTTGAAAAAGTTATAAACTCAAATCCTTACAAAAAAAGCCTGCATATAAATACAATAAAACTCACGACATGGTTCAATGATTTAATGCGCGGAGACCCTGTTGTAATAAACATAATCCGCGACGGGATTCCTCTGATAGACTTTGGTGGATTTTTTGAGCCGTTCAAATATTTGCTCGGTTCAGGAAGAATAAAATCAACACCTGAAGCGATTTACTCTTTGCTGCAACGCGCTCCAGTGCATATCTCCAGAAGCAAAATCTCGGAATTAAGCGCAATTGAAGGATTGTTCTGGAGTATGGTAGATTCCGCACATGCTGCGCTGATTGCACTCGGGAAAAGTCCTCCGTCGCCCGAGCATGTACCGATTGAATTAAAAGAAAATTTTGTCGACAAAAAAAAGCTGAACATAAAATATGTCGTCTGGTACAGGGATTTGTTTGTAATTCATAAAAAAATCGCGCACGGTGAAGTAACCGAGTTGAAAGGTGTTGAGATAGATGAATGGCAGGAACGGGCGGAAGAATTCTTGAGAGTGATGGCAAAACTCGTTGACGACTTAATCAGCAAATAATGCCCGGAATTTCATAAAATTGTGAATAGCCATCGTAATAAACTAACAGTCGGTTTTGTAATTAATGCTTAATCAATTTCCGAGTTTTACTGAAGAAAAATCAGCTTGACATTTTTTCCACCGCGTAAAAAATAGACGTGTTAACTGATACGGCATAAAGAAAAAACCCTGCGGCATCTTCTTTGAAATTATCATCATGATAAATTTCTTTGATGTCATTGATGGAACTTTTTATGCCATCTCTTATCGCAGTAAAAATGCCAATTTTCTTCTCCAGGTTTTTCTTTGACATGTCCATAAATTGAAACCGCATTATTTATAATGTGGTATTGTTTAATTAGTGTTTTCAATTTTGGATCATCCAAAAGTCCTAACAAACCACGAAAAGGACTTTTTGATGTTGCTTTTATCTCTTCCTTTTCAGCATTGCGACATACCCAAGTAATGGAAATCCAAATTGTTTGTCAACAGCCACTTCTTCAAAAGTAACATCAAATCCATCTGCTTCAAGCCTGCTTTTGGCTCCGCAAATTTCTTTTGATTGAGATCTTAAAAAATTGTTATGAAACTCAAATCCGTCCCTATATTTTTCAGCATAGAGAAATTGTCGGGTACTATCTCCAACAGAGGAATCTATTTTTGTATGATTACCTTTTGAGTAATCAAGAAATTTGTTATCAGGTCTTAGAACCTTTGTCATTTTTTCCATATGGGGTTTTAACAATTCATCCCAATATTTAGGATTTGATAAATCTTTTTTATCTATTTCGTGAGACATTTTTACCTATAACTCTCCCACCATAACCTCCAACGATTGGATCTTTTCCAAGTTCACAATACAAATCTCCGTAGACAACATTTTCAGGAGCTATTCCCGTATTAACAAGATAATTATCTGCTTCTTCTAAAATCAAATTTAACTCTCTCAATATCACAGAAATAAAAGGTATTTTTTCTTTCGGGTTGATTCCTCTTCCCTGGAGTATAGTTCGTTCACCATTTGAAGAACTAACCAAAAGATTCATGCTTTGTGGTGACAAAACATATGGGTGAACAACAACGAGTCCTCTGTTCCATGAAGGAGATAATGTCCACTTTATAGAAATTGCGGGTCCTGCAATTATTCTTGTTTTTCCATCAAGATTTTTCGCCATTTTTATTCTGCATCCTTCACGATTTCTTCAAGATTTTTCGCGTGAGTTTTGGATTGTTTTATCAATGCTTCTCCGACGCTTTTTTCAGTGAATTGTGCCAGGTACATCTGCATCAACGTGGATGCAAGTCCTTTTTCTTTTTCGTCCTTTGACTGAATCATGTCTGCAATCCATTTTCCTTCATAACCTTTTAGTGGACCAGCGTAGCCAATTTCCTTGGCAATGTCTCCTGCCTTTAACTTCAAAAGTGCTTCATTGATTATTTTTGCTCCATACTGCAATAATCCCAACTCACTAACATTTCCAGAATACAATTCTCCCTGTATTCTTGAAGAGTGAAGTGCGTTTAGAATACCTTCTCCCTCTTTTATCGCAGGAGCATACAATTGATCGTGAACAGCCCTTTCTCCCTGCTCGCCAAATCCTTTTCTTGAATAAAATGCGGCAGCATATGCAGTGTAAACGTTATTTCTCAAATCACTCAAACCGCTTTCTCTTGCCTTTTCTCTTGCTTCCTGTTGTTCTCTATCGTTGGCCATTTTATTCAAATCCTCCTCTTCCTGCTTGAGCACTTGGTCCTGTTCCTAAACTTGAAGACTCTGCGCCTTCAATTTCGCTCATATTAAAATGGTCTACTGTTTCATCTGAGAAATGTCCTTGAAAATTTGAAAGAGCGTCTAAGTCAGAGGTTGTTAATTCTTTTCCAAGACCCAAATCTGTGCAATCTCCGTAAAATTCTGGATTAGATAAATCCCACCTACAAGAATATTTACTAAACTCATTGAAATAATCACTTATTCTCATTCCTCTTTTGAATGCACGAGTGCTATTTAGTCCGTCTCTATGTGTCATCAAAACTATATTCCCCTCGTCTTTAGGAGTGTACTGCCAAGAGACCATATCAAGAATCCCATCTCCATCAAAGTCTGAAAAATCTCCCCCCATATTAAAATGACCATTAACAAAGTACGAATCTGACAGATGAACATCTCCAGCACCATTTATGATTACTTCTCCCTTATTCTTAATATCAAAGGCATTCACAGAGTTTGGGACAACCATTGCTAACACTCCGGCAATTCCTATCAATTTTTTTGTTAAGTTTTTCATTTTTAAAAAAGACATCTACCTTTTACATTTTTTTTATATGATTTGTCTATTTCATTCATTATTCTTTCAGCAATACCATCTGCACCTAAATAAAATCGTTGCTGTATCCCTCCATTGAAGTAATGCTCAAGACCAACTCTTTCTCCTTTTTCATTTACAATAACTTTATCGCCCCATACTTTTTCAAGATCTTTTTCTTTATAGAACGCACCAGCCACAGTTCTGTTAGGTCGGATAAATGTCCCCTTCATATCAGGTAAACCATCCCCTTCATAATCCGATATAATATGTCTTAGTCCATTATTATAATCCCAAAATATTTCTTTTGGTAAACATTTACTATCACTATCGAAATATACATAAAAGGGTCCTTCAGATTTGAATCCTTCTGGAGCTTGGGCTAAACTAGATATATTTGCTAAACCCATTCCTAATCCGACTAAAGCACTTACAATTTTTTTAATTGATGTTTTCATTTTGTCGGATTTTCATCAAACCATTTATTTATTTCTTCATTTGATTTTGGAAGGTAAAGATTTCCATTGAATTCCCAAAACCATGCGTCTTTTAGAATTTTTATTATTTTGGATTCATGCTTTCCTCTTGGATTTTTGAAAGCATCATAAACCAGCGAAGCTGTTTCTGCAGAATTTGGCCTTTTTAGTCCTTCCTTGTCTATTGCTTCTGCAACGCTTCCATACGTTCCTCTAAATGGGGGATGCTGAAATGTTACAAATGAAGATTCGTGAGGAACCTTCAGATACGTTTTTCCTTCAATTACTTCCATGGTTTTTCAAGAAAAAAGTAATTTATAAATCTTTCTATTTTGTTACTACACAGAAGTTATTACTGCTCAACAATATTTGTTATGAACTTTACCTTGCCGGGAAGCTTTGGCTTTACCTGATGCAATACTTTGCGCACAAACGATAAGGATTTCTCGTTTGAAACAGCGACGAAAAATATCCCTGAATTCTTTTTCAAGATAGCCGCTTTTCCTGATGCTTTGCCGAAAGACAACTGCATTCCTGTCTGCATTCTGTCTGCTCCTGCTCCTGTAAGCATTTTATTCTCGCGTTGGATGTGGTGGGGAAAGGGAATTATCTTAAAAAAATACTGGTTTGCAAGTTCCTTGTCAAGTTTCTTGTTCACGAACTGCCTGCACGCCTCAAGCGCGTTGTGTCTTAACTGAACTCCTTCTGCAGATACAATCTCTAAAGTGTATGGAAACTTGCCTTGATTGAACAATTGCGGATTCCCCATCGTGAATTTAACAATTTTCTGCTGAGGCACTGCCTTTATGAACGACTTGTTTTTTCTCTTGCTGATTCTCGTGTAAGGAACAACCTTTTTCTTTGAATACGACGATGCTTTTCTAAGTGCCATTTTATCTTAACCCCCCATAATTTGCTAGACTCTGCACCAAACTTAAGGATAAGTCCATGATTACTGATTTTTCATCTTTTTCTATACGGGAGTAATTCAAAAATATTTGTGCATTCGTGCCATTCAAATAATATCCTGGATTTCCTTCTTCCCTAAATTCCAGTTTGCCAAACAATTCTACTCTCGGTCTCTCTTGCTCTGCATTCAAAACAACAACTTTAATATCTTCTCCAATAAGGGCCCTTAATCCATTTCTCATTTTATCCCTGCGGCTAGTGCTTATCTTTTTGTTTGCCATTTTATGCTGCAATCTCCTCTAATTTTCTTTTTGAATCAAGATAATTCCCTGGACTTTGGACACGGCTTCCAGATAAATCCATCTCTACATATGTCCCATCATGAGAGACGTGCCTTGCATGATTAACGTATATCCTAATATAAGTTCTATCTAGATAATAACCTATATCTTTCTTAAATTTCAATTTATCTTGCAATGAAACAGGAAATAACCCCTTTGGATTCCATTCATCATTTTTAACAACTAAGGTTATTTTTTTCTCAATAGCTTTTTTGAGTCTAATTTTTTTGGATTTTCTTTGTCTTCCACCAGTCATTATTCTCCACCCCCCATATGCCAATAATCAGAACATGACCTCGGTGCTTCAATTCTGCATCCTAATTCTATTCCATTCCTTAATCTTAAACAATTTGCAACAAAACAACTTTCCAAATAAGGACAAGAAAATCGCTCTGATGCTGCTTGAGTTTTTAGGTAGTCCTCAAATGCTCCCGTTTGTCCTGTCCCGGTTTTTTCTGTTAATGTTTCAACTGATTTCATTTTATCTCTACCTTTGTTGTTATCGCTTGTCCGGGCAATCCTTTCTCAAAAATAGCCCTTACCAATCCTTTATTTCCATGGGCTGCGGAAATTTTTCCTTTTATAGTGTTTTTATTCTTTCCCGGCGATGTCCAGACAACTTCTTTTCCAACTAACTTAAACGCCTTTTCCTTGTCTTCAATACCTTTTACTTCCAACAAGAAATGTCTTTCTTGGATAGTGTGCCTGCCTCGACGGAATTGAACAACTTTTCCTTCCATGATAAAAATAGGACAAAACTAGTTTTTAAAATTAATGTTTATGCGAATGATCGTGGTTGAACGGATTCTCAACAATCTCAAATTCCCGGCCAATGCGTTTCATTGAATCTGCAACATAAGAAAAAAGTTGTTCCTTAAGTTCAGGATGATATTTGACGAGGGGTGATATTACCGAATAAAGGGAATTTTCGTCGCGATTAAATTTATCCCGATAAATTTCCGGGAGAGGTTTTTCTTTAATCACAAGATTTGAATCTCTTCCGCAGACAGTCACTTTGTTTCCTTCCTCATTGGGATGAACATTAAGATAAAAATATTTTCCTTTAAAACTTTCTCTTAAGTTAGACAATGCCCGCATATCACTATGAAAAATTTCGTATAATTCATTAGAAGCACCCTTACCTGAAACAAATCGCGCAACCTCTGATTTTTTTGGAAATGTTAATGCAGACATTCCAACCATTCCGACAGGTATTGCAGGTATTAATGAAAACCCTCTGACTGCTAAATCAACAAAATAACTTTTCAAAACGTCAAAGTTAATCATCCCCTCATTTATCAATCCCTGGGAATCTTCCAATGAAATCCCAAAAAAATTTCCTAAAATCGCTGGAACAGCGGTTGCTGCGAAGGTACATGCTACCTCGGCGCTTCCGACGGCAAGTACAATATCTTTCTTTGAAGGAGTTAATCCTTGGGCTTTTGCATCTTCTGTGATATGCTTGCCCGCATAAAGAAGTCCTGCTCCAACACCGGATGCATAACCGGCCAGATTATAATAAGTTGCTCCCAAAACTAAAGAAGAATAAGTTCCGACAATGTCTCCTGCTTCACAGGCAACGACACACTTCCATTCAAGTGGAAAATTGTCTTTACACTCCTTCCAAAATTTTCCTAATTTTTGTTTATGGGAGACTTCTGTAGATAAAATTTCCAAAGTCTTTTCCAGCCCGCCAACATCTGAAGTGAGAGAACTTCCATTTTCATTCATGAAATTCAGAAGTATCGAGTTTTATAAAATTTATGAATCTTCAACTTTACGTTAAATCCTTTTTAATCCGTCTTTTGAATGTATTCATATGCCGAATATGCGGCCGTGCATCCGTCTGCGACGCCGGTAATCAATTGCTTAAACTGCTTGTCTGTCACGTCGCCCGCTGCAAAAACTCTGGCGACGTTTGTTTCAGAAGTCATGTGGTTGATTTTTATTTCTCCTGATTTGTTTGTTTCAACTCCAATAGTTTTTGCCAATTCTGAGAGCATTATATGGCCCATGGCAACAAAAACTCCATTAAGTTCCAGTTCGTTTGAGTTTTTGTATTTTCTGTCCAAGATTATTTTGTTAACCAACTTGTCTCCGCGAACCTCAAGGATACTCGCGTTGTTTATGATTTCTATGTTTTTCTTCTTTTTTATTCTTTCAAAATTTATCGGCTCGGGATGAATTTCTTCGCCGCGATATATTATGTAAACTTTTTCCGCATGTTCACTCAGTAATAAAGCGTCTTTTGCCGCACTATCCGAACCTCCGACGACGGCAACTGTTTTTTTTCTGTATAAAGGTCCGTCGCATAAGGCACAATAGTGAACACCACGATTCATAAATTCCTTGCTGCCCGGGACTTCCAACTCTCGCCATCGCGTTCCTGTAGCAAACAAAATCGTTTTTCCATGATACAAATTCTTCTCAGTTTTAACAAAAAAATTTTTCTCAGTTTTTTTAACATCAACTACTTTTTCATTTTTAATCTCAACTTCTTCATAACTCCGCGCGTGTTCTTCAAGTTTTTTCGCGAGTTCCACCCCCGTGAGAGTTATGAAGCCGGGATAATTTTCGACGACATTTGTCGTTGTAATCACACCTCCAACAGGAAGTTCTGTTCCGTGTGTAAAACCAAGGACAAGAGTTTTCAAATTAAGTCGTGCAGCATACATTGCAGCAGCCAAGCCAGTACCACCAGCTCCTATAATGATAAAATCATATTCTTTTGGCATTTTCTCTTTTTAATGGTCCATGGAGGAATCGGACCTCCGCTTCCTCGGTGTAAACGAGGTGTTCTACCATTAGACTAATGGACCTAAAAAGAACCCTCTGGTTCTTTTTGAATCTCCTCAAAGCACTGAATGGTAATTTCCAAGCACCTTGATGAAATTACAATAATTAAATAAATTAAAATTGATTAAAAGGTTTTCTATCCCGATCAATAACTACCTGAGAGAAATGGTCCCTTATTTTTTTATAATATAGAAAATCTCCTTCAGTCAAGTTGGTTGATAATCCCTGCGCAAAAATGGGGTGGTTGATAATTCCTCTTTTAATTGAATCTTCCATAATCCCTTTTTGAAGATCTGAAAAGTAGCCATGACTTATTGCATGATAAAACTTTCTTACAGTTTTTGAAGAAACAAGAGCAAATTTTGAAGCTTCATAAACAGACATTTTCTTCTCGGCAGAAAACAAAATTCTTTTTTCTAAGAACATTGATGCTGTGTATGGAAACAAAACCGATTTTGCAACCGGTGAAAAATTTGGAAACCATCTCCTTATGATGCTTCCATTAAAATCTCCGTTGTTAATCTTCCCAGTGGCAATTTTATACGCCAAACCATATGAAGCCCCTTGAATCAAAGCATTATATGCTTTTCTAACTACTTCATCCTTATATCCACTTCGATAAATAACTTCAAGATTATTTTCTGTAAACTTAAATCTTTTTACCCTCTTTTTTGCTATGAAATCCAAGGCATTTCCATTGCTTCGTTCAAGTATAATCTGAACTTTTCTTTTTAAATGAGGTAGAAACTTCTCTATGGTTTCCAAGGAATATTGCCTATCATCAATTTCCCTATTCTTCAGCAAAGGATAAATTATTTTTCTTTCGTCTTCACTCAAAGAATCAAAAACCGTCTCCGCAAATTTCTGATAATCAACAAATCCTTCCTCGGGTTTGTTGCCTTCCATTTTTATTAATATCTCAAGAGGTCCGTCGTAAAAAGTATCCGGCAACTCAATGGCCTCGCCGTCAAATCCGCCCCTTTCAATGCTCTTGGCATTTTTTTCCATGTAAGGAGTTCTAAGAGAATCAAGAAAATTTGTCGCTCTTTTTTGAATTTCAAACGGGCTAACAATTTGTTGGGATTTTAAGGAAGGCAATAACGTTCTCTCAAGTTTTGACTTCTCAGAATCAGAAGCATCAATGAATCCTATTAATTCGCTAAAGAAAGATTCTGTTGCATTTAGCATGATGGTTTTGGATTTCAGGGATTTATAATTTTTATTGTGTTCTACAAGAAAAATCTTTTCAAAAACACTTATAAATATTGGTTATCATCTTTAATTATGGCGGAAAACAATGAAATCCCTGAGATGAATCTTGGGAATAAATATCAGCACATTCCGAAAATTCCTCAGGATATGGGGAAGATGCAAAAGGAAACGGAAAAAAAGAAGAAAGAACTTGACAAGCTGAAAAGTTTCATTCTAAAAAAATATCCATTCACGCAATCATTGGGAATAATCCCTCCTCAATCAATAAAGACCTTTATCGACGAAGAAGAGCTTGGAATTAATACGCAAAGCATGCAGAAAGAAGACGTAGAAAAAATACAGAAAAAAATTCATATCCAAATGATTGTTCCTGAGGACAAGTTCAAGGAAATTCCAAAGATCAGGGCAGAAATAATAAAATACACCGACTCAACAAAGCAGGATATTTGGCTCCATATAAAAACTCCTGTGGATGTTTGGGAAATTTGCCTTGACAGCAAGTTTGACGTTGCCAGCGCAATAGCCATGTCATATCCCCTCTATGACAAAGGGTTCCTTGGAGCTTTGAGAGTCGCGGAGATACACAAAAACCTCGTTCTGAACAAATTTGAAAGATACGTTGTAAGCTACGTTGTGGCGGGAAGTCTTGTCAGAGGAGAGGCAATAAAAACATCTGACGTTGATGTTTTCATCGTCATAAACGATACTGATGTAAAAAGAATGCCACGACTTGAATTGAAAGAGAGATTGAGAAGCATGATTTATCAGTACGTTTCCGAGGCGGAGGCGCTTGCAGGAGTAAAAAACAAATTGTCACCGCAAATTTATCTTCTTACGGAATTCTGGGATTCTGTAAAGGATGCAAATCCGGTGATATTCACTTTCATCCGAGATGGAATTCCTCTTTATGACCGTGGCACTTTTATGCCATGGAAATCCCTCCTCAAAATGGGAAAATTAAAGCCGTCGCCGGAAGCGATTGACATGTTCATGCGTACGGCCGAGAGAACTAAGGACAGCGTCAACAGAAGGTTAATTGACGCAATGATTGATATTTACTACGGAGTTTTAACCCCGAGTCAAGCGCTGATAATGTTGTATGGCTTGCCCCCTCCAACGCCAAAGGAAACAGCCAAGCAGTTTGAGAATATTTTTGTAGACAAGGAAAAAATGCTGAAAAAATCTGAGATTACAATTCTTGAAAGGGCTGTAAAGGAATTCAAGGCTTACGAACATGATTTGAAGTATACTGTTGAAGGCAAAGTTGTTGACGAAATGAAAAAAGAATCTGAAGAGTTTCTCAAACGACTTAAGGAATTAAGAGGACAAATTGAAAAAACCGCTCAGGAAAGAACAATCGAACAGATTAACAAGGATGTTTTCAATTTGATTGAGGAAATTCTCGGCAAAAAATCGCAGGAAAAAATTTTGGAAAGTTTTGAAAAAGAGCTTGTCAAAAAGGGAAAAATCTCTCCCCAATCACTCCGGACCTTAAGGGAGCTCATAAATGTAAGAAAAGAATTCAAAAAGGGAAAAACGAACGCGCAAAAAGTAGATGATGCACGGAAAAATTCCGCGTTGTTGATAAACGAACTTGTTGAATACTCTCAAAGGAAGGATTTGGTGAATTTTGAGAAATCAAGAATAAGATTGAAATATTCTGAGCAGGGAAAGGAAAAAACGGCCGAGTTGATAATTGCGGAAAATGAAGCTTATCTGATAAAAGACAATCAAATAAGAAAAATAACCGACAAAATCGAAAACTCGGATTTCCAGGAATTGACAAAATCCGTTGAAAGACAAAAGTCAAAACAAAATTTAAAGTTCAACGGAAGGGTTTTTGATATTCTAAAAAAAGATCTCGGAAATTTTGAAGTTGTTCTGTAGAATTAATATAAAATAATTCTTTTTTAACAAACCTTTCACGTGGTCTTTTGTAAGTCGTAAATACCCGAGAGATTTATAAACCCATTACAATAATCAATTTTTATGGCAAGTAATATGTATTTATTTGGAGTAGTGCACAAACGAGAACATTTCGATATGCAAGTTTCTAAAATTGAAGAAATTTGTAGTGTTGATGACGGGGTCATGATGCTTGAACTTGCACCAAATTATGAGGAAAATATTCCAGGCGTCTTACAACCAAACTTTTTTGTAGCATTGGCAGAACGTTACAGACCAAGATGTAACAGAGTAATTTTAGGTGACCAAGAATTAACCATACCAAAAAATCCGGACTGGATATTAAGCTGTTTTTTAGGTGAAGATTATTTTTATCCGGATAATCGGCGTGATGAAATTATGAAGCACACCATCGAAAGAGAACAACCGAATATAGTTATTGTTGGAAATGGCCATTCTGATGAAATTAAAGAACATTTTCCCAAAGCACACTACACAGTTTTTCAAGAAAATGGCGGGTACACTGCGAGATTTAGCCATCATGGTAGTCCGCATAATTGGTATAGACCAAAAAGTATTATTACACTTTAAATTAAAAACTATCACGACGCCTGTCCGTTTTCTATTAATTTTACAAATTGAAGATTGAAACGAATATCATGTCAACAAGCCTTATAATCGAGCGAGTGAAATAAGCGAGACAAATTAAGTTGAACCGAAAATCAAAAACCTTTTTATACATTTGTTCAAATAATCAATCATGCCAAAAATAACAAACACAAAAACAAATGAATCTATCAATGTCGAGGAAAATTCGCCAATACAAAATGCCTGCGAAAAACTCGGCGTTCCGTTTTCCTGTGAAGAGGGAACTTGCGGAACATGCATGATTGATATTGTTTCAGGCGAAGAAAACCTTTCTGAACTTACAGAAGAAGAACGCGACCTCGCAAGAGACAAAACGCACAGATTAGCATGTCAATGCAAAATCAAGAATGGAAATGTGGAGATAAAATTTTGATTATCGGATAAATATGAAATTTGATTCGTCATAAAATCTGTAAGTAACAGGAGATATCATAGACCCATAATGTTTAACAATCAATCCATCTCCTTTTTCTGGATGGAAAAGGAAAATTGCCTCAGAAGGTTCATTTTTTTTAGAATCACCATCTGCCAGATTAACTACACACATATCCTTAAGGAAGTATCCACTATCTAAAACACGGCTAACAACATCTTCTAATTTCATATCAGCAATTAAGGAAGTGCCAGGAATAATCTCTCTTATCCTCCCACGATAATTTCCTTGATTAAACCAATTCGCAGAATCGATTCCAAGAGGTCTTGGAAATTCCGTTGGTGCAATTCCTCCGGTTCTTACTCCCATGTTCTGAACAGAAAACTCGGGTTTAAAAGTTTTTATATCCTAAATATGAGATATTATCATGACGCTAAACTTCGAATTGCCAAAACTCGTTAAGGAACTGAAAAAGCGCAAGCCAAAGAAAGTTCTTGTGCAATTGCCCGAGGGAATAAAGCAAAACGCTTCGGAAATCGCTGAGACAATCGAGTCTCTTGGAATTGAAGTAATTTTTTCCGGAGAGACAGCATGGGGGGGATGTGCCATCGCTGTGCAGGAATCTCAGGCTCTTGACGTTGACTTGATTGTTCATTTCGGGCATGCAAAGTTCATTCCCACTCCAAAAGATTCCCCTGAAGTTCTCTATATTGAAGTGCGTGACGAACTTGACTTAACACCTTTAATGAAAAAATCTTTATCGAAATTGAAGAAATTCAAAACGCTAGGACTAAGTTATTCTATTCAACATCGTCACGATGTTGAAAACATAAAAAAATTTTATGAAGAAAATGGGGAAAAAATTTTGCTCAGCAAAAAATTGGGTTTGGTAGAATATGAAGGACACATAGTCGGCTGTCAATACTCTGGATTGAAGGCAATTGAATCCCAAGTGGATGGTTTTCTCATAATAGGAAATCAGTTTCACGCGATGGGGGCGGTTCTAAGTGTCAACAAACCCGTGATTCTGCTGGATGTATACAATAACGACGTGAGAAGCATGGAACATCTGAAAGACAAGATACTAAAACAAAGGTTGTTCTCTATCGAAAAATTAAGAAAGGCAAAAAATGTTGGCGTGATAATTGAAATAAAACCTGGACAAAAATTCGGTTCACACAAATATCTGATTAAAAAATTAAAAGAGCAGGAGAAAAATCCTATTCTGATAACAATGAATGAAATCACGGTTGACAAGATAATGAATTTCTACAATGTTGATGCCTTTATTGAACTCGCTTGTCCCCGTATTGCATTGGATGATTTTGCAAAATATCCGAAGCCGATTTTGACATTCAAGGAAGCGCTTGTAGCCCTCAATGTAAAAACGTGGGATGAAATTTTGGAGATGGGGATTGTGTAGAAAGTTTTATAATAAAGATTTATTCTTGAGAAATGTGAAAGAAATATGTTATGCCACTACTAATGAAAGTTTAAAATCAATAATTACGGGCATGAACTTATCTAAAGAGGATGAAGTTTTAGCCATTGGTGGATCGGGAGATCAAGCATTTGCCATATTAGAATTTGTAAAACGGGTTAAAGTTGTTGATATATCATCAAAACAATTGGCATTTATAAATTCTAGAATGGCGGCATTAAAAGAGATGGATGTGGAGAATTTTTTTGAAGGAGATAAAAAAGTATTTTCTGGAGATTTTTATCCTTTGTTCACCCAAGATGTAAGAAATTATTTTCTCTCGGATAATCCTGATAGATTAGAGAAGATTAGAAAAAAATTACCGGATTTTTTGATAATGGATCCAGAAGACATTGTTAAAACCGCCCAAAAAGAAAGAGATTACTCTAAAATTTATTTATCGAATGCCATATCATCTGGATACTATGGTAAAGAGGGAAAAATGCGTGAGAATGTAACAGTTTCACTAAGCAAGATTTCCAGGAATTTGCCAGAAAGAGGTTTAATTTATGTTTCACAACATAACGCTTTTTCAGATATAGCGAGACATGAAGAAGAAAAATTTAAAAATATTCCAAGAACATCGGATGATTTGAATGAAACCTTTTTTCTCCCATCAGAATTGAGATTGGATAGAGAATTATCAATAAAAGCTAGAAAAGTAAGAGATTTTTGTGGAGAATTTTTTTGGGCTCCTGCAGTTTATGTAAAAAATAAATCTCTCTGTTTTATAAACTAGAACAATCTTTTTAAAAGATGAACGAAAAAACAAAATCATTGCTCGGAATTTTTTTTGTTCTTGGGCTTTTTGTTCTTTCATCATATCTTGTCAGACAAAATATGGAATTTCTTGAATCTGCAATAGGAAATAATTACTATGGAATTTTGGTTTATTTTTTCATAACAATTTTTGCCGTCGTGTTTGCGCCAGTAAGCATGATGCCCCTTATTCCGATAGTGTCAAACGTGTACGGATGGTTTCTGGGAGGAATTCTCACCTATGCCGGATGGATTTTGGGATCGATTATAGTATTTTTTATTTGCAGAACTTATGGTGTTCCCTTAGTGAAAAGATTCATTTCGCTAAAAACAATTAACAGTATTGAATCAAAAATCCCAAAAGAAAATCTTTTCCTGGACATTTTGTTACTGAGAATGATCACTCCCGTCGACATCTTGAGTTATGCACTCGGGCTTTTTAGCAAAGTTAATTTCAAAATCTACATTTTAGCGACGGCATTGGGTATTTTGCCGTTTACATTCATATGGAGTTATCTTGGGACAATGCCATTGTGGTATCAAATCGGGGGAATTTTTATTGTTATTTTTGTAATAACGTTAACGCACATAATCAGGGATTTGAAAAAAAATTATTAGATGGAACTTATCGCATGTAAAAACTTTTAAAATCCAATTTCTTTTTCCTTAAGTGAAAAAACAAACCAAAAAACTGGCTTCAATAATTTTTGGAATGCTTGTTTTTGCCGCGCTTGGTTTTTACTTGATTAACATGGAAGGACAAAAAAATTCGGGAATGTTCAAAGAAGATGCAAAGTATCAAATCATTGGAAAGAGCGTCAACTATCATAAGAATGCCGGCGGATATTTGGCCAAACCATTGAAAAATGGAGATTATCCCGGAGTCATAATGATTCATGAATGGTGGGGGCTTAACGACAACATAAAAGAAATGGCTGACAATTTGGCAGGACAAGGTTATGTTGTTCTAGCTGTTGATCTTTACAACGGAGAAGTCGCTGATGATGCCAACAGAGCAAGAGAACTTTCAGCAAACATAAGACAAAACCCGCAGGAAGCAATTGAAAATATGAAATCTGCAATATCCTACTTGAAAGAAAATTATCAAACAGAAAATATCGCATCTCTCGGGTGGTGCTTCGGCGGGCAGCAATCATTGCAAATCAGTTTAAACAGCGACGACATAAATGCAACGGTAATCTATTATGGAAATCTTGTGGCCGACAAAAATCAATTGTCAAAAATAAATCACCCTGTCTTGGGAATATTTGGCGCAGAGGATACGTCAATTCCCGTCTCAACAGTAGAAGAGTTCGAGAAGTCGTTGAACGAATTGGAAATAGAAAATGAAATAAAAATCTACGACGGTGTGGGACACGCGTTTGCAAATCCTTCAGGAGCAAATTATGCGCCGGAGGAAACAAAGGACGCGTGGGCAAAAACACTTGCATTTCTTGAGAGAAATTTGAAGTGATTCTCTTCAAAATACGTAATCTTCAAATCTTTTTCCCGTGATTCTGCAATAACATCTGTACAAATCCTTAACTGATTTTATTTTTGATAAATCCTTGTCTCGCGCAAGCTCAACAAGTTCCTCTAAACTATCGTTCGTAACTCCCCCCTCTTCAGGTAAATCTTCACTTATTACTCTTTTCAAGTTATTGATAAATTCTTCCTTACATGCCTCAAAATCTTCATCCATATCTCCATCTCTATGCCACACCCTGATTATTCCGATACGAGTTCCAAAATAATGTTCTAACCCTGATAAAGTTGTTCCGGATTTATTTGCCATTTTATTTCAATCCTTCTTCAACTATTGTATTCAAATCTTTCAGCATCATTTGAAAATCTTCTGGGAACATTCCATGCAAGGCAACCGCAGACTTCAGAGTGTCAAAACTCGAAAAACTGCAACCAACACAATGCAATCCGTAACCAAGAAGTATCGGCACAACTTCAGGATAAATCTCGATAACTTCTGCGATTTTTGAATTTTCTGTTATTTTTTGTTTTGAATTTTGCGGTTTATTTTGCATTTTATTTCTCCATCGCTTCAAGATAGTTTTCATTTACCTTTTCCCAGTTTATCACATTCATGAATGCATTGACATAATCAGGTCTGCGATTTTGATATTTCAAATAATATGCATGCTCCCAAACATCAACAACAAGAAGTGGAATCTTCCCGAGGGATATCGGAGATTCTTGGTCATGCGTTTGTATTATCTCGAGTTTCTTCCCTCTTGGATTCAAAACAAGCCAAGCCCATCCACTTCCAAACTGAGTTACAGCCGCGAGTTTGAATTTTTCAACAAAATTTTCATAGCTTTGAAATTCCTTTTTTATCGCCGTGAGAATCTCCCCCATTGGTTTGGAATTTTTCTCCAGGCATTTCCAAAAGAACGAATGATTGTAATGTCCGCCTCCGTGATTCCTAACCGCTGTCCTTATTGTTTCTGAAATTGCATTAAGATTTTTCAGCAATTCCTCAACGGGCTTGTCCTGTAGCTCTTCGTGGCCTTTCAACGCAGCGTTCAAATTATCAACATACGCCTTGTGGTGCTTGTCGTGGTGTATGACCATTGTTTCCTTGTCTATCCACGGCTCCAGGGAATCATATCCATATTCCAATGGCGGAAGTTCATGAGGCATTATCTCTTCCCCCTATCACGTAAATTTGAGGTTTTTTCCTCAGTGTCAATAAAAATTGATAAATATCTTCTGTGCATTTTTCCAAGTCGTGAATTGCCTTGCCAGTGTTTCTTTTTAATTTGTACAAATCTAATTGGTCTAAAATTCCCACAACTCGAGTCGTTTTATCATAAGAATCCATTTCAATGAAAACCGTCAAATTTTTATAAATATTTTGGTTTGGTTTAAGATGTACAAAGGAGTGATAAACTTCCTGGAATTGATAACAACTTTTGGAGGACATCACAGCGAGGCAAAGTCGCGATTCCTGAGATACTCAATCGTTGGATGCTCTACAACAGTTTTGGATTTCTTGTTTTTGTTCATACTCGTGGAATATACTCAAACCTACTATCTGCTTGCGGCATCTTTTTCTTTTGTCTTGTCGGGTTTACTTGCGTATCAAATCAACAGGTCATGGGGTTTCAAAAAAACAAATTCCAAATTGTTTAAGGGAGGATTTTCATATCTGTCAATAAATGCATTAGGGCTCATTTTGGTTATTCTGCTAATGGCTCTATTCGTGGAGATTCTCTCGCTTAATTACCTTGTAGCCAGAACTTTCTCCGGGATATTGATAGGAATGCAAAGCTTTATCCTCAACACAAAGGTTACATTTAAAATGAATGTTTTCAAGAATTAATCAGCCCCTATGGCACAATGGTACTGCATCCGCCTCGAAAGCGGAGCCTTTTAGGCATCCAGGTTCGATTCCTGGTGGGGGCGTTGTCCTCGAACCTGGACAGGTTCGATTACTTCAAGATATGCTTGTCTTGAAGTCGCCAAAAATTCGGAGAATTTTTTAGCGCCTGGTGGGGGCGTCTTTTGACCAAAAGGTTTTAAATGTTAAAACATCAGGGGGATAATGGTTCAAAAAGAAGTAGGTGGTTATGGTATTACAGGATTAACTATCTTTATCACAACAATTTACTTATTATCCTAACAAAAAATAAAAGAGATATGGACAAATACGAACAATATGCATCATGGCTTAATGAACAAGAAAGAAAAAGACTAGAGTTATTCTTACCTAAAAATAAAAGAGGTTTAATTTTATACACAATTGAAAATAATGTTGATAACTTAAAAAAGTTAATTGAAGAAAAACAACCTGAACTGTTCGGCGATATTAAAAAACAAAGCATCCCCAGACACGCACGTTTTATGGACATCAAAACGTTTAAAGAGCTGTTACCTGAGATACCTGCAGAAGATAATGAAAAAAAAGAAGTATTAAAAGTTCTTGAGGATTATGATTTAGACAAAGAATTTTTAGTTTTTGTAATGGATAAGAGGATTATATCAAAAAAATTATTCTGTATATATAAATTCAATAAGATTAATCCCTCTCACTCTCCATACCCATAAAATTCATCAAAACTTTTAAATATCCCGATAATTTTAATACGAAATGAAAAAGGGTGTGAACCTGTCATTGATTTTTCTTGTAACATTAGGATTAGTATTCAGCGTTGGCGTCTTTTCCGCCGAGAGCGGTTCAGGAAGCGACGGCTCTGATGCTTCAAGCACAGATTCTGTTTCCGGCAGTTCCAACTCGGGAAGTAGTTCAGACGAAAAACAAGAAGAAACCAAAGAAACAACAACAGTTACAGATGAAGAAGGAAGACAAGTTGAGGTAGAAACAAAAACCAAGACGAAAAACGGGGAAACCGAAGTTAAGGAAAAAAGAACATTTCTTGATGAAAACGGAAACAAGGTTGTAATAGAAACAAAGACAGAGACAAAAGACGGCAAAACAGAATCTATCGTCAAAAGAAAAATAGAAACTCCCGAGGGAATTGAAGTCACGTTTAAAACAAAAACAGAAATTCGCGACGGTAAAGAGAAAATAACAAGCTCAATTGAGGTTGAGGGTGCAGAGGTTAACACAGAACTTTCTGTCAAACAAGAAATTAAAAACAACAAGACAATTCTCAAGGCCGAGCTTTCAACAGGAGTCGAGCAGGAAATAATCGTCCTTCCTGATGAAGCGCTGGAGATAGCATTGAATGAAATAAAATCTGCAAATAACTTCACATTTGAAATCAAGGAAATCGCCGACGGAGAAACAAGAAAAGCCGTTTTCCAGGCAAAGGCATTGAAATCTGGACGACTGCTCGGTATATTCAACACCGAAGTTGATTTGGAAGCATTGATTGACACTGAAACAGGAAAAATAATAAAGACAAATCGTCCGTGGTGGGCTTTCCTTGTTGTCGGTGGAGACAAGGCAGATGTGTGTCATGTTGCTTCAGAAGGAAACGAAACAAAAGTGGTCAACATCAATATCGCAATACCTGCCGTGAAAGCGCATCTTGCACACGGCGACACCCTCGGAAAATGCACAGCTGAATGTGGTGACTTGATACTTGTAGAAAGCGTAGAAATGTGCGATGACGGAAATCTCGTGAATGGAGACGGATGTTCATCAATTTGCGAGATTGAGCAAACAACACCTACAACAAACTCTTCGGTTAGTGGAACATTAGCAAATTAGTTCAGAAAAAATAAACAAAACATTTTTAAATCATTTTTATTTTAGTCATAAGTTAAAAATGAGTGAAGAAACAGGAAGCATAACAATAAAAAAACAGGATTTGTGGAAATACTCAACATTTGTTCTGATTGCATTCATCCTTATTGGCGCAGTTTTCATGTTCACAAGCCCAAACGGCAATACCACGAACACAGGCACTACGGGAACAACCCCCGATACTCAACCTTCAGTGGTAAGCGCAAGCGTTGATGATGACGCTGTTCTTGGCGATCCAAACGCACCCATGACAATAATTGAATTCAGCGATTATCAATGCCCTTTCTGCAGAAAATTTTGGACAGAAACATATCCTCAAATAAAGTCTCAATATGTTGATTCTGGAAAAGTTAAAATTGTTTTTCGTGACTTTCCATTGACAAGCATACATCCAATGGCACAATCCAGCGCTGAGGCAGTAGAGTGCGTGCGTGAGAAAGGCGGTGATGCGGCATACTTCAAATATCATGACAAAATATTCTCAGAGCAGAACATTCTTGATTCAGGCAGTTCAACAGGAGCTGTGACAAAAACAGTAGTATACACAAATGATGACTTGAAAACCTGGGCAAGTGAAATAGGTTATGATATCGGTTCTTGCTTGGATTCAGGAAAATACAAAAGCGAAGTTCAAAAGGACTTGTCTGACGGCTCACGAGCAGGAGTTCAAGGAACCCCAGGATTCATAATAATGAAATCTGATTCTGGAAAAGGAACACTTCTTGCAGGAGCATATCCTTTCAGCGCATTCCAACAAGTGATAGAATCAGAGCTTTGATTTTTGTATTTTTTAGCGCTCACTTAATCTGCATAATCTTATAGCATAAAATTCACACAAATTTTTAAAAAGAAATGCTTCTCATTTTTATTAATGAATTTAATTTCTCCACGTGAAAAAAATTATCTGGAAATTCTTGCAAGAAACAAAGCATTTACTTTTACTGACGAAGAGAAAGTATGGCTGCCGTATACCTCGGGAAGAGTCGGACCTTATTATGTAGATTCGGAAAATGTTATGAAAAACGGCAAAGATTATCTTAGTGTCATTGAGGACCTTGCGGATTTTTTGGTAATTAAAACAAAATATCAAAATGAAGATTATGTGATTTCCGGGGGAGAAAGCAAGGACTGGTTTTTTTCAAGCCCTGTTGCATCACGGTTAGGCATGCCTCATCTTGCAATCTACAAGAATGGAAGAAACTTAGGGGCAGATATCAAAGGGAGAAAAGTAATTCACATAGCCGATTTGAACAACGAAGGTTTTTCAATAGGAGGATGGGTTCCAAAAATAAGGAAGTGGGGAGGAAAAATTAATGACGTTTTCTTTTTCGTTGAACGTGATGAAGAAGGAATACAGGTAGTGGAAGATTTGGGTCTAAAATCTCACTCACTTGTTATGCTAAATGATGATAGATGGGAATATATGCTTAAAGAAAATGTGATAACCAAAGAACAACACGCTTCTGTTATGGATTACAGAAAAGATAAAATTGGATGGGGGAGAAAAATGCTTGACAGCAGACAAGGCAGAGATATTTTGTTTAAGATGTATGTTAATGGAAATGAAAGTGATAACCAAAAAGCAAAAAAGATATTAAAAAACGATTTTTATGGGGAAGAGTTCATGCGAGGATTGAGGCAAAGTATGTGTGTGGGAGATATTTGATTGTCACTTCGTTATTTTTATTATGTCAAAAAGAGATTTTTTCTCGAACTCTTCAATCTTCTTGTCTGGAAGGGAAATTGTTGTTTTTATCAAGCCGAACATCGATACAAAAATTGTCCCGAAAAGATAATTTCTGTTTTCCTTCTCCTGTAAGGAGAGCATTATTCTTTGGATTTTATTGCTGGAGTTTTGGTTTTTCATTTCCTTCTCAATCAGCGATTCAATCTCCTTGAATTCAAAATCCAGATTATCGCTGACTTGCGAAACGTTTTTGTCGCCGAATTTGTCGAGCAGATTCACCACTATTTTGTCCCCTACCTGAAAACTGAAAATTTTGTCCAATTCATTTGAAGAATAATCAAAATTCATCTGATTGCTGTTTTTTTCCTTGTCAATCACAAAAAATCCTGAGCACAGCACGGCAGAAGGATTTTTTGAAATAAAATCCTTGAATTCGTCCGAGGCATGAAGTTTCTCAAGATAAAAGTTCGCGTTCATAAAACAACAAGGAAAAGTGCTTTTTAATTATTTTCTATTCTGCAAAAATTGTGTTCCATCATATCTTAGGATATAAATTATTATAAAGTGCTATTTTGATTTCTTAAAATGGGGAGAAACTTTGATGAACTTTTTCGAATAAAAAAACCCATTATCGGAATGATTCATCTCGCCGGAGGAGATACAAAAGAAAAGGTAAAAAGAGCTTTGGAAGAGTTGGAGATTTATCAAGAAGAAGATGTAAACGCAGCAATCATAGAGGATTATCACGGAACAACAAACGATGTGCTCACTCTTTTGAATGAATCGGCAGGAAAATTTCCAAGATTAATCACAGGAGTAAATATATTAAAGAATCCTTATTCAAGTTTTTTTATTGCTAACCACTTCGGTGTAAAATTTGTCCAATTCGACAGCGTACAAGAAACCGATTTAGTACATTCAAAATATGAAAGATTAAGAAATAGATTTGAAGATATTGTTGTCCTTGGAGGAGTTGGTTTCAAATACACAAAACCCGCCGGAAATCATCTTTCATATGATTTGTACAAGGCCTCGAGAAAATGCGAGGCAATAGTCACAACCGGCGATGGCACGGGAATTGAAACACCGATAAAAAAATTAATGGATTACAAAAAAATTCTTGGGAGTATTTTAAATAAGGAATTTCCATTAATCGTCGGCGCAGGGGTAAACTTGAACAACGTTCACGAGCAGTTAGAAATCGCAGACGGGGCGATTGTTGGAAGTTATTTCAAAAACGGAAACACTCAAGATCCAGTAGTAAGAGAAAACGTCAGAAACTTGATGAGTATTGTAAAAGAGATGCGTTAACTTCTTTCCGCAATCTCCTTCTTCAAACCGCTTATGAAATCTTCTGTTTTCAGGGATTTTATTTTTCTGTCTCCTTTTACTCTTGCTGCCACGGTTTTTGATTCCTGCTCCTTGTCACCAAGAACAATTATATATGGAATCCTCATTATTTCCGCATCCTTTACTTTTCCCTGAACTGTTGTGTTCCTGAAGTCAGCGTCAATCCTCAACTCGGGAATTTCCTCTCCAAGTTTAAGAATTAATTTTTTCGCGTATTCAACATTTCTGTCTGTAAAACTCAAAACTCTGACCTGAATTGGTGCAAGCCATGTAGGCAATCTTCCATTTGTATGCTCAAGTAAAACTCCTATGAACCTTTCAAGGCTTCCGTAAATAACTCTATGAACGACAATCGGAGTTTTTTCTTTCCCGTCTTTGTCCAGATACTTCAATCCGAATCTCAAAGGCATCTGCATGTCCAGTTGTATTGTCCCCATCTGCCATTCTCTGTTCAGGGAATCTTTCATCAATATGTCTATCTTTGGTCCGTAAAATGCGCCGTCGCCTTCTTCAATTTTGAATTTTTTTCCTGAATTTTTCAAAACTTCTTTCAAAACCTTTTCCGCCTTGTCCCAAAGTTTCTTGTCTCCCATGAATTTCTCAGGCCGAGTTCCAAGCCGGAAGGAATAATTCATGTTGAAAATGCTGTAAAATTTATCGCAGATTCTGAATATTTGTTCGTACTCATCTTTAATCATATCTTCAGAAATAAAATTGTGAGAATCATCTTGCTGGAAAGATCTCACCCTCAAAAGTCCGCTTAAGGTTCCGGAGAGTTCATATCTGTGCAACCTGTCCGTATCAGAAAGCCTCAATGGAAGTTCTTTGTAGCTTCTGGACTTCGAACCAAAAATAACCATTGCATTCGGGCAATTCATTGCTTTCAATCCATATTGACCTTCGTTTGTGTCGGAAATGAACATATTATCCTTGTAATGCTCCCAATGCCCGGAAATCTTGTAAAGGGAGTTTTTGTTCATCAGAGGAGTCATTGTCTCCTGATAACCAAGTTTCTTGTGTTCTTCTCTCCAAAATTTTATAAGTTCATTGTATACTACAACTCCGTTCGGCAACCAGTAAGGCATTCCTGGCGAAGATTGATTCATGTGAAATAATTCCATCTGTTGTCCTATGATTCGATGGTCATTTTGCTTTAATTTAGAAGTGTCCAATTTCGACTGCTTTATCTCATAAAGCAACTGCTTCGGGTCATAATCCTTCTCCTCTTCCCTGTTTTCAGATTCAATTTCTCGGCTTAACTCGGCGAGAGGATGCCCCTTTACTTTGATTTCAAACTCTTTGTAATAACCGAACGGAGCCTTTGAAACATTAAATCCCTTTGAATCTTTCAACAGTTTCTCAGCTTTTGAGAGGACATTTTCTGCAACATCCGGAATTGCTAAGCTCGAAGACAAATGAGCGTAAGGATAAAGAACAATATTTTTCGTCTTAACCTGCGACGCAACATCTTTTATGTTTTCAATTAGTTTACCGGCAATTTTATCAACATCTGAATCGCGTTTCTCAACCGAGATTAAAACAACAAGTGCATCTTTGACAATTGTTTCGTTTTTATCTTTTTCATTCAGTTCCTTAATGCTTTTCAAAGCTTTTTTCACAGGTCTGTATCTTATGTAATCAGAATGTAAAAACAATGTCTTCATGGAATGAAAAGAAAAAGGAGATTTATAAAATTAATCAGTTATCTTGGAGGTTGTTGCGTAAGCAGATATTACCCATTTGTTCCAAAGATTGAATAAAGAAAGTGCCTGCATCTTTGAATCAACATTGTGCGGCGAGTATTCAACTAAATTTTCCATTGTAAATTTGTCAAATTTTTTTACCCTTTCCAATTCTGCTCCATCAATTGCCAAATCACAAGCCTTACCTACTGTTTGACATGATTGAAGAAGAAGAGTTCTATTCCCTTTTTCATTGCGAATAAAAAAATATGGTTTATCCATATAAGATCCTGCCTTAAAAAAAGATGTTACAATTTCCTTTCCGACCGTATTTATACAATCAAATTCTTTTCCTGTAACCTCTCTTCCATAAAATCTCTTTGCAATATCGGGTCTTAGACCTACGGCAAATCCACAATTGCCTGTTTCCCCGTTCAAAACCCCGAGTCCATTAACAACATAAAGCGGTTCGTTTGGAAATATCATAAATTCAACTCAAGATAAATGTTAATAAACATTTATGTCCTAAAAAGTTTTATTTGGAAATTATGACCTGCATTTCAGTGTTTTACAAAGCTCAAAGATTCTCCCACATAATCTGAAAACTCTTTGAATAAATCGTCTTATCCGTCTTTAGACACGGAATTTATTGCCTAAACAATTTTTTTCTTCAAAATATGGGAAAAATTTATAAACGCTGATTCTAGATAAGTTCAATTCGGAGTTTAGTGCAAAAAAGTGCAGTCTAAATCTGGTGAAAATTAAAATGATAACAAGAAGAAAATTCCTCATGTCAACGGCGTATGTACTAGCTACCGCACCGTCGCTGTTCATTCCCAGAATTGGTTATTCCAATGAAGAGAGAACTGGTTTGGAATCAAAATTTCCCGAAGAATTCTTTTATGAGTATGGAACAACAAAAGAAGAAATTCTCGACATAGTAAAAATGTCGAAAGAGACTAGAACTCTTGGTGGTTCCAGGAATTTCAGTCCAAAGAAAGTTTTGGTACTCCCAAACAACGAAGAGCCATATGTATTCGAAGGAATTGCAAGCTTTTACACTTCTAACAGATTTCCCGGAAAAACTGCAACCGGCGCACCGTTCCATGATTACCTGCCGACAGTTGCCCTCAATCCAAGGACAAAAACAGCAATTCCTGCACTTGTTCGCCTAACAAATTTGGTGGACGGAGAAATCGGAACATCAACTCTTGCAGTCGCGAATGATAAAGGACCCTATGTTGAAGATAAAAGAGGAAGATTAATTCCTCATGATAAAAGAGTTGTTGATTTGTCGATGGAGACCCTCAACAGATTAGGGTTGGAGAAAGAAAAAGGACTTTACAAAATTAGACTTGAAGTTTTGGAAACATACGACATTAATTCTAAAAATTCATAAAATCCACTTGGCAGTATTTAAGATATTTCTTGCGTAATTCCACCCTTCGTTTGTCAAACTGTAATATTTACGACCATCTTCTCCTTCATCTCTTTGAGCATAATTGCTTTCAATTAGGTCTAAAACTCCGTTAAGAACATCGGCCTCAAGAAAAACGTGTTGAGGTCTTGGTGAAGAATCCTGTGTCAATAAAACGAGTGCTCCCAATTTCTCCCTTGTTCTTTCAAGTTCAATATCCTCCAAAGCACTCATAAAGATTTAATTGGTTACTTACTTTTAAACATTTATATGCTAGAATTCAATAAACTTCCCAATCTGTTTTCTTGCCAGAATTCTTTTCTTTTGATGCTCTTTCAAAAAAGAATTTATTTTTTCAATTGTGTAGTCCTTAAGTTCACTCGTCAAAAGTCTACCTGATTTGTAATCATCGTAAATTTGCCGTAGCTTTTTATCATCTGGCTCAAAGAAGTATTTCAGATACTGGAATGAAACGTCTTTCTCGGGAATGCCTCCGAGTTTTCTGTGTTCATCAAGAGTGTCTCTCCCTCCTGAAAATGCGTATTTTTTTATTTTTGTTTCAACTTCACGAGGAGAATCGGTCAAAGCGATAAATGAATTTTCATTGCTTGAAGACATTTTTCCCCCATTTAAGCCAGGCAGAAATAAGTGATAAGTTGAGCTTAACTGGATAAATTTGTGATCCTCATACTTTTTTGATATGTCTCTGGCGATTCTTAGGTGAGGATCTTGGTCAATCCCAACAGGCACAACAACTGGAACAGAGTTCTCAAATTCTTTTAGCTGGGGATGAAGCATGTCTGCCGCCTGTAAGAGTGCGGCATTCATTTTTCCCGGAGAGATGTCTCCGTAAATTGCCTTGAATTCATTGAATGTTGCATAGCGGGAAAGATTTGAAGCCAGGCGATAATAGGCATTTGATTTTTTTGCGTCATTGCTTCTATTGCTCTGAAAATAAATCTCGCAGTTTTTTGGTTTTAACCCGAGAGCAATGTAATTTGTCAGATATTCTTCAATTGCAATCTGTTTTAACTCTTCAAGATTTTTTTTCCGGGTATTATACGCCTCCAAATCCGCGACGGCAATATAGATTTTCGCCCCCAAATTCTGATAAAATAAAAATTGTTGTGCAACAATTGCATGTCCGAGATGGAATTTGCCTGAGGGCATTAATCCCGTCATCATCACAAATTTTCTTTTGTTTTTTATATTCTCCAGAATCCTGTCAAAATCCCTGTGGGCAAAGATTATTTTTCTTCTAAATAAAACATTTTCATTAAAAGATTCCGGGAGTTTTGGAATTTGTTTTAATCCAAACTCCTTTATCAGTTTTTCATAATCAATTTCTCCTGAAACTTCCCACGGAGTAACCTCAAAACCCTCTTTGTTTTTCATTTAGATTTTAAGGGAAACACGTTTTTAAATTTTCTTGGGAAATTGGAAGTATTGTATGAAAATGCAAGAAAATTTATAAAGAAGTGTTCTTATTTAAAAAAATGAAAAAAGAGGTACTTTTAGTAACATTTGCACTATTCTTGGTATCACTTGTTTCCGCCGAAATAATCATCAATCAGCAACCGGCAGAAGTTTACAATTTGGGCGACAGAATGACTGTGCCTCTGACTATAACAACGTCGACGGGGATTTATGATTTTCTACAAGTTTCTCTGATATGCGACGGACAAGAACAAAAACTCCCAAAAGAGGAAGTTGACCTTCCCCCTTATGAAACAATAAAAATTGACAAGTCAATACTGCTGATAAAAAAATTCATAGGTTCATTGAAAGGTACATGCAAAATTAAGACATATTTTGAAGACAAACCACAGGAATTTATCTTCAGCAACGAATTTAAAATTTCGAAGGCCATAACTGTAGGCGTAAATACTGAAAAAGTGGAATTTGAACCAAGAGAGAATATTATTGTCGAAGGAACAGCCACAAAAGAAAACGGTTTGCCTGTAAACGGCTTTGCTGAATTGAATATACTTCTTGGAAACAGCTCCACAAACCCATATACTGAAACAGTCAAAAACGGTTTTTTTTCATTTAATGTTTCCATGCTGAAGGAATCAAAAGCAGGACAGTATTTATTCAAGATAACTGCTTACGAAAAAGACCCTCTTGGAGATATTTCAAACACAGGATTCTTTGATTATAACATACTCATAAAACAAGTCCCAACAAGTTTGGAGATTGTTTTTGAAGATCAGGAAATCCAGCCCGGAGAATCACTAAAGGTCAGAGCAATTCTTCACGACCAAACAGGTGAAAAAATTAATTCAATTGCAGTCATAACAATAAAAGATAGCAAAAACACAATTTTTGAACAAAAAGAAATTCCTACGGATGAGGTAATTGAATTTTCAACAAAGTATAACCAACCACCTTCGGAATGGAGGGTTGTTGCATTGTCAAACAAAATGACAAAAGAAGACAGCTTTAAAATAATCCCTAAAGAAGATGCAAAAGTGGAGATAATAAACAAAACAGTTGTTGTCACAAATATAGGAAATGTTTTTTATAATAAGACTCTCTTGGTTAAGATAGGTGAACAAACAACAAACATCAACGCAGAATTGGAAATTGATGAAACAAAAAAATATCTTTTAAGCGCCCCAAACGGAAATTATCTGGTAGACATTCTCTCTGACGGAGAAAGCAAGGTCTCTGAAAATATTCTTCTCACGGGAGGGGTCATAGACGTTAAGGAAATCTCAGGTCTTAGCGTGATATCAAGATACCCTCTTGCATGGATGTTTTTAGTGTTCGTTTCAGGAATTGTTATTTTTATGTTTTTCAGGAAAAGTACAAAAAGTTTTTTCGGCCATATTCCAAGGATTGTTGAAGGTAGGAACGAAATAAAAACTCCAAAGGAGACCGTTCCAGAAGAATTTTCCATAAAAGACAGAGTCAACAAAAGATTAGAATTGGCACTCACCTTAAGCGGAGAAAAACAAAACGCAGTGTTAATCTGTCTAAAAACAAAAAATTTCGGGATGTTGTCTAGGCTAGATGAAAGCACAAAAAAGACATTTCAAGACGTAATAAATCTGGGAGAGGAAAATAACACTTTGATTTATGAAAATCAGGATTCAATATTCCTTATATTTTCTCCGGCCATAACAAGAACTTTCAAGAACGAAAGAAAGGCTGTGGAAATCTCCGAGCAAATAAGGGAAATATTGGACAAGCATAACAGATTATTCAAGCAGAAAATTGATTTTGGAATTTCAATAAATCAGGGGGAGATAATAACAAAAAAAGAAGGCAAAGTGATGAAATTCATGACATTAGGGAACCTCATTCCATCAAGCAAGAAACTTGCTTCCATATCAAACAAAGAAGTATGCCTGTCAGAGGATATCGGGAGAAAAATAATATCAAATGCCAAACTAGACAAGCATAGGGAAGAAGATGTAGATTACTACACTGTAAAGGAATTGAAGCAAAAAAAAGAAGAACACAAAAAATTCATAAGTTCGTTTGTCAAAAGACTGGAAAAGAAAGACCGAAGAGAATAAAATGAAACTGGAGAAGTTTGCTCTGAATGGAGGAATTTTGGTTTTGTTTTCTACATTGGTCATTGGAGGAGGACTAACACTAGATTATGAACATAAAATTTACATTGGGGGGCTCGAAAATGGTGAGGTGAGCAAAGATGTTAAATTTCTAGAACATTATTCATCATTATTGCAAAAACGTATCGATTTATTGTCGAGAAGATATTACATTGATTAAGATTTAGTCTTTCCCTTCATTTTCTTTTTAACATTCATTTCTTCTTTCGGTTTAACATCTTTAAAATACTCGTTAATTCTTTTCATAACAGATATTCCAAATCCGAAAAATCTCAATCCAATCCCCATAGAAATAAGAACAATTCCGATGGTTGATGCCCATACAAATACTGTGTAAGATTCAGAAAGCAATAAAAAATTAAAATCAAAAACAGAATTATCAAAAAAACTTAGAACGGAATTTATTTTCATAAATGGCAATGAGGAACCCACTATTGATGCTCCAAGAATCAGCAAAGAATCTGCTTTTGTTTCAACCAAAAAAAATATTGCTATGGCAAGAATTAATGAAAAAAATAAGAGATAGTAAAATTTTCCCATCCAAAAATCCTTTAAGTCACCGTCTTTTTCTCCCGCAGAAATAGAGAATGTAAGAAACAAATTTCCTACGAAAAGAGAGATTATAAGAAACATGACAGAAAAAAATAGCAAACTTCCTCTTATCAAACCCATGATAAAGAAAAGTTTTGGATATTTATAAATTATGGGAAAATATAATTAGTGATTATCTGAATATTGTCCTGAGCTTTTTGAAGCCAAGTCCCTTAATTCTTTATTGGCAAGTTCTATTTCATCCAAAGTAAATGAATCGTCACAAGAATCAAGACCCATTCTTCTCCTCCTATGCTCTCTAATTAATCCAAAAGTCACTTCATTTGGAGATATTCCGTATAAATTGGCGACTTCCCTCCTAAGATAATTCTTGTCCATTTTACCATTAAGCAAATGAAGTTTATAAAATTACATCCCCCTCAGAATTTCAATTCTCTTCTCAATTGGAGGATGAGTGCTAGCGAGATTTTTGAAAGGATTTGAAAAGAACAAAGGTGCCACCGCTTTTGGGATTCTTTTCTCGGGAAAATTTTCCATTTTAATTTTTTCCAAAGCATGAATCAGTCCTTGAGGGTAACGCGTGAATTTTACAGCCGAAGCGTCTGCATTGTATTCTCTTTTTCGGGAAATTGCAAGCTGAACCAATTGAACTACAACCGGCGCGAGAATTGCCATTACCAAACCTATTAGGATAAATATCCATCCCCTATTGTCATTTCCTCCGCTGCGGAGCCATATGCTGTGCAAAAACATCTCAGAAATTATTGAAATCATTCCCACCATTATTGTTGCGAGAGTCATGTATCTTATGTCGAAATTTGCAACGTGCCCCAATTCATGTGCCAAAACTCCTTCAAGTTCGCGCTTGTCGAGTTTTTCCAGAGCTCCGGTCGTTACGCAAATAACTGAATTCTCAGGATTTCGTCCAGAAGCAAACGCATTTATTTGCTTTGATTCCATCACATAAAGTTTGGGCATTTTCATTCCGGAAGCAATTGTAAGCCCTTCAACTAAATCATAAAATTGCTTGTGCTCTGTTCTTGAGGCCTTTTTTGCACCGACGCTTGCAACTGCTATCTTCGCGGAATTATAATAACTTATAAGAATATAACTCAAGGAAAAAATTATTGACAGAATCATTATGATAAAAAAATATCCCGGGTCAAAAGCGAGGGAAATCACATATCCAAATACAACAAAAACCAGGAAAATTGTCGCTAAAAGGAAGAAAGATTTCCATTTGTTCTTCGAAATTTCATCGCGAAAGTCAATTCTCTCAGCCATAAAACAAAAAAGGTAGAAGGGTTTTTAAAGTTTAAGAGTTAATTTTTTAAGTTATGCTTCTTTATTTTCTCCATGACTTTGTTCGGGGGTGATTTTGGAATTTCTGATTTCATATTCCAGAGGCTCAACTCTTTCAAGGACCAT
>Ga0209518_1000846_pt1 | contig 37357 bp, 70 predicted proteins | sample RifGroB1_FD_183993 | JGI IMG/M metagenome (GOLD analysis project Ga0209518, IMG submission 183993) | Groundwater microbial communities from Rifle, Colorado, USA - Groundwater B1 (SPAdes) (version 2) | ecosystem: Environmental > Aquatic > Deep subsurface > Groundwater | place: Rifle, Colorado...
ACACGCTGTCCGCCACAATTTCAAGCGAATTATGCGGCCTTTTTCTGTGCCCTTTCTCGCGCATTGAGCAGATCGCGATAGCGCGACTGGCGCTTGTCGTCATCCCAATACGCCTTATGGGCAGGCGACCCCTTCGGTGCGCCCATGTCGCTTTCGATTTTCTTGATCTCGTCATCGATGGCCCCGGAGACATTGGCGCCGGCATTTGGGACAACCGTCGTAACCGGGTTGATCTCGCGGGCCATGTTGTTCAGCCATCGGATTGCATCGGGGTGGGCCATGATCGGCGTGCCATCGGACAGCCGGCCGAACTTCAGCAAATCCTTGACGCCGGCCGGGGCGGTATCGAGCAGCCCGTCGATCATGTTCATGTTCGGGCGGAACTCGGCGCCCCATTCAGCATGCAGGGCGTCAGAAGATGCCCGCGCCGCCTCGGCATCCTTGGTCTGGCGCGCGGCTTCTTCTTCTTCCTTGGCCTGATAGTAGAAATTGACCACCTCGGAAGCGATTGATGCAGGAGCATTGACCTTGTGCATGGACACCATGAGTTTGTCAATCAGCGGCTTGTCGTCTTCACCCACCACCAGACCGCCGGCCAGTTTCAGTTCATACTTATCCGGAGCATCGGGAATCCCGTTCTCGGCACGCCATGCCTTGACCTGATCGTCGGTCGCGTTCTTCGGCAGGGCAGAACGTAGCTCGCCTGAACTGATGCGGTTCTGCACCGACAGCAGGGCATTGGCTACATCCTTCGGGCTTGAATACCGGGACAGGCGCTTGTTCAGTCCTTCGTCAGTACCGGCGATCTGCGTGCGCCAGTCGTCGGGCCATGTGGCTTTGCCGACGTCTTCGCCCTTTGCGCCCTGGTCCCCGGATTGGCCGCCCTTGTCCTGCGCGCCCTTGTCAGCCGCGCTCTGGTCTCCTGCGCCGCCCTGGTCTCCGGCATCACCACCACCATCTCCGCCATCCTTGTCGTCCGGCGCCATCAATCGAAACCACTGATTCCTCACTCGCATGATTCACTCCTCCTCTGGTTAAACGTCTTTCACTTGGCACGGCGACGGATTCTCGTCGAACCTTACTGCCTTGATCGTCTTCTGCCCGGTAAGCATCGCCTTCATGAGTCGGTGCCTGCCATCCATCAACTCACCATCCTCGTCAAGAATGATCGGCTTCGTCAGGTCCGCCGCATTGACGGCTTGCATGTGCATCACCATGTCACGAATGGTCATGTCTTTGTATGTGTAGTACAGACTCAGATGATCAAGCGGGACTTCCATCACCGGAAGATCGCGCGCAAGCTCAAACAGCCGCGGCACGCTCCATGAGTGGCGACCGAGCGCACACATTTGATCTTGCGGCGTATGCCATTCCTTGATCTTCATCCAGCCTCCGACTTGTCTGCATTCGGTTCTTTTCCCCGGACGCTGGCAAGATTGGCCTGAATCAATTTCATGATCATTTGACCGACGAACTGCCGGCCCAAGTGGATATGGGTCTGATCGGGATCGCCGACGACATAAGGCCAATCAGGAAGCGAGCAGGCCGACTTGAGAATCCAGTCAAGCGCGCGCTTCTGCTGGTATGCGTCCGCAGTCCCTGCGTGCAACGCCTTCAATGCCGAGACATCGGCCAGTTCGTAGTCGTTGGCGGCAGAGGCCAGCCGATTCTCTGCCCTTGGTGCTTTGCGTCTCACTTGATCTGGCTGTTCGTTCGCCATCACGCCACCGCCATCGGCGTATTCGCGCCTGACAGGTTCTTCGCGATCACTGATCCCTGCTCAAGCCCGGCCAGTAGTTGCGCGGCTTGCTGCTGTTCCTGCTGCTTGGCAATCATGGCTTCGACTTCCGAATCCGGTCGGACCCACTTGGCCGGTACGCCAATGCCGTCCAGCACGTCACGGAGAATGACGCGCGTATCAGGCAGGGCGGCAACGGATTGATCCAACTGAATCGCCGAAGCGATCATCTGCGACATCTCGATGAACTTCTGACCCTTCTGCGCTTCGATCGCGTCATGCAGCGGGCTTTGAAACTCGAAGCCGATTTCCTTGTTCGATAGCGATTTCGGCATGTCTTGCGGCGAACCGAATGCGCCATTCCTGAACAGAAGCTCGAAGGTCAGGTCACAGGTTTGCCCGTTGCGCTCGGGTTCCATAGGCTCGAACAGCGGGAGGGCGCCGCGGATGTATTCCTGAATCCGCTGACCAATCTCGTAGGCAGTCATCTCGGGTCCGCGTTGAGGCAGGGTGAGTTTGTTCAGGTAGAAGCATTGCATCAGCATCGCCCGCGAGTCTCGCGCCATCTCGGCACCGAACGGCAGCCCTTTGGCGTCGATCGACATCGGGCGCAACGCTTCGCCCAGGCGCTCATCGTAGTCACGATCCACCCACGTCAAACCGCCGGCAAAGATCGAGACATCGGATCGGACTGCGTCCTTGGTCGCCAGCATCGGCGGGTTCGTGGTCTTCTCGCCAGCCTCAAGCAAGGTATAGGTCATGGACTGCAACAGCCTGGCTTCAGGCAACGCGGCGACCGTCGAAGGGCTGAAGGCGTACTGAGAGCCTGAAACCGTCTGCCACCGCTCGATGTTGTACTCACGATTCCATGTATTGACCGACTCTATCGAGTGCTTGTTCTGGCAGTCGTAATGCAGCGACCAATAAGGGAATTTCCCCTTCTCGTCGTACATGTCGGCCTCGCAGACCATGTGTATGCACTCGATTTCTTCCATGCCCTTGTTATTTGCAACGAGGTCATTGACCTTCTGATGGACCTTACCTGGGAACAGGGATTGAAGATCACGGGCGCACATCTTGTATTTACGGAACACGGCGCAGACCTTGCCGTCAGCGTTCTCGATCCAAGCCACATCGCGAAGGTGATAGCAGCGATACAGCAGGCCATTGCGCATCCGGTTCAGTCGAACCGACGTCACGGTCTGCCCGAAGCAGGAATAGTCTCCATCACCTTCCTTCATGGCCTTGGTGAATTGCGCGGCGGGAGAATACATTGCCCGGCGCATGACCTTTGTCGCGTACTGAAGCCAGCGGCTGGCCTCGTTGTCGGGCTCCATTCCATGCTGAAGGGAAGTCTTAAACCACTCCTTTGCGGTTGGGCGCAGCATGGTCCCGATCTGGTCCTGAAGGTCGCGCTGACACAGCAGCGGATAGCTTGACATCAGATCACCAGCGAAGTCATAGCCGAGTTGGCGCTTGACCGTGAAGTCAGCACGCTGCGGGTAGAAGTTCTCGGCCTGTTCCTGCCATAGCAGCATCAGGCTAGACCGCTTCGAGAACAGGCTTTCGCCATACTCGTAGAGTTGTTTGATGTCCATGTCAACCTCCCAGCGAACCGCCCCCGCCGCCAGTTCCGTCATCACCTGTCAGTATGGTGCTTGCCCGACCTTGCCTTGCGGTCATGGCGGCGATGGACTTCTTCTTCGCGTCTTTGACGGCTTGATCGTTCGGGGTAGGCATGGGGGTGACGGGTTCCGGCTTTGGTGCCGCCGGGGCCGGCGCGGATTGTTTGTCATCTCCACCAAAAAGGAGATTCGCAACCAATGAGCCTACTGCTTGTTCCCATGACATGATTTATCTCCTTTTCCCCATTACCGCTTTATTGGGCATGTGATTCCTCCTGCCAATTCCTTGTTCTTCCGATGACGCATGAAACGAGTCTCGCCATGACGGACCATCGGTCAGGTAAGTCGGGCCTTCAGACCAAGCCATCACGATCGCATCGCCCTTGTTCGTGGATCGCCCGAGCTTGTCGTTGATGTCCTCTTTCGACGTGACCTTGATCCCGTTGTATTCCATGTCCAGCGTCCATGCCGCCAAGTCTGCGGCAAGCTCTGCGTCGGGCGGCAGGGCAATCATCGAACCGTCTTGCTGATCGGGATCAAGAGCGTCACGCAATTTCCAGATGCTTGCCGATCGATGATTGAAGAATCCGAGCAACCCGTCTTTCGTTCTGCGCACGGACTTGGACGATCCAACGTAGCCCTTGACCGGAATGTCGTTGGCCTTCAGGTGCTCATACATCGATGTCCCATAGCCGCCCCCCATATCGATGATGACTTGAGACTGATTCCTGCGATGCGCAACAATGATTCCGCCACCCATCCGACCAGCCCTTTCATTCGGAATGTCCTTCGCGGGTATCTCCACTGGCTTGTCGAACCATCCATCGTGCCTGATGGCAAGAACCATCGGATCATGCCCGCCGCCAGTGGCATCTACCCCGATTGCGCATTGAGGCACGCCGACCGGAGGCTTTTCGGTCCATCGGGCTTGCGCCTCAGTTATCCATCGCGTCGGTATAACCTGATTCGGCGCGTCTTGAAATGATGTCCTGAATCCACCCATAAGCAGGGACCGCCATGGCTCAGGCATGGCGTCAAGCTGCCGCTCGTAGTCTGTGGCGGCGTAGTAAGGGTTATCGCTCACCGCGGCAGGGATGTAGGTCCGCGATGTGGCCTTGACCATCTTTTCGCGGCCGGCCACGATTACCGGATACTCACCGGGGCCATCGACCCACTGATCCTTCCCGTCCGCATCCGACACGACCCAGCGCAATTCACCGTGCTTCGCAGGGTTGTGATAAACAGGATCAAGCCACGGCGCGAACATCTTGATAACCCACAATCCCTCAGGGTTGAGCGGGGGATTTGTCGCCATCACTACCCTGCATCGCTGCCCAGGGGTGTCGGTGCGCAACCATCCCATCACAAAACGGACTTGAGACTCAGCGAAGTGCGTGGCTTCATCGAAACAAATGTAGTCCCGACCCTTGCCCATCTGCCCCTGTTCGTCACCTACTCGGTGTGCTGCGGCAAAGTCGATGATATGGTCTTCGCTGATCTTTAGCTTCGGTGGAGGCGAACCATTGAATCCAGCACGGCTGCCGTGAATCTTCAGCGCATCCTCGACCAATCGGTCAAGGTCGCCGTACTGCCGTCTCATGATCAAGGCGCGTTTATGCTCATTGAAAGCTAGCCCGAGACCAAGATTCGATTTTCCGCCGCCAGGCTGTCCACCATATAGCAGCACATCCGCATCAGACAAGTAGGCATCAGTCTGCGGCCCGGGATTCGGAATCCACTTCATACCCTTGTGCGATGAGCGAGCCTCGGCCGTCAGTTTATCCACTTCCTCCGGGGGAAGCCCTGACAGCCGAGTGATCATCTCATCAAGCGCGCCCATATCACCCCATCAAGCGGATCGGGCTGGATTTGGCGCGGTGAATCTCGCCGTCGCCTGTATGCGGCGAATCCTGCACCATCACATCAACAGCCGGCGCACCAAGCACCGCCTGCCGCAGTATCGGACTCTGCGCCATGATCTCGTAGCTTGTGCCCTTGCCTTCACGCTCGCCACACCATGTCTTGCTCATGTAGTCCAGATCATCGAGAGCGCCTTGCAGAAAGCAGATTTCGCGGGTTGCTGCGGCTTCGCGCTGTTGCGCCTGAGCCAGCCGTCCCGACAGTTCAGCTTTGCGCACCGTGCATTTGATCATCCAATGGCTGGATTCATCGATGCCGTACCGAGGTTGCGGGCGCAACAGGTCGGACTCGGGCGGGACAATGACCTGAATACCCAGATCAGCGGCGAGTAGGCAGAAGTGCTGGCAGCCAGCCCGCTGATAGCCGTATTCTTCGGTCGCCGACATATCGACACCGTATAGGGCAATCACGTCCTGAATCGGATCAAGGTCATCAGCGCGGCGCTGATTCCGCTCTTCGAGAATGTCTTCGATGGCGCAGGCCATCATCCACGCGATCGATGAGGTAAAGAAGAACGTGCCGTACTTGGCTTCCAGGTCTTCAACCGGCAGGCGCCGAGAGCCAGGAATCTGCGGTACAACATCGTACATCCAGACCAGCTTCTGCATTCCCATCCATGCGACGTACTCAGGGCTGAACCACGGCTTTTGCGTGCCGGGCTTGCCGACTACGCCAGGCTCCCATCGATGCAGTTCAAAGAACGCGTCGCACCGCGGCAGTTGCGGATAGACGCCCGGCGAGCAGGCGAGAATCTTATATTCAGGGTCGGAGAACGGCGCCAGCCCGATTGAGCTTGGCGCCGATCCGATTATGGCGAGCTTCATTGTTGTGTCCCTCCTCCGGACGGTTAAGAATCAGGTTGTAGCTTGAAAGGCGACGGTATTGACCGCAGTCGATGAAATACCTGCGGTAGCCCAAATCGCTGTCGTGACGCCGACCAGTTCGACAAAACCGCCGCCGGAACTGCGGATGGTCGTCGCGCTGGAGCCGATCGAGCTTCCGTAGATGTACTCGCCGTTCGCCGTCTTGACGTACAGGGCCGAATCGGTCGATCCGAAGAAGATGTTCTTGCGAACACCCGGAATCGGCGGCGCCAGGGTAAAGACCGGCGTCGATGCGGCCGACGTGCCGACGACATACGACACGCCGTATGCTTTCATCTGGACGTCCGTGGTTTCTGCGGTCGAGACTGCGACGCGCTGATCATCCGGCCCCACCAGAAACTCGGCATTGCCCGGACTACCGGACTGCCCCGAGGACATGGCTTGAAGCCCAAGCCGGCGACCGTGGATACTGGTCAGAATGGAACTGTTGTATGCACCCATGATGTTGCTCCTTTATAATTGCGTGCCTGATCGGCTGCTGCGGAGTCCGGTCGTCGGGCCGGTACGGTTCCCCCTCACAATTACTTGTCGATTGCCGTAAGCTCAGACTGCGACAACAAGCGTATCCATCCGAATGTCGGGCCTACTGCGCCGTTGATCTGCGACGCTCCGTTCAGATGGCCGTGCTGCAACGTGGTGTAGGTCGGCATCGTCGCCGTGGTATCGGGCGTTTGGGCTGTGCCGTCCAGGTCCATCAGCACGCTATTGGTCGCGGCAGATTGCGCAACCTTGCTCTGCGTCCCCGGCGTGTAGGCGTTGCTCGCAGTAGTCGCCCACTGCGCCGCGCCGCCATCAACTCCCGAGAATTGCACGGCAGTTGCCGAGGTCAGACCGATGGACGAATATTCGTTCGCTGTACCGTTCGACAGGGACACAATCGCACCAGCCGTAGCAACTCCCACCGGCCTCCAGAAGCTAGTAGCCAAACTCGTGATCTGACCGCATAGCGCGCCTGTGTAGGAAAGAACGTCAGCAGGGCGGGTGACGGCTACGGTGGTGGTGTTGATACGGGATGATGGGAATAAGCCAAGCTCAAATTGCGCATCGCAGAATACGGTAGAGCCTTGCCCCGCCGCAGATAGCGTAGTTCCATCTGTTGATCCGGCTGGATATAACTTCAATGAGGAAGTTGCTGTCGCGCCAGCTTGCGTCGCAGCAACCCACACTAGCCAAAAATCGTCGTTATAGCTTCTGCAGCCAGACGCTATAGGAGCTATATAGGCACCACCTGTAGGTACGTTTGATACTGTACCTGCTACCTCATTTATAAGTATTCCCACTAGAAGATAACTGGCTTCGTTGCTCACGAACTGGATAAGTGGGTATACAGGTGATGTCACTTTTTTTCCGACTAGGATGGAAAAGCATCCGTTCGTACCTGCTGCGAATACTACGCCGTCTAGGTTTTTGCCTTCAAAAGCTATCGCTGAGTTGTCGCTCATCACCCACGCATAGTTGGCCTTACCATTTGGCCCAATTGCATTCTGTGTAGCAGATGGTGCATTTAAATTGACCCAAGTCGTAGTGAACGCATTACTCTGCAAGCACAGATTCTGCGCACTCCCCTCTACATGATGCCCCCTCTGTGGAAACTCTGCGCTCTCAGAGGTCGGCAGAGGATTGCCGCTGTAATCGTAGGGGAAGGTCTTGACACCATCTACCATGCTGCCGTGATAAGCGGGGGCAGATTCGACGCCGATACTGACATACGGCATGGCATCTGTCGTATTGCTCGCGCCTGTCCGATCCTCGACTTGTAGATCAGCCAGATCAGCAACGGAAGCCGTGACGATCAAAGAGCCTGCGGTGATTGTCTTGGTGACTGAAGTTCGGGCAACAGCAGAAGCTGCAAGGGTTCCGGTAGCTCCACCCGTTCCGGAGAACGTCGCCGTACCCGTGCCAGCACCCATTGAGAATATATAGGTGCCAGCCGTCAGCGTCATGCTGTTGTTGCCGCCACTGGCTAGGGTTGTGGTGGTCGTGCCCCATAGGTTGTAGACGCGATTCACATGCCAGAAACCACATTCATTAGGGAGTAGTCGTACCTCGCGGCCCGCGAAGTCTAGAATGTTCTTGGCAAGATTTCTGGTGAAGGATGGTGTTACTGCGCCACGGATCGGGATCGCGGTGTAGGGGGCGATGTAGAGTTGCGATGACGACAACAGCAGCGACAGCGGTCGCTGCGAGGCGTGAAGGCCAGACCGCCCGTTATGGACTGCCGCCCGCCCGTTATGCCGGAATCCGACCGTCCTACCGTTAAGCCTGGCGTGCAGCATTTAGCCGGCCTTGTACCAGCCAAGCGACCCACTGCATGCGACCGCGCTAATGAGCGATATCCCGCTGGTCGTCGCCGTCGATTGGACGTTGCGAACGGTGGGATTCAGTTCGGCATTCGTGGTCAGCGACGTCGAAGAAGTCGTCGGAATGCTGGCCTCGGTCGATCCGTAGCGCACCCAGAAGTCCTGATCCATCGAGAAGGCCACGAAGGCCATTCCTGTCGGCACATCGAACGCCTGTCCGGTCGCCGCGGCAAGAACAACAGCCTGCACGGCATCAGGCCGGACGAGAATGGATTGAGTGGGTAGTCCTGTGCCTTTTGCCATGTCGGCGCTCCTTATTTGTGGATGCGCCGCTGACTTTTACACGCTGTTTGCGTGAATTACAAGATGGAGATAGCTACTTGTTCCCCATCAGTTTCGCGGCCCTAGCTAAGGTGAATGCGATGGCCCTGGCGGATTCGATCAGGTCGCGGGTGACTTCCTTGGATTCGTCGTCTCCCTGCGGCTGCGGGCCATTCATGCCCAACTGCCTCTCAAGGCTGGTCAAACTGGCATTCTTGTCGGCCAGCTTGTATTTCTTCGTGGTCGTGGTGATCGGGTTCTCTCCGATCATTGTCTGCTGCGAGATATCCAACCCACAGAGCGCGGCCGCCGTATCGTCGTCAAGGTCTTGAATGGGTATCGGATGTCCATCCTTGTCAAACAGTTTGCGTGGGTCGAAGAAGGCCATCCTTGCACGCTCTAGAAGGATTCGCTCCCTCGTAATCTTGAGATTCGAGAAGGTTTCTGCCATCTTGCTGTCAAGAATTTGGCGAACTTCCACATTTTTTAACAGCCTCGATCCCTGACTAGCGGCCGATTTCGGGCTGAATCCCGCTGCCAGTGCGGCTTGAGTGATATTGCCATTGTTTGACAAATACGCTTCAGCAAATAGCTTTCGCCTATCGGCAGATGATAGCCCTTTGCCTCCTGCGTTCTTTCGCTTAGCCGGCTTCTTAGCCTTGACCATTCCGCATCACCTTCAGTTGAGCATGGCCGCACTTGCTGGCCGAGTCCTGTTTCACGCGGTTGCTGGTGCCATAGCGATGTGAATGCTCACATTTCCAGAGTATTGCACCGTTCACTTGTTGGACCATAGCCTCAAAGCTCCCGTCTTTGCGCCTGCGTACCCTGGCAACCATCTTCATGCGCCGCGCTTCCCGCCCGATTTGCGCCGGAAGGGCAGGCTTGATGCTTCTGATGCGGTCGGACCGAACGTGACTTCGCCCAAAGCAGCGACGGCATCACGTACATCTCTCACCATAGCACCGAATTCGTGCGGTTCCAAGGAGAACGCGGCATCCGGCCCGCCATCTGCCCGGCTCAGGGTTAGGTGTTTCTCGATCACTGTGGCGCCAAGGACTGCCGCGGCGACCGGGATGGCGGTAGTCAGGGAGTGATCGGATAGGCCGAACGGGCACCCATAGCTGAGCGCGGTCATCGCGCGCAGGTTCGCATCCTTGGGTTCTGACGGGTAGGCGCTGGTGCATTTGAGCAGGGTAGGCAGGACTGGTGCTCGCCCACGGCCACCGGCCGCCACCACGGCATCGAAGATTTCCGCCTTTGTCGCCATACCCGTCGAGATAATCAGCCACTTCCCGGTCTTAGCCGCGTACCGGATCAGATTCAAGTCGGTCAGTTCGAAACTTGGTATTTTAAATATTGGACATTGAATGGTTTGCAGGAAATCCACATCGTCCGGATGAAATACGCTTGAGAACGCCACCAATCCGCGCTCTTTCGCTCTATCGAATAGTGGGATATGCCACACCCGAGGGGTATGTGTTTCCAAGTAGAGATCAAGCAAGTCGTGCCCAACCCAAGGTCCGGATTTGATCTTGACGCCAGGGTCGGCCATCTGTTCAGGCGTGAAAGTTTGAAGCTTTATTGCGCCAGCGCCAGAGTCGGCTGCCGCATCAACAAGCGCGAGCGCCCGATCAAGTGAGCCCAAGTGATTGCCGCTTAGTTCTGCAATGATTAGTGGAACATTTATAGCGTACATCCTTGATGCACTTTGCGCTTAACATTTACGTAGGCTTCGTGAGCGTCTTCTTGGCTACCGAAAACACCAATGTATGTCTGCTTTCCATTGATACATATCTTGGCAGTAAATCGCCCTGCCTTTGTGCGACTCACACCAAGCAAGTTTATGCTGTCTTTGTGCGGGCGCCTTATGTTCTGTAGATTCACTGCATGATCCACGTCGCGCAGATTAATCCATCGGTTGTCGGATCGGATGGTGTTTTTGTGGTCAATCTCAACAGGCCATACCCCGGTCATATAGAACCAAGCCAGACGATGCGCCCCGGTTTTAATACCATGCACACCGATGATCACATACCCGCCGCTTAACCATCCGGCCCTATCACCAGCAGATACGCGATTCGATGTTGCTTTAATCCACGTAAATATCCCCGTATCCGGGTTGTAGTGGATGACCTCCTTTAGTCGTTCTTGGGTAAGCATTTGATACCTCCAACAAGGCAATTGAGGGGCGTCAGTAATCCGATGTGTTGGCATCGGAAAGGCTTGCAAACCCTGTCCTGACATTGAAATCATATCATACCCGCCCCAATGTCACCAGAGCCGCGCAGACATCATCCAGCAGCCCTTCGCTGATGTTCCCGTTGTTCAGGTCGTGCTTCAGTTGCGCGGCTAGTTCCGGCGCGTTCTGCTTCAGCATCCGCAGCTTCTTCGCGGCTTCTGCCCGGTCGGCGTCAGCTTCGTTGTTCTCGGTCTGAATGATCTGATCCCCGGTCTTTTCGTCGGTCAGGTGGATCAGCGTGGTGCCGTGGCGGTCTTCGATGTTGAGCTTGACCGTCTGTTCGTTGTAGTCGAGGCTTTGCTTGAAGGCTTCGCGGTCGGCCGGCGTGATCTGAATGACCAGGGCGGGCAGATGGTGCCGCATCTTCCAAAGGATCAGGCCAATCAGAGCTTCATTGTTCGATTTGTCCGGGCTTGCGGTCATTGTGATGGTCCCTCCAGGGTGTGTTGAATCAATCGGAATCCGAGCTTTTCAAACATCTTGCGGCTGCGCTCGTTCGTTGGGGCAATGTTTGCAAAAATCTTTGTTCCAAACCCGTGCCGATTGACCATTTCTTTGACGGCCACTTTGCCATACCCATTGCCGCGAAATTTCTTGAAGATGAATATCCCTATTTCGCGCTGCCTTGTTATGTAGGTAGCCCCGGCAATGTGTCTCTTTGTGCCAATAAACGTCCGGTCCCCATCCACCTCGATTAAGCACCAGTCCGCATAGGGATTGCTCCGGACAAAGGCCAGATGTTCATCGACCGTCGGCATCGCTTTGTGGCTAATGTTCTGGTAAGGTTCCCGTTCAAGCAGCAGGGCGTACAGGTAACAGGCGGCGTCGGCGACGGTATTGACTGGCAGGAGTCTCATGTAGGAAACTCGACTGAAACCAGTCTGTCTGTCAGATCAAGGATAATGCACGGAACGACATTCCTACCGCCGTCGAATAATTTGCTGACCACATACCACACTTCGCCATTAGTTGGGCTCATAGTCTTACCTCTATATTGTGCGCTGCAAGATATTCCGCCGCGCCCTTTGGGGTTTGGTCGGTAAACTGAAACATGGCACCCGCCGCTACCGCATCGGCGCCGGCAAGGATGGCTTTATGGAAGTCTTCATAGGTGCCAGCCCCACCGGAGGCGATTACCGGAATGGACACGGCCCTCGATACCGCGGCGATCATTTCCAAGTCGTAGCCTTGCATGGTGCCATCGCGTTCGACGGATTGCAGGAGGATTTCGCCGGCTCCTAAGTCTTGCGCGGCGCGGCATTGGTCGGCGATCCCACGCGGGCCAGGGAGGGTATCCAGCGCCTCAACACGCCCATTGCGACGGGTCGCCACCCGCCCATGAAGGACGTCAATCGACACGGCAACGGCTTGGCTTCCAACAGCAAACGCTATTTTGCTGATCAAGTGCGGGGCTTCTATTGCCGCCGATCCAAATACAATCTTGTCAGCCCCCGCATTCAGCAAGTCACGCACATCCTGAACAGACCGGATACCGCCGCCCACCGCAAGAGGCATGAAACATTTCGCCGTCAGTTCCTCGATCAGCTTCAAGTCAGGCCCGCGGCCTTCGGCGGTCGCGGATATGTCCAGCAGAACCAGTTCATCGACACCGCGCTGCTGGTGGATTCGCACGGCTTGAGCGGCGAGGCCGACCGATCGCCATGCGTCGAAGGCCACGCCCTTGACCAGTTGGCGGCCACGGCAAAGCAAAGTGGGAATTATTCGCTTGGCCAGCATCACGCCACCAGTATCGGCATTGCCGCCGCATCATCTTCAACACGGCGAAAGATTTGCCAGTCCGTGAATTGGTCCATCACCCTGTAAAGTTGATGTCTGGTTATGCCGATCCGGTCGAGGACTTCATCCACATGAACCCCGGCATAGACTTCGGGGAAGATTCCATCAAATTCCCTGACCCACTTTGCCGCGTCTTCCCTGCTGATCCTGCCTGATCGAACGTCGATGCTGATCTGGGCGCAACCCCTGCCATAGCCGTATTTCCTGAATCCAAGGTAGTCATGCAGGCCGGTTTGGGCATTGTCCAGGTTCTCCGCCGCCCACCAGTTCGCGGAACTCGGGTTCCTGTAATCCATCCCGGCACCAATGGCAACATCGGCATTCTGGTGGCTGTCCCACGGCAGGTATTGCCCGAGGAAATGGGCCTCGCAATCCATCTCTGCCGGCAGTTCATAGTCCTCCATGTCCCGCGCCGTGATCCCTTTCGTTCCAATGAAGTCACCCGGCCGCAGCCCGAGGAATCCGCCGAACTCAGACCTCCATCGCCGGGTCATCTGCAGGGCTTGCTCGCTGCCCATCGGGCCGCCGTACTCAGCCTGCGGACACTCGCCGTACATGATCAGCGGGATGGCCAGTTGATTCGCTACCCGGAACGGCGTCGAAAAGATTGCCGCATGTTCCGGCCAGGAGATGTCCCCCACCTGTTCCAACCCAAGCCGGTTCAACTTCGCCCGGACGGTCATGTTCGGCACGACCTCGATGGTTCTGGCGTACCAGGACAGGTTGTCGATGTTCGCCCGGCCTATTTCGGTCAAGTGACAGGTTCGCGCGGTGACGATGGTCACGTCAGCGCCCATGTCAAGCAGGGTCAGGACTTGGTAGGTGCTGTCCTTTCCGCCCGAGGACGGAACGATGCACCGCCCATCGAACCGATCCAGCAGTTTGACCAGTTCCGCACGGCGCGAATCCCAATCCACGGTCGGTCGGCGAGCGTAGTTGATGCACGCCGAGCATTGCCCGGTTTCGTCAAAGTACAGATCGGGCTTGGTATCAGGGTACAGGCAGGTTCTACAGCGGCGCATGGCTATTTCTCCAAAAGTGTCGCAACACACCTGTCAAACCCCGCCCCCGCATCCCACCGCTTGACCAGCTTCAGGCCCATGTCCTCGTACATCTTACCGAAGGGACGGCGCCAGAGCTTGCCGGCATGGCCCCTGTAATCGACCTCCTCCTCCTGCTCGGATTCGTATTCAACAGCAAGCACCCACCGCGCGCTGGCGTCGATGATGGCTTGCATGGTCGCCGGAAGTTCATCCGGGCTAATATGGATCAGGACGCCAGCGGAATAGACCAGTTCGATCATCCCGCCCGAGTAGCAGGACAGCGCGCGCAGAGCTTCGTCGCGGTGCAGATTGATGCCGCAGAAGCTGGCCTGCGATTCGGCCTTGGCGTTTATCTCGCAGCCGTGAAGCCCGACATGCGGACTGACCGCGCCAATAGCCGATAGATTCCAGCCCGGGCCGGCGCCGACCTCGAACACCGATCGCGCGCCGGTCAATTCAATGACTCGGTTCCAGAACGGGATGCGCTCGCGCCAGTTGATTTGATTCCTGCTGTGGTACTGGTCGCCGAACTCGCCAGCCCAAAAGTTCTCTGTGCTCATTTCCCCTCCGGGTAAAGTGCTGCGAACATGGATTCAGCCTTGACCCAATCGCATTCTTCGTTGATGTCGCATTCGGTTGCCGGGTCGATTTGCATCAGTTGCGCCCAAGCCAATGACCACATACCAAACGACTCGGCGCGTCCAAAATAAAACTGCCCTGGGTCGCGTAGCCAAGTTGCCACCGGCACTACATAGGATGATGCGGTCGTCAGCAACATTGTGTATGCGATTTTCAAGGTGTCCGCAGTCAGCATCGGGGCAGTCGCGTAGATCACGCAAGCGACTTCTGCGCCCGGTATCCCCTTCAGCACTTCCGCCGCCACGTCCTGCGTACCTCTTGCCCCATCATCCGGCACCCGCCGATGCACTTCGGCGCCGTACTGAATCGCCACCGCCGCAATCTCGTCGTCATCGGTGCTGACGATGATCTTGTCAAAGATGCCCGACTCTGCGGCAACCTGAATGCTGTAGGCGATGACAGGCTTACCGTGGAACATCCGGATGTTCTTGCGAGGTATCCGAACGCTGCCTGATCGTGCTGGAATTATTGCAATCGTGCTCATAGGTCAAGAATGTTCAAGATGGTATCGACCAGCCGACGAGCGAGGATCGGAGTCTTTTCGGTATGCTCGCGCTTATTGGTCAAGATCATCGCGGCCCTGGCTTCCATCCGAACTCTCATGCCTTCAGTGATGACCGGCTTCGGCAGCTTTATCTCGATGTTCATCCCGCAATTCGCCGCGGCGTCCATCATGGCCTTGGCGATCTGAACCGCTGTCTGAGGGTCAAGGGCGACCCATTGGACAGGGCGCGGATATTGGAGAACCACTTGACCATCACGGTCGCCAACCGCGCATTGGGTAGTGCCTTCGCCGATGAGTGGGGTTGATCCGTTCATTATTGGAACACCTTAAATTTGTTCAGGTCCGGATAATCGTCATTCGGTAGTGGCGCATTGCGGCTCGGCAGTACCGAGAGTTTGTGCAGCAGGCGCGCGGCCACGTCTGGCGACATGTAACAATGCCAGCCAACCATGTCGAAATGGTCATCCTTCGGCGCTACGCCTTCAGTCCTACCGTCGAAGCGAGCGCGCCTCATCCATGCATCGGCTTCCGGATTGTCGTGCAGGATGGCGCCGCCTTGGCTGTCGCCGAGGGTTTTGCTGGCGTGGAAGCTGGTGCAGACCATAGCGGAAGGAGGAAGCATTCGCCGAGCGCCCGGACTATCGATCACGTTGTACATGTTTTTCGTGAACCATCGCGCAGAATCCCATACAGCAAGAGGCTTCAACTGATACCAACCGGCCCATGATTCATCCCTGAACGTCGGCCTGCCGCCTGCGTGGATGATGGCTTGAGGTACGCTGACGTAGGTATGCTTGGGTATTTCGATTGGCGCACGGCAAATTGTGCCGTTGATAATCGGTCCTTCGATGTACTTTCGCTCGTCGCGCAGATGCCACGCTACCGCCAGCGTCAGCGCCGCCGTGCATGAATTCACCGCAACAACATAAGGCGCACCGGTATAGTCGGCTACGGCCTTTTCAAAATCTCTTGTGACCTGGTGCGGATTCATTCAATGCGCTCCCAATAGCGAGTGGTTGAGTGGTGTCGGCTGGCCAGCGATTGGGCACCAGCCACTTGCCCCGGGCTCCCCCGAACCGACACGACCATCATACAGATTTCAGTGCTTCTTGCAACTCCTTTATCGACATGCGCCGCGCAATCTCGCTTGTCTCGCCTGGCCGCATTTCCTCGTGCATCTTTTCATTCTCGGCCATGCCGATGATATTCATCTTGGCTCCCATTGCTTCAGCAAGATCGCCAACACGGTAAGCCGGCAATGTCGGAATGAACACGTCGCCACCGAGCATTTCGTTGATGGCCTTGAGTACCAATTCGGACGCCTCGTGCCGATACATCCAAAACCGCGTCGCATCCGGATCGGTCACAGTCACGGTATCCGATGTTTCACGTTGTTTGCGCCAGATCGGAATCACGGATCCGGTCGACCCGCTTATGTTTCCATAGAGGCATGACGCAAAGATTGTCCCGCGTTCCCCGGAATACGCATTCGCGTTCAGGAATATCCGTTCTGCCATCGCCTTCGATAGCCCGTATGTTGTTGTCCCAAGCACGGACTTGTCGCTGTTCAGAAGTACGGCTTTTTTTACCCCGGCATCAATGCACGCCTTGGCTACGTTCTGAGTCCCGATGATGTTGGTTGCGACGCACTCCATGACGTTGTACGCGCATACCTCTGTACGCTTTAACGCGGCTCCGTGCACGACTACATCAATATCATGCATCGCCCGCGTGAGCCGGTCCTGGTCGCGGATATCCCCAATGAACCATCGCAGTCGCTGGTCGTCGTTGAACTCGGCGCGCATGACTGACTGAGCGAACTCGCCGCGGGAATAGATGCACACCTTGCTTGCAAGAGCCCCATCAAGCAAGGTCTTTGCAAACCCTCGCCCGAAATAACCCGATCCCCCTGTTATCAATACCCTCATCTCTATCCCAGTTAAAAGTTTCCAGCGTGACATTAAGCAGCACATGATGGTGTTGCACTATCGCCCGCCCCTCGAATTGTGTCAAGTCGCCCGCCACGTATAAGCTTGGTTTATTCTGGCATAGACGCATTCGATTAGACACGCATCGCGTGGTGGGCTAATCTCTGTACATCAACAGTAAATATTACCGGGCGCCGACGGATACGGCGCATTAGATAGGGGAAATATCATGACTACACGTAAGTCTGACGAGATTATTACCACGCGGCAGATTGAGCGTAAATCTTCGGCGCATTACCAATACCGTGTCGTCGCGGGGTCGCGATCTAAGCCTGGCGGCTTTATCGGGCAATACCCGACGAAGCGCGAAGCCATCGCGCATCTCCCGCGATATGCGGCATACATCAAGAGGGTGACATCCTAGCCATCAGCTTATAGCCTTGCTTGCAGGGCTTTAGGATGCCGACTAGAGCATCATTTTATAGAGGTTATATCATGACAAACCGCATAACTGAACAAGACTTGCAGGGGATCGTTGTGAATCCGACACCAGACCAAATCCGCGCCGCCCTGGCCGCTTCCGGCCTCTCCCGTGCCGAGATGGCCCGCGAACTGGAGTACTCAGTTAGGGCGCTGGAGGATTGGCTTTACGGCAAACGGGGGTGCCGGCCTGCTGTTTATCGCCAAATGTTGGCATTGTCGAAAGGATCAAAATGAAAACCAATCACACTCCCGGCCCTTGGGAACCGCTTGAACAGGGCGTGAGCATCCAGTCATCCGAAGGATATCACGAAGTATCGGCAACCGCTCCGAATGGCACCTTAGTGAACATATGTTCCATGTTTGAGGGCGAGTTTTCCAATGCTGCTCTTGATCCCGCCGACGAAACGAGCTACACCATCACGCCGGATGAGGCGCTTTCCAACGCGCGTCTGGTAGCTGCCGCTCCTGATCTGCTGGCCGCTTTGGAGTCCGTGTTGTTCCCGATCGAGTCGAATGACTTTGCTACGGCCGCGCAGATACGGACGCTTTACACTTCAGAGATACAAGCAGCCCGCGCCGCCATCTCAAAAGCAAAGGGGAAGAAATGAGAGTTGATGTATACGAAGTCTACTTCAGTGCAAGCGAAAAGAATGGGGAGCCGGATTGCGGTTATCCTACTCGCTATTTTTGCTCACTGGACAACGCTACCGATTACGCCAAGCGGCAGCTTTTGTCCGATAATTATTTCATCGCTCATTTTGTGTGGTCCGGATCTCTTTTAGATGCGCTTAATGGCGATGGAGTGCAGTCGCATCGAAAGGTGGTGAGTACATCATGATCCTACACCCACAAGCCCGCATAGCGGCCAACATTGCCAGACTCTACCCAAGCATCGGGCGGGATGCCGCAAAGGCTATGGCGGCCCGTTTTGGGGTGAATCCGTCGATTCTCACACTAGCCCGAGTCTTGGCGGAGTGTGAAAGGGCGGGGATATGACCGAAACCATCCACAATGCCATCCTCCACGGGAAATGCCTTATCGGCGCCATGCAGCAAGGGCTTCCGTTCTCCTATGTGCCGTGGAGGCGGAGCTTTAATTTTTACCCGGCGATGCTGAAATGATCCACGCCGCCATTGCCATAATTGTCGGGCTTGTGATTATCATCCTTCGCAGGTAAGATACTCCCTCCCCCGCTGGGCTTCCACCCAGCTTTGCCCACGTTGAGCATAGGTTCCGTGGGCGTTTTTTTAGTACCTACACGCCAAATACCAGATTAGACACCTACTGGGTGCAGTTCGCCGTTTTTTAGGGGGTCTACTTCACGTCGGGGGTCTCTTCCCATCGCTGATCAATACTTTCATCTGGCTTCGCTGGGAGGGCCACCCAATAAAGCACGTCCTCCACGTAGTTGTCGTCCCACCCGTAGCCGGTCGGTATCGTTGGCCCGCCCATGCCGAGCGGGTCTTCGCGCTGTAGCGCCCATGTGTCCACGGTGGGATGTCCTTTCGTGTCGCGGCTGTAGCGCACCCACACTGCGCAAACCGTGTCCGGCTCTGGAACCCTCTCGTCCATTGGCACCCAGGCCCCCAACCTGGCGCTCAACTCGGACGTGCCGCTCGATGCTTCGTTCGTCGCTTCAGCGTTTTCCATCGTCATCACTCCTTGTTTGTTCCGTGGGCGGCACGCCGGTTAACTTCACGTTCGGCGTCACACAGCGCCTAGCATCGCGGGTGGTGCCCACGTCGAAATGCCATCTATGATCTGCTGTATCTGTTCCTCCTCGTCGGAGTTCTCTGCTTCGAGCGTTGCCAGTACCAGCGCGGCGCGGTCGGCGAACTTCGCCAGTTCGGTCAGGTGGTGCCGCACTCGCCGGCCTTCGATCCGGTACGCCGCGCCCTCGCATTGCCGCGCGCAGGTGTCGCCCTGCCGCAGCATTGCGTTCTCGCGCTCAAGCTCGCGGCACAGTTCCGTCAGCGCCCTGTGCTGCGGTCCCAAGTCCCACCCTGCTTCCAGGGTCGCGCCAAGTGCTGCGCTTGTTCGTGGTGTGTCGTTGCTCATGTTTCCTCCAGTGCCGGCCAACCCATCGGTCAACCTTCGTTCGCTTCGCTCACCGGACTGCGCAAAAGCAGCGCAGCCGGGTTACCTCAACCGTTAGAGCGCATGGCCTTGATCTGCCCAAGCTTGCCCTTCGCCTGTTCGAGTCTCATGCGTAGCGAGGAAACATCGCGCTCCGCCTTGGCGACCAAAAATGCGTGCGCCGCCTCCCATGTGTCGTGCCAGTTACTCCAATCGGAAACCTTGTTCTCGCGACTGCTACGGAATCCATTATTGGCCGGAAGAACAACCTGCTTGTCCGTCTCGCGCTCAACTTCCAGCGCCTCAATCTTGTTGAAACTCGTTCTGTACTTAATCACTTCGGTTCCTTTCAAAAGTCGGCTCTCGCAACACGCCGAACCCGGCGCTCGAAGGGATCTGCGCGATAAGTCCTGCGCAGCCCCCTCAGCTTGAACGTTGGGGGTCTTCAGTGTTTCCAAGTGCTTCAGCGCCCCCCCGACGAAATACGCGGAGAACTCAAATTCGTTCGCATAGAACGCAACCTCGCCGGTCATCGCCACTGGCTCCCACCGCTCATTTACCCTCGTCGCGCAGCCAAACAGTCGGGAAAAGCCTTCTGCGTTCGGGTCGCTGCGGTCTTCGGTGTCGTATTCCTTGTGCCAAAGCGTGCCATCTGATCGAATCTCGTACTGATCGAGCCATTGCGCCGGCGTGTCTTTGGTCTGGTATTCAAGCGCCGCCGCGCCTTCGGCTGGCAACGGGTAGTGACACCGCAGGTAGTCAAACATTCCCATCTTGTTCCTCTCCGGGGGAAACCCCCAACTCTGCGGTGCAGGGGACGCCGCGCGGTGAAGCTGCGCAGCACCCCTGACCTTGCACGTTATGCAGCAACGTCAGCACGTTGTTTCTCCCACTCTTCTTGCGCCGCATTGCAGCACAGAGGCCCGTCAGCGTCTTCTTCCCACTCGCGCCCGCAAAGGCTGCATTGCTCTTGGTACTCGCGTTCGACATTCAGGCTCACCGGGTCTTGTGATCTGTGGTCGCGTACGAATTCCTCGAAGTCTCGGCACCATTCCTCAAGCCGTTGCGCCCGGTCTTCCAGCGTCTTCGACCAGCGTCCTACCGAATACGGCGGATCGCATGTCACGTTCAAATTCACCAGCACTTTCTGTTTCATAGCCTTCTCCAAAAATGCTGCATAACCCATCGTTCGAGCGGAGCTTCGCCATAATGCCGGCGAATCCCGCTCAACTCAGACGTTAGCAGTCAACATCTTGAACGCCGGCCGCAGCCGCCACCACCGCATCCGCCTCCGCTGTAGCTCTGGGCGCTTGTTTGCACCGGCGTCGAAACGAGGCGCTGCGCCTGCGGTCTCGGAGCAAGCGTGAGCGGCGTCTTCATTCCCCAGTCTGCATACACGTTGCCATCCGGGTGGATCACCGCTTCGTATATGCCGCCGGTCTGTAGCGAAGGCTCTGCAACTGAACCCTTCCACCGCACGGCAAAACCGTTTAGCTGTTGCTCCATCCCTCGGCAAACCGGGCATTTCGTTTCGTTCAGCACGCCATACTTCGCCGCAAAGATTGATTCCGTTGCTGTCGGCGTCGCATCGCCCGCAACTTTGCGGAAACTCACGGCGTCGGCACCGAGGTCTTTGGCGTAGTCAATGAACTGGCCGCAGAAAGCAACTGAAACGTCAGCCTGAACTACGCAGTTAAACGTTACGTCGCATGCCGTTTCCCCGTGCAAACGCAAGATCATGTCGCGCAGTGCATCGTCTGTCGGCGTCTTGTCGGTTTTGAACACGTCGCGGTTTGCGGCCGTGCCAATGGCGTGCCGGCTGATATTGACGTGATCGACGACGCACCCAACGGCGGTAACGAAAGGCAACAAGTTGCCCCCATGCGTTGTAAGCACAACCCGTTCAAGCTGGTGGCTTCGGCGGTATTGTCCGAGCCGCGCCAAAACCTTGCCAAACCACGGGCTCAGTGTCGGCTCGCCACCCGATATGCTCAACACCCGGAACGCATCAGGCAGCCGGGCAAGGTGCGAAAACAACCGATCCAAGTAGTCGGCAGGCGGCCTAATCTTTGCCTCGTCTCGGTTCCAAAAACAGAAGTCGCACGAGGCGTTGCAACTACCTGGCAGCATCAGGGTTGTGTTCGGCCCGTAGGGGTTCGTTATCTTCATTTCGGTCTCCGTAGCAGCAGCAAGACTGCTAACAAGTCATTCCACCGGACGGCCTTCGGCCGCGCGGTGAATTCCGGCGTTATGCCTCATCGTCGTCATCCAGTTCTTCGAGGCGCATCTTCCAGCCCTCAGCAATCGGGGCGAGAACCTCCATCAACTCGCGCTCGTCCCCGACATACCGCGATAGCGCGGCATCTATCGCCTTCAAAACTTCCTTTGCATCCATGCCGTTCTCCAGTGTTAGAGGCATAATTCACGTTGGGGGTCAATTCAGCCTCGCCCCGGCCGGTCCAATTTTTACAATGTCATCGGCCATGAATCCGTCCAGTTCTCCGAGCCTGATCGTTTCCTCAATCACGTCATCGCCGTCGCCGCGCAGGCGTGCGGCGCGCGTCACGAATTCGCGGAACGTCAGCCCTTCGTCTGTCAGTTTTTTTGCCACAACTGTTATAGCGTCAAGTGCTGTTATCATTTCCTGTCTCCTTCAAAAGCCGGCGCTGGCGGTACGGCGACCCCAACCCGGCGTTCCAGCGGAGCCTCCGGCGATAAGGCCGGTGACTTCTACGTTATGCCGATGCCCTACTATCTGCCCGTTTCGTACTGTGATGGTCGTCCGGCACTTTGAACAGCGGTAGCGTTGACCTTGTTCTCGACCTGCCTTTGCAGCGCATTGGCCCCTTGCGTGCCGATACCATTTACCTCCACATGGGCAGGGTGTCATGATTGCGCCCGAATCTTCGCCAGCGCTTCCCTGACGTGCGCCGGCATGAATTTCCGATCGGCTTGCTTTTCTTCGGCCAGGCGAACTGCCGGGGATTTCTCGGTATATGGCCTGTGCCAGCGAGGAAATTCATCTTCCCATCGTTCTCCGTTGAGCCATGTTGCAGGGTGAGGAATGTGCTGATCATCGGTTCCGCCATCAGCCCAAATTCTGCGCCACTCAAAAAGCGCGGTAAGGATTGTCGGGTGCTCAATTGCGGGAATTTTTCCCCATGCGCGCCGCGCGTCTTTCTTGGCCACCCTTCGAGGGTACATTCCCCAAAAGTCGGAGAACTCGATCTGTAGGTCGGGTTCTTTTGTCTGTAGTGGGACTACGTTCATTCTTTACCCCTTATGCCTTTACTATCTGCCCCCGAGCCGAAGGCGAAGCAGTCTTTATCCCGTGAAGGGTCTGCCTTTACGCCATCTGCTCAGGGTCTGCCCCGTCGCGTCAGTTACGATTCGTCAGCCTTGCTGGGTGCCCGTGCTGACTTCGCCGCGAGCCGCTCTGTTCCATCCCATTATCCCCGCAGTGAGCTTTGCGTATTGGCCGCTGCGAGTTACCCCCTCCAGCCGATACCTGGCGTGTTGCGCCAAAGCCAATGTTGCCGGGGCACGACATTCCAATCAATAGCCGGATCGTTGAAAATTGCGTCATGGTATTCACTACGACTTGTAATTGTTTTTACTACAGCCTTGTAATTGTTTTTACTACAGCCTTGTAATTGTTTTTACTACAGCTAATGTCATATTTATCGGCAAGATTGCCATCATTTCGGCGCTGTCAAGCCCTCAATGTCCTCGGCCCAGCCTTTGATGCAAAACGCAGCATTGACCAGATCGCGGCCCTGTTGAACCATCGCCGCATCAAACCCACCGTAGTAGTCGAGCGATACCCCGATGTCGATCATGTGTTCAGCAAGCCAGCGCAGTTGCTTGGTGATGTCAGTGTGACCTCTTGGGGCGGCCAGGGGCTTGTAGCGGCGGGCCAGGATAGGTTTCATAGCAGCAGCTAAGTCCTCTCTGCGCGTCTTGGCAGCGATGCGCTTTTGGCGGTCGTTCCAGTTCTTCATTTCTTCTCTGGTCATTTCAACTCCTCCAAAGCCTTTGTGTAATAGTTGATGGCGTTCTCGGCAAGCTGTCGCACTTGGCTCGCCGGCAAGATCAATGAGCCGGCTCGGCGAAGATGATCCAGGGCTTCCCTGCCGTACAAATCGATCATGGCGAGCGTGTACTCGCGCATGTGTATCTCTTTGCGGTAAAAGTTGCATGACGGGCAAGCTGGGTGCAGGTTTTCTTCCAGCCATCGGGTCGCCTTCTTTCCGCGCTCGATAAAATGAGCGCAATGGGCTTCTTTCCACGGTAGAACGGTCGGGCAGGAAATACACTTCACCTGCCCGGCGTGGTCAGCGTACTTTTGCCGGATGTACTGGCTCGTGATCGTATCGGCCTTGGCGATCAGGGTCGGCAACTTCGTGAGACCGGCGCGTTTCTTTTTCTTTGGGATCATTTCCGCTTCACCTTCAGCCGATCCACCCGCGTACTCTGCCCCACGCTACGCGCCATCCAGGCAAGCTCTGCCAGCAGCTTGTCGTGTAGCTCGTCGAGGTCGCGCCAGATGCGCCATTCGAGGTCGAGCAGGCGCTGGTTGATTTCGTCGCTCATGCCGCGGAGTGCTCAGCTTGCGCCTTTGCGCGTTCTTTGAGTTTTCGACGGGCGATTCGATAAGCGCGATCAATGGCTTTTTCGATCTGGTGGCTTGGTATCTCATAGCATTTTATGTGCCATGTTTCGATGTCTCCGCATAGACATGGCGTCTGGCCGCAGGCACGGTCGACTTCAAATCGTGTCATAACGCCATTTCCCTGGGGGTCGGTGCAAAGTGCACGCCGAGTTCGCTTGCCCCATAGGCCATTACCTGAGTCAGGTATTCCGCTTTACCGAACATCGTAAGCCCCTCTGTTGATCCTGCGAGAATACGCTCTCCATCTGGAGTGAAGTCCCATTTCCGGTAATTTTTCCGGCATCGCTTTGATGGACCATCTTCTTCAGGTAAGAATTCTCGCTTGAATTGGATGTGCCACGTCTCGGCGGTGTATTGCCGGCCGCCGACCCATGCCTGAACCGCGATTTCTCCGATACGAATCCACATCAAAGCCCGCTGCTCCCTTGTGGCGTCGTCGCGGTACTCGTACAGCCTGGCCGCGAGTGTGTGCCCGTCGACGTGCATCTGCGTCCAGTTCGTCGCCACAACCCGCGCCAGAGCGTCGGCCTTGGCTTGACTGTCGATGATGATGGTTCGGTCGAAGCTCATGGTGTAAAACTACTCCATTACCAGATTAGACACCTACTGGGTGCAGTTCGCCGTTTTTTAGGGGGTCTACTTCACGTTGGGGGCTTTAGATGAATACGCCTGAGGAGCATCTGAACGGAATAGAGCGATCACATCTTGTCGCGTACGGGGAGCACATTCACGCCTACTACCGTCAGTTTCTTGGCCTCTCTTCAGCAGCTCTGACCATCTTATTGGCGCTTCAAAACAACTACATTCCGCAATCACCCGTATTGCCCATTCTTGTTCAAGTGTGCTGGGCAAGCCTTGCACTTTGCGTCGCTCTGTCGCTTCTTCTTCTGTGGGGTCGAGCACAGACCAGGCTTGACGTAGCAAACGCTCTTCGTAAAGAGCGGAGATCAAAAACGGATCAGGCTGTTCTGGAAATGCTTCGCGCACATAACGGCGCATGGCCGCCAGAGCGGAAGATATTTTCCGTAGCGCGTTATCTGCAGTCAGCTTCATTTCTTATCGCCCTAGTCTCGCTTACGTGGTTTTCCATTGCGAACGTCTAGCCCCCAACCCGGCGCTCAACCTCGCTCCCTTCGGTCGCTGGACGCTGCGCGATAAAGCCGCGCAGCGCCGGTTAGCTCTACGTTGGGGGTCATCTGCGCACGCCCGAATTCCGTCAGTTCCGCAACGTACTCGGTATATCCGCCAGCGGCATCTCGCGGTTCGTACCGGAGCAGCCCGGCATCCAGCATCCGTTCGGCCATGATGTATGTCGGTGAGCCAAGGCTGCCAGCCCCGCGCCCGTGAACGTGCATTTGCGTTGGGGTATTCTTCACCCACTCGCAGGCCCTCGGGTTCGACAGCCTCCGCAGCCACTCACGCATGGCCGGTGTGATAGCCCGCTTCGTGGTCAAGACCCCCAACCCGTCGTCCAACGCGGACGTGCCGCTCGATGCTTCGTTGTTGCTCGGTGCGTTATCCATGTTCAATCTTCTTTTGTGGCGTCCGTGGGCGGCACGCCGGTTAACTTTGCGTTGGGCTCATCGTCCGAGTGCGACATGCTTCGCCGCGCCCTATTCGCTATGTCGTTCAGCAGTGCCAGTGCCGTATCCTGCGACCCGGCGAGGATTGCTTGCCTCGCTTGGTCGCACAATTCACTCGCGCAATCTTCATGGGCTTGGTAAATCCGCAATTCCTTTAACTCCAATCGCAACTTTGCGGCCTCCATTTCTAGCTCGACAATGCGCAGCGTCATCGTTGTTTCAAACGTCGGCCGGATCATGTGTTGTTCCTGCACCGTCAGGGCGCTTGGTGTCATTTCGTTTCTTCCCTTGTGGCCGCGCAAATAGCGTCATTGATCTGCTCTTCTAAACTCTTGCCCGCTGCGTCCGGCAGCGGCTCACTGCATCCATTCGAGTCATGCAGCGTCACCCACGCCGCACCACGCTCCATCACCAAGCAAAGCGTCCACCCATCCGGCAGGTGACCACATACTCGGTTTGCCATGTCTCTTGTTTTCATGCCTCGCGTTTCTTTCGCGTTATGCTCACACTCACACTCTGTGTTGCGAAAGAAATTCTTTATCGCGCCCGATAATTCGTCGTCCGTCATTTCGCCGTCTGGCTTCATCGCTTACCTCTTTTCGCTTGGTTCCGTGGTAAATTTGCCTCGCACCACTGCGGGCGCCGGAAATATAGCGGGCCGCTATCCGTGGGGACCATGACAATATCATCCCCTCGCTTGTGCCCCTTGGCAGGCCATTGTTTCTTGCCGACCCAGATTAAAATATCTATGAGTTCCATGCCGGTAGTCATTTTGGTTTTCTTTCCGCGGAAAATTTAGCTAGGTTTCGCTTCAGTGTTCGCTGCTGATTGATCCGAACCTTTTTATCTACTTCGCTCTCAATTTCTCTCTTGTTGTATTGTGGACTCTCCCGTCGTATAGCGTCTTTCTCTGCGGCTCTACACTCACTCAACCCCTCAAACCTTGTGATGGTTATGGTCGCAACTTCATTGAACCATAGGCGGTTATTCTTGTGATGCGAAATCCGTCCGATTGGCGACATGGACATTCCTATGTATAGCGGCTTCCCGTCTTTGCCAAGACAACGATATAGGCTATATCCCATGTTTTGCAGGGTTCATTTCACCCCCCTGACCGCAAGCCGTTGGAGAATCTGGCGCACCCGCTCATACGACAGATCGAACATTGCGCCGATCTCGCGGAGTGTCCATTTGGCCTTATGAAGTCTGGCGATTTCCTTGTCACGCTTCGCATAAGCCTTAGCTACGATGTCATTTGTTTTTCCCATAAGACGCATCCTATCACAGGAAAAATAAAAGTGCAAATAAACTTGACAAGCCGTCGCGCCAAGCGCAGAATGCACTCATTCGCAGCGCACCGCGACCCGGCAACAGAGCGATAGCACCCCGATACGGATCACTGGCACCGCCGACATCATGAGGGGCAGGCAGCGATGGGCCAAATGCAACTGGGGAAGATCGGTGTGCAGCATTGTCACATCATCCGCGCCTGGGTATCCATTGGGTGCGGTGATACGTGTATCGCAGAGCGGCGAGGATGTGCTGGATTCGAAATATTTTGAGGAGGTAAAATGAGCGACAGTGCCGACAATACCGACGAGTGCGACGAGCAATCCCTGGATGAGATCAACGCCGAAGAACTTGCCTCGTTCGATTCCCGTGAAGCCAGGTGCATCAACGGTGGTGGTGCATTTTGAACGCACTACGCCGCCTCTTTTACACTGCCCTGCTGTGGGCGACAAGCTTCGAGCTTGCTGTAGCCAAGGTCGCGCCAGATCGTAATCACCGAAACATTGACGCGCTACAGCGTGACGAATCTGAATACGCGATCGCGTTGATCCGTATGGACTTAGAACTATGACCATCACTGTGCGGGCCATGAAGGCCATGAAGGCCATCAAGCCATGAGCAGTCGCCAGCCTCCAACGCTTTCAACGTCGCCGGCCATGCGCCGCATGGTCGATGTTCTGCGTGCCGCTGATTGCACTCAAGCCGAGATTGTCGAGCGCGCCCACGTGGCCATGACGACACTGCAAAAAGGCGGCTACATGAAGGCAATGCTGGCGATGGAAATCTGCCACATCTGCGACTGGAATCCTCCGCGCGTCTCGGGTCATTGGGCGCCAGTCTATCGCTACGGCAAGGGGGTAAACGTACCACACCCTCCCGCAGCGGGGAATCTTGAATACTCTCGCCGCTGGCATCGAAATCATCCGAACTACGTCCCACCAAGCCGGCCCAAAAAGCCGAAGCCCGCCGGAGACCTGCTGTCCGAAGCCGAATTGAAGCGGGTTCGCCGGCAAGCTGCGAAGCTGACTCCGGCAATATTTACGATGGCGGGACAATTGGGCTTGACAACCAGGCCATGAACGCAAAGCGAATCGTCATCCATTACCTCCGCGAGAATGGTTTCGATGGTCTGTGCATGGATGGCTGCGGTTGCGGCATTGGCGACTTTATGCCGTGCGGCGAATTCGGATCGGAATGCATACCTGCATACGTCCGCATGGGCAGAGAAGATGAAGAATTTCCGGGCGAACCGTACTACGAATCTACCAAGCCAACAACATAATCCCGGCCCTGCCGGTAGGAGGAACACTGAAATGAATGACGATGGCGGGGTCGAGTGGTGGCAAACCCAAGGACAACAGGAGGAATTTGAACATGAATGATCCGAAAGCGGGGCTTGCGCTACTTCGCCAGCCTTTTGACCCGAAGCTAATCAGCCGGCTACCGAAGCCGACCAAGGCGCAGACTGATGCCGTCAAAGCGGATTACAAGGCCGGCGTCCGTTGTGAAATCTGTGGGACATGGCATCACCCGAAAGTTGTCCACCTGGATTACGTCGGCCATGCTGTATTGACCGACCGTCTTCTGGACGCTGATCCAGAGTGGAATTGGGAACCCGCCAAAACCAACGACGACGGCACTCCAGTACTCGACAAGGACGGCGGAATGTGGATTAAGCTCACTGTCTGCGGTGTAACCAGACTTGGATACGGGGACGCCGAAGGGAAAACCGGCCCATCCGCCACAAAGGAACGGATCGGCGACGCCCTGCGGAATGCTGCGATGCGATTCGGGGCCGCGCTCGATCTGTGGAGCAAGGTCGATATTCACTTTGATGAACACGATGACGATGGCAAGGACGCCGTAGCGAAGAAAGCTGCCGAGGAAGCAGCAGCCAAAGCGAAAGCCGCCGAAGATGCCAAGAACAAGAAGGCCAAACCCTGGCCCGCCGACAAGTTCGCCGCCACCATTAAGAAACACGCGCCAACGGTCGCCAGCGGGGCCAAGACGGTCGAAGACCTACTGGCATGGATGAAGACGAAAGCGCCGCTCACAGCCGAGCAGGAAGACGCTGTGCTGGCCCTGCGCCCGGTATCTGCGGATGGTGAAGTAATGACCGCCGCCGAGATTGCCGCTGCGCTGGAGCTTGAAAAGAAGGAGGCCGGACAATAATGGTCTCAAACGTCGAGCCAAAGGCAGGTGATTCGTTCATTGACGTGTCTGGAACCACCCTGCGGGTAACTAGGCGCGTTCACTGCGGCAAGACTTGCGGTGATGGATACTTGCATATTGTTCAACCTTCCAGCGTGGACGAGGGCGCGTTCTCGCCAGCACAAGACATAACAATATATTTACGCACCGCGGCAATGGCAAAATTGCTCGCACTAGCTTTTACTGAGTTTGCTGCCGCCATCGAAGGAGATGCATGAAAATGAAGCCGATCAACCTCGTACCCGGCTCGCCGGAATGGATCAAGTCGCGCAGCGCATCGAAAGCTCCGGCAGTCATGGGCGCCAGCAAGTACCAGTCTCGCAGCGATCTGCTGAAAGTGATGGCAACGGGCATCACCAAGGACGTCGACGCGGCCACTCAAGCGCGATTCGACGCCGGCCATGCCAGCGAAGCCGCGGCGCGTGAGATTGCCGAGGACATTGTTTGTGATGGCCTGTCGCCGGTCTGCGGGGAATCGGACGACGGATACCTGACGGCGAGCTTCGACGGCTTGACGTTCGACGGGCGTATCGGCTACGAGCATAAGCTGTGGAACGAAAGTCTTGCCACCGCCGTCAGCACCAACGATCTGCCTGAAGAATATAAGTGGCAGATGGATCAGCATATTCTCGTCGGCGGGCTGGAATACGTCCTGTTCATGGTTTCTGATGGCACCCGCGAGAAGTGCGTTTCGATGGAGTACCGCTCGACGTCGGAACGCGCCGCTGCGCTGATTGCGGCGTGGAGGATGTTCGACGCCGACCTCGCCGCCTACCAGCACACCGAAGCCGCGCCGGAAGTAGTCGCCGCGCCGCAGATGGCGCTGCCCGCCCTGTCGATTCAGGTCAGCGGATCAATCAGTCTGATCGACAATCTCGAAATATTCGGTGCGAAGCTGGGCGCATTCATTGCCGGCCTTCCCGAAAATCCAGCCACAGATCAGGAATTCGCCGACGCCGACGCCGCAGTCAAGACGCTCAAGACCGCCGAGGAAGCCCTGGACGCCGCCGAGTCCTCTGCGCTGGCGCAAACGGCAAGCATTGACCAGATGCGCCGCACCGTGGGCTTGTACCGCGATCAGGCACGCACTGCAAGGCTGATGCTCGACAAGCTAGTCAAGGCCCGGAAGGAAAGTATCCGGGTCGAGATCGTGCTTGAAGCCAGCACAAAACTGGCGGAGCATATCGCCGACCTGAACAAGCGCATCGGCAAACCCTACATGCCGGCGGCGCACGGTGATTTTTCAGGCGCCATCAAGGGCATGAAGAAAGTTTTGACTTTGCGCGACGCCTGTGATGCAGAGTTGGCGCGATGCAAGATCGAAGCCAACGTCATCGCCGACAAGATCAGCATCAACCTTGCGAGTTTGCGCGAACTTGCCGCAGATCACGCTTTCCTCTTTGCTGACACGCAAGCCCTCGTTACCGGGAAGGCGAACGACGATCTGGTGTTGCTCATCAAGAGCCGGATCAGCGACCACAAGGCCACCGAGGCGAAGAAACTGGAGGCCATAAAAGAGTCGGCGCGGATCGAGGCAGAAAAGAATGCAGAGGCAAAAATCAAGGCCGAGCAGGAGAGTCTAGCTGCTGAAGCGTTGGCTTCAGTAAAAGCTGCGTCGCCAATGCTACAGGCGATTATCGAACCTGCACCCCAGCAGACCGCACAACCTGCCCCAGTAGTCGATTCACGGCCCATATCGCCGCCTGTCCGAGATGCGGCCACCAGACCAACCGATTGCCAAATCGTCGAGGTACTCGCCCTACATTACAGAGTACACGAGTCAAAGGTTATCGAGTGGCTTCTGGATATGGACATCGACAAGCAATCCGTGAATCTTGCGGGGGCAATGTGATGACCACAACCAAGGCCACCACCAAGATCAAGGCCGATCAGAAACCCGCACCACAGGATGAACCCGCCGACTTTTAAGGAGGGGAAGAACATGAACAAAGCAAAATACTTTGACAGTGCGTACCCCGGAAGCATGTCGGAGCGCGAAGACGGTAGCTATGTGGAGAAGTCGGACAGCGAAACCCTTGCCAACGCGCTATTGCAAAACCTATACGCGGCACAGCGCGAGGCCGAAGACTGGAAAGATGCGGCGATACAGCTTGAAAAGCGGCTGAAGGATATTGGCGACTTTGCCCATGACCGAAGCAAAGGCCCGGCAATCGAGGATGATCTTTGGGAAGTACGGCGAATGGCATACGGCCTATGACGCCGAACGTAGAGCTAACCGGCTCACGGGCGGCCTTATCGCCCGTGAGCCCAGAGAGCGAAGCGAACGAGGTTGAGCGCCGGGTTGGAGGTAACGGGCCATGACACTGGACGAATACCTCACGGAATGCGAGCTGCCAGAGAACCTCATGCCGTACCGCCGGGCGTTGATGTCCTTAGCTTGTGAAGCGCGGCGATGTGCTCTTGTGTCTTCTCGCTCGTGCACAGATGGCGAAGCAGCCCAATGGTGCCGGCAGCAGCCACTCGCGATGCTTGAGCATGGCGTTGCTGGTGCATTGCTAGGATGTCGTCAATGGCTTTCGCGTTTGCTACGCCAGTCATTACCACGACATCTATCAATGTTCTGGCGATGTCTATCAACGCGACTTCGGTTTCAGAAGGCTGCGGCGGAATTGGAAATTCACTCATGTGTAGTTACCTCCAACGACAGAGTGGAGGGGCGCGACGCAGCCTTATCGCGGCGCGTCCCTTCGCACGACGGGTTGTGCGGCAACGTAACTACGGAGAACGAATGAATGAGTTGGCTCTTTTCGCAGGCGCTGGTATAATGAAGCCGCTTATTCGGGAGGCTTCATGGAAACCAAGCGGTGCAGCAAATGCGGTAACGATCTACCGCTATCTGCGTTTTACCAGCGCACAGGCGCAAAATCGCACCACTCAGCTTGCAAGGTGTGCGAGCGCGCAATGGCAAAGGATTGGTACGAGCGCAACAAGGACAAGGCAACAGCCAAGGTCAAGGAGTGGCGGCAACAGAATAGCGATGCCGTCAAGCAGTACCGGGCCGACAACAGGCAGAAGCACTACCGGCAAGAGCTTGGCAGGAAATACGGCGTTGAGCCATCTTGGTTCGACGAGCAGTTACAGCGCCAAGGCAATGCGTGCGTGTGCTGCAAGCGCCAATTCCAGTGGGGCGGCAAGCAAACCACGCCGCATGTTGATCACTGCCACAACACCAAAGCGATTCGCGGAATTCTCTGTAACCGATGCAACACCGTTCTTGGCTTGTGCGAAGACGACGACAAGTTGCTTTCGGCTTTGGCGAGGTATCTGAGGAAATGTCATGGCTGATAAGTCGGGCGCTGATGGAGGATTACGCGAACTCGCGCTCTTCGCTGGGGCTGGTGGCGGAATACTCGGGGGCAAGCTGCTCGGGTGGCGAACCGTTTGCGCTGTTGAGCGTGATGGATACGCCGCACAAGTTCTGGCACAGCGGCAAAACGATGGATGCCTTGAGCCTTTCCCGATTTGGGCTGACGTGTGCAGTTTTGACGGAAAGCCTTGGGCTGGAATTGTTGACGTTGTTTCGGGCGGCTTTCCGTGCCAAGACATCAGCAGCGCGGGGAAAGGCGCAGGACTCGACGGCGAACGCTCTGGCCTCTGGCGCGAAATGGCCCGGATCATTGGCGAGGTTCGACCGCGATTCGTTTTCGTGGAGAACTCCCCAATGCTCACTCTTCGAGGACTCGGAGCCGTGCTTGGAGACTTGGCCGCGATGGGGTTTGATGCACGGTGGGGAGTGCTGGGAGCTTCCGCCATTGGCGCACCGCACCGAAGAGAGCGAATCTGGATTGTTGCCTACGCTGACCCTGATTTCGTGCGAGCACCCTGGACGTTTCAAGCGCAAAGACGGGCAACAGACCTGCATAAGCATGGAGTTGGCGAAGCGGGACAACTGGGAAGCTGGTGGGAAGTACAACCCGAACCATGCAGCGTGGTTTATGGCATGGCCGGAGTGGTGGACAGACTTAGGCCATTCGGCAACGGACAAGTACCGTCTGTGGCGGCAACGGCATGGCGGATTTTGACGCACAACGTAGAGCTAACCGGCTCCGGGCAGGTTCATCGCCCGGAGTCCAGCGACCGAAGGGAGCGAGGTTGAGCGCCGGGTTAGGGCGCCACCGGGAAAACAGACCAGCGGCGCTTAGAAAAAAGAGGGAACGAATGCTTACGATAGAGCGAGGGAAGGCGCTAGACAACGAGATCATGAGGGCGATGGCAATCCCGATCCGCACAGAACAAATGCTGCACGGTAAAGGGCTGATTGTTGTGCAGTGGATTGCGGAGGACCCAACGGTAGCCGGGTATGAGTTCTTGGCTGAGTACATTGCTATGCGAATAAAGGCCATGCGCTCTAACGTGTAGGTGAGGCGCGGCCCCACCGCGGAAGGAGAAACGAAGTGACAACGACAAAGACACCGCAGGACGCAAACGAAGGCACGATAGGGGCCGTCGCCTCGACCGCCGGGTTGGGGGTACCGACCACTTGCAGAGATGCGTTCGTTGCGATGGTGAGGGACGAGAATTTCTACCGCGAGGCGTGGTCAAGATGGTCGCTGAAGGCACACTGGACAGGTGCAGTAGGCGGGTTTGCCGACGAAATGTTGCAAAAGCGGTGGAAGGATTTTCAGGCTGGATGGTGCGCATGCACCCCCAACGCAAAAGTCAGCGGTGGCGGAACGCCGTCCGCTGGACTGCCGGGTTCGACCACTGCACCGACGAAGGATAGAACTGAAATGCCGAAATGTGGAGGTCGTGAATACTGCACGCGGATGCCTTTTTGCGGCTGTGGCGGTCCGACCGAGGAAGAGATAGACGAAGACGCGCTGGAGCGCTTCACGAAGGCGATGCGCGTAAAACTGGCGGCGTCCAGAGCCAAGGGGCGGCACGGATGGCACAACCCAGATGTTTGCAGCGTCGAGGATTTGGCGCGAATGTTTTTCGATCATGTTGCAAAGGGCGATCTGGTCGACATAGCAAACTTTGCGATGTTTCTTCATCAGCGCAAGGGCCGCCCGGAGACTTGGCGGCTCACTCACCCCGACACATGGGGTGAGGGGTCGAACGTAGAGCTAACCGGCGCTGCGCGCCACGAAAGGGAGTAAGAGCGATGACGATTGAGAAACCACAAGATTCAGTAGCGCCTACGGGCGCAGCGTCCGCGTTGAGCGCCGGGTTGGGGGTCCGAACCATGAAGAAGGAAAGCGACATGACTGTGTTTGTTGGTGGCATTACTTGGGTAGACCAAGCGTGGCCCGAAGCTCTGCCAGAAGACCCTCGATTGAGGCTTCGTATTCTTGCTGGAAGGCTCCGAGTTCACTTGGGTCTATGCCTAGGAATACTTTCGGCGCCGTTGGCAATTTCGGCAGCCATGCTTCTTGAAGTTCTGCGAGCACTTGTTCGGGCGGTGACGAGGAACGGCGAATTACTGTGGCTAGAGCGGTTAGCAGTAGCGTTCGCTGGGCGTTCATTTGGCCCACGGTTTTGTGTCGGGACTCTTCAAGACGCCGGACACGATCTTCAAGGGAAGGCTGATTCATCTAAGACCCCCAACGTTCAAGATAACCGGGCTTCGCGGCCTTATCGCGAAGCTCCGGTTGATCGCAGGGTTGGGGGTCAGCGGTCATGATCAAGGCGCTTTCTTTGTGGCTGGACCGGAAGATGGGACTACCGCCTGGGTGGGGGGTGCCGATTGTGCTGTGGGGGTTTGCGGTTGCGATGCAGTGGCTGGCGATTTTCCTTCAGGCGTTTTATCTGCCTTGGCTGCAAACCATACTTGCGCCCCTGTACCGATAAGCGAGGCAACCGTGAGAACGACAACAAGTTTTTGCAGTTTCGTGTTGCTCTCGTTCAGGTTGGTGATGTGGTCGTGAAGCTCCGTAACGTGACCTTGGAGAGTTTCAATGTGCGCACGTAGTAGATGGGTTCGGACTGTCTCGCAGATTTGCGGGAACTGGGAGGCGCCAAAATGTGAAGATGCTTGCGGGCGGCAAATGATCGCTGCGAAGTGCTCAAGGCGAGCTATCGGAAAGCGCGCGATTGCGCCGGAGTTAATGCTCTCTCTCACGTCGTCAAGATCATCTGAGATGCTCATTACTGAGACCCCCAACGTGAAGTAGACCCCCTAAAAAACGGCGAACTGCACCCAGTAGGTGTCTAATCTGGTAATGGATCGGTCAATTCCGGGTTATCGTCTAAATTGCTTGGATGCCCGCCGCGCGCAAGCACCACGGCTTTGTGGACAATTCCGGCAAGGAATCCGCCTCGCCGCTTGGCGACCATATCGCGCAACAGCTTGTGGAACTGCGGAGCAAATGTGTCGTAATCAAGCAACCCTGTGCGGGTCATTTGGCAAAAAGCATCGTGTGGGCAGGAGCACGCCGGGGGCACCACCCATTCAGGGCAAAGTGTCGCCCCGTCCCACGCATAACCGGATTCAATGATGAGCGTTCCATCTTCGCACAGCGTGAAAAATTCCTGCGAAATGATGTGCGGGGGAATAATCCCGGTGGCTAGCGCCTCTTTCCTTGATGCTTGGTATAAGTAGCCTTCGCGGTAGTGGATCATGCCAGCACCTTCTTAGCGCGTTCCCAGAAATCCAAGCGGTCAGCCATTCCGTTTGTGCCGCCGTTGATCCGCTTGGTGATCCGCTCGAAATTCCCGGCATCAGCCAGTTCGTTGAGGCCGTGCGATTGCCAGAACCACGCCGCCGACCGGCACGCAGCAGCGGGAAGCTCCAACACTTCCGGGTTACTGATCAGGTGATCAGGGTCGCCGTACAGAGCCAGCGAACACTTAGTCATATTGGCGCGGCCCGTGATCTGGATTAGGCCGCGCCCTTTGAATCGCGGCCCATCTCCCAATTCGATATTGCCTAGATCCTCTCGCCCCTCATAGGCCGCGCCGCTGGCAAGCTCCTTCGTGTAGCGCAGGCTGCCGGATTCGTGCGCCACCTGGGCGAGAAATGCCGCTATGCGTTCCGGGGTGTTGATCTGGAATTCGGCCATCGCCGCGTTCAGCGGATCGAGGTAAACCGCTGCGCGAGACATGGCGAACGGAATAATTGCGCGAAGCTGATCTAAGTCAATCATAATTTATTCCAATTCATACTGACAGTATTGTTTAATGGAAGACGTCATGATGGATGGACTGATGAGCAGGCCGCAACCATTCCAAAAGGCGGTAGGCGGTAGGGCTTGAGGCGCAGCCCTTCGTCGCGGAGCAGGTCTTCTTTCAGTTCGGCAATCATCCCGAAGCCTGCATCTTCAGCCAAGTCCACACAGCCATCACTACGGCAACCAACGGCGCCGCCCATAGCACGAATGACCGCAGACCCTTGGCTCCTTTGACCAGTCCGACAAGCTCCTGCGTGTTCTCCGCGATGGTTTTCGTCAGCTTCGTATTTTCGGCAATGGAAACCTCGAATCGGGCATGATCTTCAAAGTGTTTTTTTAGATCGTTTTCCAGCATGTTCAGCCTTTCATGTGCATATTTTATTTGAGCTTCCATTGTTGTTCCCTTCTCGCTAAAGTAGAAACCCACGACTCTGCATGAACTCTACTGGGTGTTTATTTTGTTTTTGGAGATTGCATAGCTTCCTTAAAAGTTGCACATTCCAATCGTTATTCTTTCCTCCCAGAGAAATCGGCATGATGTGGTCTAAGTGATAATCATCACCAAGCGGAATGCCGCAACAGGCGCATTTTCCTTTTTGAAGAGCGAATAGCTTTTTAATGATTCCGATAGATAAGTAACCGCCATTTGCTCTCTTTTTTGCCATATACCTCTTACACGATTCTCGCCCTACTTGTCTATTGCCCTTATACCAGTTGGATCGGTATTTATTGCACCAATCGTGGTTACGATCACGCCAATCTTTCCTTATGGCTTTTAACTTCTCCTGGTTGTTATTCCTCCATGCTGCATTTGCTGCATTCATGCATTCCTTGCACCAAGTTTTTAGGCCATCAGGCATCTTGGCGTGCCTAGAAAACGATTCTTCATTTTTAACAAGACTGCACTTTGCGCAAGTTTTCATGTTGTTTCTCGCCTATGTTGGCGGGATGCCGTTAAACCTTGATTTCT
>Ga0209518_1000847_pt1 | contig 37332 bp, 62 predicted proteins | sample RifGroB1_FD_183993 | JGI IMG/M metagenome (GOLD analysis project Ga0209518, IMG submission 183993) | Groundwater microbial communities from Rifle, Colorado, USA - Groundwater B1 (SPAdes) (version 2) | ecosystem: Environmental > Aquatic > Deep subsurface > Groundwater | place: Rifle, Colorado...
TCGGCGAGGTCGGCGTGGTCGGCGGCGGAGTCGGCGAGGTCGTCGGCGTGGTCGGGTCACTACAAAAAAGTAATAACTCAATGCCGCGATTTTGTTATTAAAAGAGCAGGATTAAAATAAAAAGATGAAGAAAGACAATATTATAAAAAAACTATTGCTTTGGTTAGGAATTTTAGTTTCTCCGCCCTTAAAAGGTTTCGCCATTCATTGCCACCACGATATTCTCGCGGAGTATTGCTGGGATTACGCCGAACGGGTTGAGAGTATTAAAAAAGACAAGCCCCAAAACGAGCAGGAAACCCGCCTCCGATTGTTTAAGATTTTACCCAAAGAAGCATTGTTGGAGCTTCCTTTGAAATATCAGAAAGCGGATGAGGCGCGGCCGTGGCAGGAAACGTATAAGGCGCGGCAGGAAGCGGATAAGGCGTGGCCGCAAGAATCCAAAGACGCCTTCCATAAAAAGTGGTGCGTGCCGGATTGTCCGTGGGATGGAAAAAGATTAGTGTTTGAAAAATAAGATGACCCCGCCAAAAGAAAACTGGGAAGAAATGAAAGAAGAATTGCGGGAAGAGTTTGAAGAGTTGTTCCCTTCTAAAATAAAAAGATGAGGAAAGAAAAGAAATATAACAAATATACCGCCATAAAGTTTTTAGTTGAAAATAATGAATGGCAGGGGGCAGGAATGTATGAACAAATTGAGAGGATAGTCAAAAGTCCAAAGTTGTTTTACTGGGAAAAAGATTTAAGAAAAATGCTTAAAAAGAATGCTTAAAAAGGCGGAAGATAGATAATTACCCCCCTGGTGGCAGGAAGTGTGGAAAATCTAACCCCCCAATAAAGTGGAAAATCTAACCCCCCAATAAATATGAAGAAAGAAATTACAAAAGAATATAGAGCAGGATTTGATTGCGGTATAAATGGAGCGAATGAGGAAAATTGTCATTTCAGTTTATTTGCTACGTCCGAACAAACAAAAGAATGGGAGAAAGGGAAAAAGGATGCGGACAATCGTCAAATAATCTACAAAAGAAAAGGTATTAAAGCTCCTATTTTGTCAAAAAAATATCCTAAGGTTATCTTTGTGCAGTCACAAGGTGAAGATAAAGATGAATACTTACAAGCTGAACGAGAATTTAAGTTTATTCCTGATGATGGTAAGGTTGCAATTTACGAACTGAAGGAAATTAAAAACCGCCGAACTGAAATAGAATTATTTTAACCCCCCAAAAAACATATTCAAGATGGTGTGCGAAATAACCTCTAAATAAACAAAGATGAAAAAAGAAATGAAAGAAGAAGAAAATTCAGGTGGTATCTGCGGCGGTGTTATTAGTCAATCTATGGACAGGAAGATGACTAAAAAGCACGGAGTATGGGCAACGGCGATGTGGTATATTCTACCCGATAAGCAATATAAAAATTATATCTCATTGAAAAAATCGGGAAGAAACAAAGAAGCCAATAAGATTTTTGAAAGATTTAGTTATAGCATTATTTAACCCCCCAATAAAAAGATGAAAATGATAATTGATTGGTTCAAAAATAGAAAGATACAAAAAGACGCTGAAAATGAACTTGTTGATACTATTATCCAGAGTATGAGAGAAGAAGCGGACAAGTGGAATATAGATTCTTATAGGGCTAATTTTGGAGGATTAAGTATTTGGATAACCAACTCTCCCTATTCGGATATGACAATAAATGACAGGCGGCTTCCCCGTAGAGGAGAATTAAGAAAAGCATTAGCGTATTGCCAGTTGATAAAAGCTAAAAGCAAATTACTACTTAACCTCCCCCAATAAAAATATGAAAAAACAATACTACTTTTCACCCGATATTTCTTACAAGGCATTCAAACGAGTATGCGACAAGTTTCCCGATAGCGGAATAGTCCCGCTAAACATAGATAAAATGCTTTGGCAGATGCTCCGTGAAAGAAAAATAAATATCGGCTTTTTAAATTCCGATGACCCGATTTTTATCTCAATAAAGCCAATGCCAAAAAATGCCAGTTTAATAACTGACCCCCAAAGGCCTGTCCAAAATGCAAAAGTCGCCTTGAGAAAAAACCGAAACCGGAAAAAAGTTAGATAACTGAAATGGAATTAAGAAATGCAATTACATCAATCATTGGTTTTGTCTTTACGATTGGCGCTGTAGTTCTGTGGATAAAAGGATTCTGGATAGAGGGTTTTCTTGCCGCAATTTTAGGCGAGTTGATTGATATGCCGCAAAGGATTGCTGAACATCTAACCGAACCCCGAAGAACATAACTACTTTTCACCCGAAATAATATGAAAAAAGAAAATGACTTTTCCCCTTGCTTACTCTTAAAAGATGATTTAACATTAAAATATGGGTTGGGAAAATGTAGAACAACTACCATTTTTATACAACCCGGCGGCAATCTGGACTTTATCGGCTAATTTGAATAAATCGTGAACGAGCAGGACATAGAACTTAAACTAAAGCCGTTAAAACAAGAACTTTCTTTGTTCCAGCTTAATACCCTGAAAAAGCTGGGTGAAATTGAAAATCGGTTAAAAGAACCCCATTCCCACCCCAGGCGATGGGGAAGATAAAGTGAAATAACATATAAAATGTTAAAAAAATGGCGGAAGTTCCAGAACAATTAAGGCCGTTTCTTTTCAAGAAAGGATGGAAGGGCGGGCCGGGAAGAAAAAAAGGTAAATCTCTCAAGGAATTCGCCAGAATATATTTAAGCAAACTGACGGATAAAGATAAAATTGAATTTCTTAACAGCATTGACCCCGATTTGGCCTGGAGGATGGCTGAAGGTAATCCTCACCAAACTGAAGACATAACCTCTGCTGGCAAACCTTTACCACAACCTATTTATGGCGGATTATCGAGAAAACACGGCGCTAAAAAAACTCTTCCAACTGCAGAAGAAGATTCGTGATGTCGGAGGAGGCACGGGAGCGAGTAAAACAGTCGGTATTCTTATCTGGCTGATTGATTATGCCCAGAGCTTTAAAAAAGTGATAGATGTGGTGGCTGAGAGCTATCCCCATTTGGAGCAGGGTTCAATCAGAGAGTTTAAGAACATAATGATTGACCGGAAATACTGGAATGATGATAGATGGAATGAAAGCAAGCACCTTTACACGTTTGAAACCGGAAGCACCTTACAATTTCAGAGTTATGACAAGCTGGGCAAAGCCCACGGACCGAGAAGAGATGTTTTGTTTCTGAACGAGGGAAACTGGCTTCCGTGGAATATCGTTGACCAGCTTATTACGAGAACGAGAGACGTAGTTTGGGTGGATTACAACCCCGTGGCGGAATTTTGGATGCATACCGAGATTTTGGGGAAACGAAATGATGTAGAATCTTTGAAACTGACTTATCTGGACAACGAGTGTTTGAGCGAAGCTGAACGGCAGGAGATTGAGGGACGAAAAGGCAACTCTCGCTGGTGGAGGGTTTATGGCGAGGGAGAACTTGGCGAAGCGGAAGGTCGGATTTATACCGGCTGGAAGTTGATTGACGAAATTCCCCACGAGGCGAGATATGAGGGGCCGGGATTGGATTTCGGATACGACCCTGACCCGGCGGCGATAATAAATGTTTATTACTTGGACGGAGGATATATTCTAGACGAGGTTTTATACGGGACAAGATTGGATAACCGGATGCTGGCTACGACCTTAAAAAATCTTCCTCCCGCGCTCACGGTGGCCGATTCCGCGGAGCCGAAAAGCATAGACGAGATTAAAAGTTTCGGGGTAAATATCATCGGAACTCCCAAAGGGGCAGATTCCGTGAGATACGGGGTTAAAACTTTACAAGCCCAAAGAATCAGCGTAACTAAAAGGTCGCTCAATTTAATCAGAGAATATCGCAATTTCTTCCAAGCGGTGGACAAACGAACCAATGTCCCGATTATGGGGCAGTATGAAGGCGAATGCCATGCTTTGGATGCCGCTAGATACAAAATATGCTCATTGATTCCGATAATTCAGCGCAAAGAGATGCTCGCCCAAATCCCGAAACTTCCTCCGAGGGCAAGAACCAACCCCGCATTATAGAAATTGGTGTTGAGGATATTAAAATACCGGATTGTTGCAGAGAGGGATGGGAATCTTGCCCGCATGTTGTGAAGAGGCCCCGAAAAGCGAAACAAAATATAGCTTTATGAAAATAACCAAAGACACCTTCCCTAAATATAAGCCCCATTCGCTTATCGCAAGTCTTCCTCCGCACCTTAAAGACCCCGCTAATTACAAAAAAATTCAAAGGGCTTTATTGGAAACATTATCTACCGGGCATTCACACAGCGAAATGGAAGGTTGGGCTAAATGTCTTACTTGTATGAACGCCGTTTTAGCGCAGAAGGAACTGATGAAACGATTGGGTTTTAAATCTCCCGCGCAGTATATGGCTTGGCAAAAGATACACGAAGTAATAACAACGAGGGTGCGCGGGTTGAAATATAATGACTGAAAATCAAGATTATACCATTGCGAAACTTAATACTCTGGTGAAACTCCGCCTAGCTCCCTCTAAGATTCACGGCGTAGGAGTATTTGCGATGAGAGAAATTCCCAAAGGAACAAAACTTTATGCTGACAATATGCCGGAAGTTTATCATGTTCCTTATTCCAACTTTAATAAGTTGTTTCCCGATGTGGCCGATTTATTATTGGAACGCTGGCCGCAAATCGTGAACGGCTCAAACTTTATTTATCCTGACGCGCGGATGATTGCTTATATGAACCATGGCGGGGATGAAAGCAATTATGACGCGGAAACGGATACATTGTTACTCACAGTTGACAAAGGAGAAGAAATAACGGAGGATTATAGGAAGATACTAAATTATCAAAAAGTTTATACTTGGCTTAAATAAAATATCTTATGTTTCAAGTTCATTGTATAGAATGTAAAACAGAGTACGAAGACAAAGAGCCGGACGATTATTACTGCTCTGTATGCCTTCCTAAAATTAAGGAAATTGCCCGAAAGATAGATGCGAAATTAAAAACCCGCCCTAGGAAAGAAGTCGTGAGTAATTTAGTTAGATATGATTCTTTGCCTAAAATTCGGGGGTTCGTAGATGCGAAGCATTTTTTATGAAAAAGAGAAAAACAAAAAGCAATAAGAAAGGGGTAATAAAATCTTATTTCAAAATTATGGGCGTGAGGTATTCGGGAAGCGGTAATACGGTTGAGAAGGCGATTACCAGTTTGAATCCTAAAATTGTCAGAGGAATGGGTGTTTTGACTTTGGAGAGAGGAAGGAAAAAGAGGGAGAAGATTTTAAATAAGTTTTTGGTTATGCGTTTATTCGGTCAAGTTTCCAGGTTTAACAAGGAGATTGCTTGGAAGCAGGTTAATCAAATGTTTCAAGGATTATGACTCATCCGCCATCAATTTATGACTACATCACGGGAGAGGAAGCTAATTTTAGCGCTGATGAGATACAGGTTTATGATAACTACTCCTGGAACCTACAAAACTATGTGCAGATGAGTTTGCAGTTAAAGCATGGGGTATTCACTACCGGAGCCAACAATTACTTGCGTCCTTTTAAAAAAGTGATTGAGCCGATTTTGAACTTGCGATACCGCGCCGAGGATATAGAACTCAAAGATGTCGTGCTCTATGTTGAAAACGATAATGGGCGAGTCCTCTCGTTTTTAATTAAGAAATACCATGATGAGGTTTATGTTAAAGAACACGATTTAGATTCTTTTTTTGATGAAGCCGGGGAAGAAAACATTAATTTGGGCGGGGTATTGGTTCAAAAAGGACAAGTTCCAGAAGTCATGCCTTTGCAGTTTCTGGCTTTCTGCGACCAAACCGATATTTTGGGAGGCCCGCTTGGGTTTAAGTATTATTTTTCTCCCGATAAGTTAAGAGAAAAAGTTAAAGCTGGGTGGGGCAATATAAACAACGGAGCAACGATTACGATAGATGAGTTGATTGTTTTGGCTGAACTAGTAAAAGATGTCGCTGGAGATGCGGGGAATCGAACCAATAGAACCCCTGGAAAGAATATCGAGGTTTATATAGTTCGCGGGTCTTTGCCGGAACACTATCTTGAAGATAATGATAATATGGAGAATTATTATAACCAGCTTCATATTGTCGCTTTTTATACAGACAAAGAAAATAATAGAACAGGTGTAACGCTTTACCGCAAAAAGGAACAGTCGGGGACTCTCAAATTCTTTACTAGCCAAAAGATGAGAGGCCGAGCTTTAGGGCAAGGCGGTGCGGAAAGTCTTTTTCACGAACAGATATGGACTAACTTCCTTGAAATCCATAAAACAAACCTTTTGGAATCCGCTTCTAAAGTTCCTCTTTACACGGATGACGATGCTTACTCCAACCGAAATAGAATTATTGATATGGAAAACTTGGAGATTACTACGATAGCAGAGGGCAAGTTTATAAGGCAGGTTCCCACCGCCGCTCCAGTTAATATCCAGCTTTTTGAAAGAAGCATTAGCGAATGGTTCAGCCACGCGCAGATTCTTGGCTCGGCGGGCGACCCTTTATTGGGAGTTCAGCCGCCTTCTGGCACACCGTTTAGATTGCAGGAAAGGGTTGTCCGGGAAGGCAAAGGTATCCACGAATATCGTAGAGGAAAGTTTGCCAAGTTTGTTGAAGAAATATATCGGGATTGGATAATACCTGACATAAGAAACAAAATTCTCAAAGGTAAAAAGTTTCTAGCCACTCTTGATTCTGAAGAAATGCAATGGGTTTCTGAAAGACTCGCGGAAAACCAGGCCATTAGAATACAAGCCGAACAAATTTTGAGTGGAGAAGATGCTCAATTTGAAAGCAAGGAAACTCTCGTTCAGAAATTCAAGGGGGAGTTTATTAAAAAGGGCAATAAGCAGTTTCTTGAGATTTTAAGGGACGAGTTTAGGGATGTTGAAATAAAGTTAAGCATCAATATCGCGGGCAAACAGAAGGATTTGGCCGACCTTACGGACAAAGTAACAAATATATTCAAATTTATTTTCGCCAATCCCCAGGGTTTTCAACAGGTGATGCAAATTCCCGGAATGTCCAAGGCGTTTTCGGATATTTTAGAGTTTTCCGGCTTAAATCCTGTTGATTTTTCGTCAATGCCACGGCTTCCCGTAGCATCAGCAGAGCGGTCAGCTAAAGAAACTGCCAATGTATAACGACACCCAAATCGCCAAAATAAGGATTTTCTTGCAAGACAAAGCAATGTGTGATACCATTAAGACGGTTCTTACCGATTCATTTTTGAAGCCGAGAACGAGCATGAATGGTTTGGATGTTTACATATTGGCCGCTTCGCGCCTTGCCATAGATTTTTTGGCCGAGGCGTATAAAGACCTTGAGAAATTTAAAAATAGCAAAAAAGAACCAAGCGCTAAATTAACCAACCCCGGACTATAATGGCTAAAACAAGGAAAGAATTAAAAGAGCACTATCTAGCTGGTTTTCAAGTTGAACTGCAAAGATTGGAAGTGGAAAAATCAGATTTGGCGGAGAAATATAACTCAAAATTGGAGTTGATAGACGAACAAATAGCTGGTATAAAATTACAAAGCGAAGCCATTACAAAATTAAAGGTCGCATAGGTTAAACTTCCCAAATTAAATGCCAAACATATTGAAAAAGATTTTAGCGGTTATAGGGGCATTGGCTGTTTTCTCTATTGCCGTCTTCGTAGTAAGCCAGCAACCGCAGGGAGCTTCGGGGTTTTCTGTAGTTAAGAGGGTTGATATTCTTGGAACCGGCACCAGCACCGCCGGGACATATAACTTTGGCGCAGCCGCGACTACCTCGGTCTTATTCACTCCCACGGAAAGTACTGACACGTTGGACTTTGATATTTACTCTGAATCCGCTTCGTCCTCGGCGCATTTGGGCATCCAGATTCTACAGTCCTCTTTGGCTAAATGTAACGCCACCGGTGGCAATAATCAGAACTGGGTGGATTCCAAGCAGATAATTACCGCCACGGCGCATATCAATACCCTTACCCAAGCGACTACGACTTACCAATGGATTCCCTCTACTCGTCTCACGGGCGGGCATATCCAGCTTACCAATGTGAACGCTCAATGCATGAAAATATATGTGGGCGGGGCTAGCGTAAATGTTTATATTCAAGCCGTGTTGAAATCTCAAATTTAACAACTTAAAAAAGCATTGCGACCTTCGGGGGAGCGGGCCTGTTCCCTGAATAGTTCGCCGCAATGCTCTATTCGGGAACAAGCCGACTTCCTCGGAGGAGGTCGGCTTTTATTAGCAATAATTTAAAATCATGCCAAAAGGAAAAGGCACGTACGGACATAAAGTGGGCCGTCCCAGAAAGTCCAAAACGGCGGCTTCACGAATGTCCCGCATGAGAAAAAGGAAATAATATGTCCACATTATCAGACGCAAGAATGCCTTCGCTTAAAGACAAGCTTGCCGCCGAAGAAGTCGCAAGCAAACTAAAGGCGAAGCCAAAAGTAGTGAAAAATAAAAAGGTCGGTAAATTAGGAAAAGTAAGTAAGAAAAAGAAATGAATAAATCGAATGTGATTTCGGGAATAGTTGCTTTGATTGTTGCGGCAATAGTGGCTTATCTCTTAGGAGGGGGACAAACAATTATTAGGGAATTTGGAGCCACTCCCGGAGATACCGTAACTGGAAACTTCTGGAATGTCGGCGGGGTGGAGTTTTACCATGCCGATAAAGGCGTAAATGCCACGACTTCGGCGATGTGTATTTTCTCAAACCCTTTCAACGCTACTTCCAGTATCGTGGCATTTTCAGCAAAGATAAAAGGATTTACGGCTGCGGTTACATTGGATGTTTCCACCAGCACTAAAAGCGGATATACGACATCTACTCCAAAATTGATTCACGCATTTTCGATTCCTACGACTGGAGCCGAGTTCCAATGGCAGAAAGGCGTTATGTCTACCAGTTCCGTTAATACGTATTTCCCCGTTCCTGATAGTGGCATATCTCCATATTTTCTCCTGCCGGGAGAATTTATAACGCTTAAAATAGCGTCTTCAACTCCGGGAAACGAAACTATACCAAGAGGTAATTGTTCACTAACATTACAAAAGATGTAATTGGTTATCGTTCCATTTAAAAACGACTTAAACGGTTATGCCACCGCCCAAAAAGTAATTACGAGTATCATTCCTCGAAAGAATGACACAAGTTCTCACCCTTATTAAAAGTGTTTAAACATTATCATTTATGGCCACAAATGAAATTGAAATCAAGGACGAAGATTTAAAGGATGTGGAAGATTTCACGCCTGAAGAATTGGAAACCGAAGATTTCGACTGGAAGGCTAAAGCTTTAGAGCGCACGGGTATCGCCAAAAGGCGGACTACCCAGCTTAAAAAGGCGAAGGATGCTCTTACGGCAAGGGACATAACCATTAAAGACCTTGAAGGTAAAATCCCCCCAGAGCCGAAGCTCCAGGATAAAAATAAACCTGACGAATTCGGACTATTGCAAAAAACTTATCTTCGCTCTGCGGGAATTACTGCCGAAGATGAGGTTGAACTTGCCCGCGATATCCAAAAGAAAACCGGATTGGATTGGGATAAGCTCGTTGATGACGACTATTTCAAATCAAAACTGGAAGTATTGAGAACGGCTAAAGCCAATGAAGAGGCAACTCTAGGGGTCAAGGGTGGCGGGGGGACGACCCAGGCTAAAAACACTCCCGAATACTGGATTGCCAAAGGCGTTCCTCCTACAGCCGAACAAGTCCCCGACAGGAAACTTCGCGCTAAAATCGCGAGAGCGATGATGGCTCAAAGCAAAGACGGAAGCAAGTTCTACAACGAATAGGTCGGATAGCCGTTTCGTCGGGTTCTTAAAAACTAAAAAGAACCGAAAATGGCTGTAGCTTAACGATATAGGCTACATTAAATCTCTTCTAATTGACTTGGAAGCCCAGAGATGGGTAACAGGGCGGAAGGCGAAAGCCGCCGTGAACGACTGAACGAAGGGACTCGCCTAAGGACTATACAATATCTAATAAGTCCCCAAAGCGAGATGCGACAGTCTGCACTCTACGAATAATCTTTGACAACTTAATCTAGCTTCTTGAAATGGGATGTGATAGTATTTGCTTATGAATAGCAAATGGAGAAACCATTTAAGCGAAGGTCAGAGGCGAGCTTGGAAAGAGGGCAGAAGAAAAATACATCCAAATACTCTCAATAATCTCAAGACTCTGAATAAAGGCAAATTTGGGACAAATCATCCTGCTGGAGAAGCGAAACATCCGGCATGGAAAGGTGACAATGTGGGATATTCTGCTTTGCATAGTTGGGTGAGAAGGCGTAAGAGCAAGCCGGATACTTGCGAACATTGCGGAAAATCTGGTTTTAAGGGAACACAAATTCACTGGGCAAGTAAAAGCCGCAAATACAAAAGAGATTTGAACGATTGGATACGGCTTTGTGCGAAATGCCATTCCATATATGATGAAAATTTTCCTCCTCCGAGGAGAGCTAGATTGAGCTGAAGGTAGAGAGAGAAACTCGAAGAAGTTTTTCCCCGCAAAAAGCGGAGTAACAAAAGGAATACAATCACCTATGAGACACTTTATGAAGATGTCTTACAGGATAGGCTAGACCATCCAACCACTTGGAAGGAGATGTGCGATGTTGCTTATAGCAACACTAAACTCGTTTCATCTTCTTATATGTCCACCACTCCTTCGGTGCAAAGCGTATCGAGAGGAACGGGACATTCCATGCAGACTTTCGTGGAAACGGCGGAAACGCTGGATATTGCGACTGGACGCGACCTTGGTCTCTTTGTGGACTGGGCTGATTTGGCGCAATCTCCGTGGACAAAACCTGCGGAACTGTTTGACCGAATCGGGGCTTTGCTCAATGAGTATATTGAGTCGGCAGTCCTCGCCAGGCACACAAGTTGGACTAACATTGACGGAGCTTCCATCGGTGAAGCGGCGGGGAATATCACCGTTTCCGCGCAAAACATTGACGATATAATCCGAGCAACCAGGCGGGAAATCCGCGAGAACAACGGCAATATGTTCATGAACCAAAATGGAGTCGGCTTTGTTTGGAGAGCCGCCGATTTTGAATTTCTTGAAGCTTTTGCCCAGGCAAACGGATTTGTGGGTGCGGACGAGGCTTTGAAAAAGGGATTGGTGGAGGGAATTCACTATCTCGGCTCCGACCACTATTGGTCGAACGACCACACCGCGAACCATGTATTCGCGGGAGTAAAGAAGATTGAGAGGCTCGGTATTTTGAAAGGCACTTACGGGAAAGCTCATACGATTGAGTTTCCAGCGGGTGATTCAAATACCTATCTTTCAGGAGTTTCTTTCTACTCCAGAGTGGATATTGGTCATCTCACGCCCACGGCTCACGTAGGGCTGGTGTTTGACGTAAACGTTGCATAACTTGTGGCCTTACCCTTTGGGGTAAGGCAGAGAACCTCAAGGATTTTCTGCCCTGCCTCTAAGCAGGAATTATGACTATCGCGGACATCAATTCAGAAGCGAGATTACTTACTGATACTGATACGACCTCATATACGGCCGCAAATCTTTTGCGTAGAATCAATGCCGCTTATGAACAGGTCGTTAGCTGGATTATAAATGCGGACGGGACTTGGCAATTTGATGACACGAATTATTCCGACCATCCCAGAGGAACGGGAACTTTAGTTGAAGGACAGGAAGATTACGCTTTCTCATCTGAATACCTCCAAGTTGAAAGCATTGAGATATTAGATGCTTCTTCGCCTGCAAAATACATAAGAATTAAACAATTAGACCACCAAAATCTGGGCGGTCTTTCTCCGGAGGAATACTTCGGGCTGGAATCTAATGGAAACCCGAAAAAGGGATGGCCGCAGGCTTACGATATCAACGGAGATACTATCCGTCTTTATCCCGCTCCCGCCGCCGCCAATGTTACCCTCGCCGCCGGGTTGAGAATATGGTTCAAGCGCACTGCCGACTTGTTTACATCCGACCAAGTAACCACTGGCACCAAAGAGCCGGGTTTTGCTTCGCCTTATCACATAATTCTCGCTTATATGGCGGCGATTCCTTACTGTATGGCCTATAAAAAAGACCGCATAGCCCTCTATGAAAAAAAGGTTATGGATTTAAAGAATGAAATTATCAAGCATTACTCCCACAGGGACAGGGACTCAAGAAAGGTCATGACTCCTAAAAGGATATTGTATCTATAATGCCTCTTACTGTTTCCAATGAATCAAAAAATAATTTAACGATTACCAATGAAGCGAAAAACTCTACCGCTACATGGGCCGACATGGTGGTAAGTTGGGAAAAAGCGAAAGGAACTTGGGCTTCTCCCCGCCGTCCTTTAGTTAAAGAAAGCAAGAATTCATTATCCATAAGCAATGAAGCCAAAAGTTAATGAAACAGGTTAAACAATTCATTCTTCTGGCCGCCGCGTTTTTTATGGCAATAGGAGGCTCGGTTTGGGCTTCTACTATTACCACCATCCAATCCACTGACCTTATTTCTGATTCTCGTGCCACAATTAACACCAATTTCTCAAATCTCAATACTGATAAGATTGAAGCATTTGGTTATAGAGATATCGGCATAGGAGGTTTAATCGCTACCGGCACGGTCAGTTTTCTCGGAGGAACATTCAATTTAGGGAACGGCTCGGCTACCACTACCATTTCTTACAATGCCACAGGTATTGGAGTATCTTCCACTTCTCCGGCGCAACTGTTTTCGGTAGGAGGAAGAATTTATCTGACAGGAGGACTAGGAGTTGGGGTTACCACCACGACCGCTGGAACGATAGAAACCTCCGGGAAAGTATATGTCGGTGGGTCTAATTTAACCGTAGCTGGGGCGGGAGTTTCTTCTTTCGCCGGAACGCTTACAGTTACGGGCAATGTTACTTTATCAGGCACGGGCAACACAGTAGGCACTATTACGTCAGGAACGTGGAATGGAACCGCTATCGGGGCGGTATATGGCGGCACGGCGCAGACCACCTGGGCTACGGGCGATATTTTATATGCTTCTGCGACAAATGTTTTATCTAAACTTACTGCGGGAACTCGCGGCACAATTCTATCAATTACTATTGGAGGCATTCCGGGTTGGATTTCCACTTCGACTTTCGCTGTTCTCACGGCTAACAATGTTTGGACAGGAACAAATGATTTCGGCGGAGGGGCTTCTTTGGAAATTCCAAATGCGGCTTCGCCGACTGTGGATGCGGCGGGGGAGATTGCCATAGACACCACTACTGGACAGCTCAAATGGTATGACGGCACGAATACTCATATTACATTAGGGGAATTTGACCGCACTATTATCATCGCTTCCACCACGCCGGACGCGAATTATAAAAGCTATAAAACTGGAACCTCTACGTTTAGGGTATGGAATCCTTATAGGGCGGTTACTATGGACAGGTTTTACTGCCAGACCGTCAGAGGTATATCCGGCGACCTCTTTATTCGATTCGGAGATGGCTCGGCTTCTACCACTTACGCTAACTGCGGCAATGCGGGAACGGAAAAATCTTCTTTGTCCAACAATGCTTTTACTTCAAGAGAAAGGATGTTTTTGGAAGTGGGAGGCACAAGCGGGCTGGTGGACAGCATTACCATCACAGCCACTTTTAATTTAACGGCTGACTGATATGTTTAATAAAAAAGTAATCGGAACAATCATCGGAGGACTTCTGGCGGCGGGAACGTTGCCGGTTGTTCCGCAGGAGATGGAGCTTTTGTTTTCATACAGTCGCCCTTGCGTAATTCAAGAAAGTGGCGCTACTACGACCATTCCCTCGCCTAACGAATACCAACCCACTCAATGCTCTCCTGACGGCAACGCTTATATTTCCGTTTTCAAAGATTCAAACGGCAATAAAGTGTATGTTGAAATATCAGAGGAACGTTACAAGCTGATGGGGGAGGAAGGTGGATATAAATTAAATCCTTCTAAAAACGAGTATCAGACTTTATTTGAAGCATTTGTTTTAGAAGCCAACGCACTTTCGGTTACGGGTTCTACGGGAGCTACTTCAGGTGGAGCGGCAACTTCACTCACTTACTCTCATACTACGGCTTCGGGAGACGATTTAGTTGTTGTAGAAATTGGCGCGGATACGGTAACCGGCATTACTTTTAATGGCGCGGCTTTCACGGAAGCTATTTCCACTGTAACCACTTTCCGTTCCGGGATTTGGTATAAAATCAGTCCTTTTATCGGAACGGCCAATGTGGTGGTGAGTCAGTCATCCACTTGGGCGATAACTTCGGGAGCGACTAATTATTCGGGGGCTGATATTACAACTCCTATCGGAGTTACGGCGGTGGCGGAAGCTTCGGAGGATATTACTCTCAATGGAACCACCGCGGGGAATATAATTACAGCCGTGGCTAGAAACGCCAATAGTGCCACGACACTTTCGTTCGGCGTGGGGCAGACGGAAAGATGGAATCAAAACAGCGCAGGAACTGGTCAGAACCGAAGCGGAGGAAGCACGAAAGCGGCGGGGGGAAATATAACTATGGACCAGACTTTCAGTTTAAATGACAATCCTTCTGCGGCGGGAGCGGAAATCAAGGCGGCCGCGGCCGTAGCCGTTCCCCAAAAACCAACCCCGATTTTAGAATTTAATTGATATGAATAAAGGACAATTTAATTTATGGGTCGCAATCGTAGGAGCTATCGGGATGTTGGGAGCTTCAGCTATTACCAGTTTTGTTACTTCCAACGTAAAAATTTCTGTTTTGGAAGAACGGGAGGAGAACCACTATGAAGAAGTGCAAAAACAACTTGGAATGATGGATAAGAAATTAGACAAAATTCTGGAAGATAAAGTACCAAGTTTAATTCAAAAAAAATAAAATGGGAAAAACTATTGAACTCACCATAGACAATTTTTCAGGAGGAATGACTGGCAATATCCGTTCCAAGGATATGCGCTTGTCCCGCGTCATTAAGCATCTCGACCCGCTTTCTCATCAGGGCCAACTTTTACCCTTGAGAGATATGGCGGCAGATGGAAGCACAGGCGATACTGAAAAGCTCTGCCAATACCTAGTGGCGCGGAAAATTAACTCTGCCGTGGCATCTGATGTATGGGCTTTGGGGGTGGTTTCCGGACAAACTTATGCCAAGATTTTCCGGCGCACCGATGTATCTGATGCTTGGGCGGCGGCGCATGCCACATTAGCGCAGGATACCGTGGAGCGGAGCGAAAAACTTTTCGTGGAGTATAATAATGTGCTTTATGGGGCAAATACAAACAATATCTGGTCTTATGATATTGCTACCAACACTTTCACTTCGGCGGCCCAAGCTCTGACTTATACTAATATCGCGCAAGGGATAGTTCATTCCAAAGACGATATTCTGTACATTCCCTACGACAATAAAATCGCCAGTAAAAATGGGGCGGGGGCGTTTAATTTAACTGCGCTCGCTTTGCCAGCGAATTTAATTATCACTTCTATTTGCGAATATGGAAACTACCTGGCGATTGCCACCAAACCTTTAGTGAGAAGCGGGATTGTACATTCTACGGTTTATCTCTGGGACAGAGATTCTACACTTGCCACCCTCTCCGAAAAAATAGACTGGGGCGCGGAAACACTTCTTCTTATAGAAGAAATTGACGGCTCTTTGGTGGGAATATCTGCAATCGGAGTGGGAACTGGGGCTTCGGGAGTGGATTATAGCGCGTGGAACTTTACGCCCAAAGTTATTTTTAGGGTATGGAATGGAATTAGAGCCACAAAGTTTTTGGAGCTCCCCGCTTTGTCCAGCACGACTTTAAACATTACCGGAAAGCAAAAAATCCACAACCGCCTTTACTTTATGATGACTATTAAAATGGGCGGACTTCGTTTTAATGATGATACGGATGGCGTTCAACTGAACGGAGTATGGGCGCTCGGAAGAAATGAGAGCGGGCAATTCTGCCTTTATCTTGACCGTCTGTTAAATAATGACACCGCAATTACAACCGCTGTCCCTAAAGGGTTTCTCCTTTTTGGGGATTATATGTTGGTGGCTTACACCACGGCTGGAACATATGTGGCCAATATTACCAACTCTTCCGATGTTTATGCGGCCGCAAGCGGGACTTATGAATCGCTCATTTTAGGAGAAAGTTATCGGCATTTTAAATTAAACGCCATAGGAATAAGCACCGAACCAATGCCTATGGCCGGGCAAGTTATTTTAAAGTATAAAGCTGATGCGGAAACTTCCTGGACGACAATTTTTACGCATACTGCGGACGATGCGTTATTCCATGAAGCTATAAATATAGAAAGTTCCCCGGGGGTTTTGCCTCAATTCAGAGAAATTCAGTTTCAATTCTTGGTTACTGGAAAAGCGGTCGTAACCGGACTTTGGATTCAGGCGAAAGAAATTGAAGATGGATTAGTGGCAAGATTGTTGCGTTCACTTATCGGTTGGCTTGGCTAATATGGATGAAATACAAGTAAGAAATATAATCCAGCAGGAGCTAGAGAGGAAATTCGCCTCGCTCTTTAAAGGCGACCGCTTTGTGTTTGAAAAACTTATACAGATTATGGATGGGAGGAACATCCAGCTAGGACTGGGTACTGGAACAAAAATCGGAACGGCGACAAACCAAAAATTAGGATTTTTCAATGTTATGCCGGTAGTCCAGCAAGCCGACATTGTGGCTCTTACCGATAGTTTAGCGGGCGGAAGCGCTGGAGATATTATCGAAACGGCGATTGCCGGGAATGATGTTTTAGACAGTAACTTTAAGCGAATACTGGGAAGAATCAACCTTCTAAGGACAGTTTTAAGAAATCTAGGTCCAATGGCATAATATGGCGTTAATACCAAACCCACAATTCAATCCCAACGACCCGAACTCCCAGAGATATATTTTTAGCGACCCTGAAACGGCGGTTATCAACCCGACCACTGGACAGACGGCCTCCGGGGGGGTTATTACGGCGGAAAAATTAACTCCAGTTCAACCGACTAATTTTCAAACCGCACCCCCAGTTTCCGTTCCTTCTGTTCCCGATTTTACAGCTCTTGGCCCGGTAGAACAGCAAGTCCAAACAGAATCAGAGGAAATTCGGCGCAGGCAGACAGAACTTTTGGGTAAAGGTGCTTTTGAAAGAGCCGAAGAAACGAGGTTAGGCCTCCCCGAATTTCAAAGACAGCAGAGGGACTTAACTTCTCAGCTTTTAACTTTCAAAACCGAACTTGAGGATTTGCAGAATCAAGCCGCAACTATTCCCTCGCAGGTAGAGGAGCAGTTCACGGGCAGAGGCGCTACGGCGGGAGGCATTGCTCCGATTATGGCGGGGGAATTAAGACGAAATCAGATTAAGCAGGCCACGGTTGCCTCCAAAGCGCTCACAGTTAGCGCCCGGTTGCAAGCAATTCAAGGAAACATAGAAACAGCCAACGATATGGTAAAACTTGCCGTAGAAGCGAAGTTTGGGCCTATAGAGGAGGAATTGGCGGTCAAGAGAGCCAATTATGACGTGATTATCAAATCTCCCGCGTTTTCTGCGGAGCAAAAGGAAAGAGCGAAAACTTTAGACGAGGCCGCGAAGAAAAAAGAAGCGGAAATAAAGGTGCAGAGAGATAACGTGGAGGATGCTCGCAAAATGGCGATTAAAGCGATTGAAAACTATCCCGACGATTCGAATGTGGCAATTTTGTCCCGTCAGGTAATGGGTTTCAAAGATGACGACCCGAACATTTTGAAAACGGCCACGGAGCTTTTGGGAAAGTATCAGGCGAAGCCGGAGAAAGCTCCAGCGAATGTTATCGGTTCTGCGGAAACTGGGTATCTGCAGTTCAATCCCGCAACGGGAAGATACGATATTCCGGTGAGTGCACCGAGGGAAAAGCCAGGGGGAGGAATATCTGCCGACCAAGCGACTTCCCGTCTTTTAGCGCAGGGCTTGCCTACAAATATCCTCACTACTGGAAATGTTTTGACCAAAGGCAATAAAGACAATATAACTTCCGCCGGAGTTCCGCCTTCAGTGGTTGACTTGATTACCCGGGCGATTTTAGAGGGGAATACTTTGGAAAAAATCAGGCAAGTGATGATGGAAGGATATGGAAAAGATGTTGGATTTGGATATTTGGATAAATATATGAGCACTTTGCAGGGCGGAGCAAGCGATATACCCTCACATCCTTTTTAATATGCCAACTGCTTTAGAGCAATTAAGACAGGGTATAGGCGGAGTTCAACCGACTTCAGCTTTAGATTTGCTTCGGCAGGGAGTGGGAAAAGAAGAAGTATCAACTTTAGCTATTTTCCCTCCAGAAGAAAAACCTGGATTTTTGAGCAGGATTGCCGCCGGTTTTAAGGGAGTATTGAAAGGTGAAGCGCCAATTCAGAAAAAAGTAAGAGAATTTCTAAAACCTGAAATAGCGGAAGAAATTACTCCAAGCTTGGTAGTTAGCAAAGAGGGATTTCCTTTTTTGAAAGGGCCTGGCGACACTTTTATTGACCCTATTTTTACAGCCGGGCTGGAAAAAGTTGGAACAAAAATCGCTTCAAGTTTTATCAGCCGAATGGCCAAAGAAACCGATACAAAAGTTATTAAGCAACTGGCAAGTTTGGCTGGGGAAGCGATAGACGATATAACGGCCAAATTAGTAGGTGAAGCTAAAACTCCGACTGCGGTAAAACAAATCCTTGATATAAATGCTCAAAAGATAGCGTCAAAAGCCGCTCCCCGTATCACTGCCAAAGAGGAGTTTAAGATTGGCGATATTTTAGACCCACAAGGGAAAACAAATATGGTGGGCAATGTAAAAATAAGAGAAATAACAGGGAATACTTTGAAATTTGTTGACTCCGAGGGGACTGAATTTGCAGGTATGCAACGCTCAACTGTTAGAAATCTTATCAAGGAAGGTAGTTGGAAAAAGGTAGACCAACCCGCTCCCCGCATTGCTCCCGAATTAGAACCCCTCGCCCAAGAAGCAAGGAGGTTTGGATACGAAGTTAATTTTATAGATAAAAAGCCAAAAGATTATTATGGGAAACATTTTTCTGATTCAAAAAGAATTGAAATTTATATTAAAGGGAGGACACCTCAACAAATTCAAGACACACTTGACCACGAATTAGGACATATTTTTGACTACCAAAGAAGGGGAATTATTGCCGACCCAATGGGGGATTCTATAAAAGGATTAGACGGAAAATTAAGAGCTGCTCAAGACTCGGACATTTATTTTAGAGATTCACGATTAAAAGAAGCAGAAGCTATTAGAAAGGAGGTGCCTAAAATTCACACAGCCGCAACCACTCAAAAGGAAATATATGCAGACGCTTTTAAGCTCTTTAGAAGAAATCCTGAAAAGTTAAAAGAGATAGCACCTAGAATTTATAATGAAGTTTCCAACTTCTATAACCAAGCCACTAAACAAGTAGATACAGGATTGGACGCTTTAGCAGTTGAAGCAAGGAAGTATAAGAGTGCGGAGGAATTTGTGAGGGAGGTAAGAAGCGATAAAGTATTTTATAGAGGTGGAGTTGGAGAACCAGATTTGACAAAACCGATTTTTATTTCTCGTAATGCGGATTTGGCATTGAGTTATAGTCCAGCATATCCTGATATAGCAAGGGCTGAAAAAGATTTGCGTGCTTTTATTAGAAAGCCCGGAAAAACATTGGATATTTATAATGTGGAAGATGCGAGGAAATTCCTAAACGAGAAGATTCTTGAGAAACCGATTGGTAAGGATGAATTTGTCGGTGTTAGAGAAGTTGTTTTTAATAATTGGAGCAAAATTATAAACCGAGCAAAAAACGAGGGATATGATTATATTCGGCATTTAGGAGAAGGAAAGTTTAAGGGTGGAATGGATGAAGAATTAGTAGTCCTTAATCCTCAAAAGTCATTAACAAAACTCACCAACTTCTATAATCAGGCGGTGAGGGGGGTAAAAGAAATAACTCCTGCGGGAGTGGAAGCGAGAGCGATAATTGCAGAAGCTCCCAAAGCGGAAGATACTATCTCTAAACTCATTAAAGCTATTGACGATTCTGTTCCGTTAAGGGGAGAGCAGAAAAAACTATATCACGAGGAACTCGCTAAAAGAACCGCGAGAGTGGCGGCAATGGGAGAAAAAGTCGCTGGTGAAAAGGGATTTTTTGCCCAACTTGGACAGCTAAAAGGCCCGCTTCCAAAAGCCCAGTTTGAAGCCATTAAAAAACAATTCAGTCAGGGAGAAATAGATTCATTGTTTGATTCCATAGAAAAAACCAAAACTTTGCTTCCTCTTGAAAAAGTGGCGACTAAAGGAGGATTAAGAAATTTACTTGAAGGGATTGTGCCTACCAAAAGCGAGATTGAGCATTTAAGAGAAGTATTTCCCAAAGAGTTGATAGATTCGGTGCTGGCTCGGAGGCCGCTTTTGGAGAGGGTTAAAGACCTAGCGGGAGAGATTTGGAACATTCCAAGAACTATGATGGCCACCCTTGACCTTTCCGCGCCTTTCAGACAAGGGGTGTTTATGCTGGGCCGCCCGATACGCTTCGCGCAGGCGTTCAAAGATATGTTCAAGTTCGCAGTATCCGAAAAAGCATATCAAGGACTTATAGAGGGAATCAAAGCCCGCCCGACTTATTTAAAAATGAAAGAAGGAGGGTTGGCTCTTACCGAAATAGGAGGCCCGCTTTTGAAAAGAGAGGAAAGATTTATGGGCCAGCTTGCCGAAAGAATACCCGGATATGGAGCGTTAGTCAGGGCATCTAATAGAGCTTATACGGGGTTTCTTAATAAAATGAGGGCGGATATTTTTGATGACATTTTGACAAAAGCGGAGATTCTAGGCAGAGATATTGAAGAACCGCTTTTAAGAAGCATTGCAGATTTTGTAAACTCCGGAACCGGCAGAGGCAAGTTTGGATTGTTTGAAACCGGCGTAATCCCCAAAAGTATGGAAAAGGCGGCGGTAGTTTTGAACGGAGTATTTTTCTCTCCCAGATTGATGGCCTCGCGCTTGAATCTTCTCAATCCCTATTTTTATGTCCAGCTTGACCCGTTAGTGCGGAAAGAAGCAATTAGAACGCTATTCGCAACTTCGGGGATTTTGGGAAGCATTTATGGGCTTTGGAAACTGAACGGCGGAGATGTAGGAATTGACCCCAGAAGCGCGGACTTCGGAAAACTAAAAATAAGGAATACCCGATATGACATTCTGGGAGGATTTCAGCAGTATATTAAACTCGCGGCACAACTTATTACCGGAGAAATTGTAAGTTCCACTACGGGCCGGACGATTACGCTTGGAGAAGGATTTAAACCTCTTACAAGACGGGAAATTATCCTGCGTTTTTTTGAAAGCAAAGAATCCCCGCTCGCCTCGTTTTTTACCGGCTGGCTTCAGGGAACTACTCTCATAGGAGGAAAGTTTGATTTACCTACTGAAATTATAAACAGGTTTCTCCCTATGGCCGTGCAGGATATGTATGATATTGCGCAAGAAAGAGGCGCGGAGGGGATTTTATACGGACTTCCAGCGATTTTTGGAACGGGGGTTCAGACTTACGGGAAACAAGAACTAGTTTTTGGAGAAAGCAAAATCGGAGAGCAGACGGCTGAAATCAGACCCGTGCCGGAATTAGCGGAAAAGATAAGAGAATTGGTTTTAGGCCAGCTTCCACTTGGAGCATCGGCCTCGTTCAGCGTTGAGGCTTATTTTGACCAGTTGAGCAATCTGCCAAGAGAGGAGGCAAATGAGATTTTTGAGAAAATTAAGGAATCCAATCCGGATTTAGCCAAGAAACTTTTTGATGTCATAAAAGAACGGCAAATTGGAATTACCGTCAAAGATAAAGATTTGAAATCTAAAGGGGTGGCTTCGGGCGATAGGGCTTTGGCGGTTAAAAAAGAATTGGACAGATTGGAGACAAAAGAAAAAAAAATTGCGCTATGGGAAGATTACGCAAAAAAAGGAATTATTACCAAAGAGGTAGGCAGACAACTCAATGTCTTATATGGAAAATAATGATTTTCTAAAAGGATTGTCTATGTGTTCCGGAGAAAACAATTTAATTCGGTTCCATTCTACTTCTGAAGCGCAATCTTTCACTGCATCAGCGCCTCCTGCTAATTCTTCCAATGCTGAAAGTTCTTTAGGAGCGAGATTGGCACATAATCGCATACTATTCACCACATCAAGATTATGCTCACGTATTTTTATGAAAAGGAAAAGCCAAAGAGAAAGCGCTAAAACAATTAAAATGCCAATCTTAAACCAATTTTCTTTAATCCAATTCATTATGACCCCACCCTACCCCTCAACCAATAATTTATCTTGACCTGAACAAGTCATTAAACTATTCCGCTAAAAGCGTTGTTCATTGAGAAGGTATTACCAAAATAGTACTTGTCGCTGTTGTTCCATTAACGGTAGCTGTAATTATAGTGGTGGTTGTCGCTGTTATTCCAAATGAAGGGTAATAACTAAAATAAACAGTTGGTTTGCCATCTTTTCCACTTGGACGAGTTGGGCAGGTTAGTGGGTTTCCCTTTCTCTGTGTCCCATCTGAATTTGCTGCTTCGGCACCAATACATTTATTGCCTGGATAAGAGGATTCTATGAATCTACCGCCACTATCATTAGACAATATACTTACTGACGATGCATTTGTTCTCTGACCCTCCTCAAAGTAAAAAACTTCAATATCACCACAACCTTTCCCAACAAGTACACTACTACACGAACTCACCTTTATTTCTTTTTTGACTTCTGGCGGGGGAGGCGGTGGAGGAGGCAGGGGAGTTGGAGGAGGCGGAGCCGTATTCGTTTGAATCTGCGTTAAAGTCTGCTGTTGCTCGGTTACCTGCGTCTGAATCGCTCCGAGTTTCTGGTTTTGTTCCACTAAAACCGCTTGCTGTTTCTGGAGTTCCGCGAGTTGCTGTTGTAAAAGGATTATCTGTTCCATAAGTTTTGCCACCAAGTCGTCTGTAGTTTTGGGCGGAGTGATGGTGGGACTGATGGAAGTTCCGCTTTCATCGGTAACCGCAGACAAAAGAGAGTTGGTCTTAGCGCGGGTCAAAGGCCCGAAATATCCGGTAGAGGAGATTAAGTTCGCAGTTTGAAAATCTTTTACGGCCTTGAGGGTGAGAGAAAAGAAGTTTCCCGTTACCGGACCGGAATACACGCCTTGCGTGGTGAGAAACTCCTGGAGTTCGGTAACTTGCGGGTCTTGGCGAAGCCCATAAAAGAGGTCGCGGTCAAAGGAGGCTGAGGCGATTAAGGGAAATAAGAGAGATAAAATGATGTATTTTGTCATAACTAATTTAATAATTTATAAAAACAAATTGCGAGGAAATCTGGGCAGAAAACCTCGCAATTCGCCCAGATAATTCAACTGATTATAGGTTAGCAGGTTATAAAATCTTGTCAAGTATAAACCAAAATGGAAAATATCTCGCCTGAACAACTCCAAGAATGGCTCGCGATATTGGGAAAGCCGACTTTGGGCGTGGTCGCGTTCATTGTTATTATTCTTTACAGAGAAGCGATTATCCACATTATAAAAGTGGTCGCGGATGTGGTTGGTTCGTGGTTGAAACGCAGATGAACAAAGGACAAACCCAAATTATAGTGACAGCGATAACAGCTACGGCAATACTGATAGGCTCTTGGCTTACTTCTTGGGCTACGGCAAGCAACAGAGTGGGAATGACGGAGAGAAATATCGCCGTCGTTGAGGAACGCGAGAACAATCATTTTGCCCAAGTTCAAAAACAACTGGAAGACATCAATAAAAAACTGGATACGATAGCGGATAAGTTAAATGTGAAGAAATGACCTACGGCTTTCTGCCTCCGAAAATTGAAGACTCCGATTTCTGGCTCGGAAGTAAAAAACTAGGGAGCCAAGAGATAAACCCCAGTGGAGATTGGAAATTATCTCTGCCCAGATTTGAACCTCAAAGAAAAAGGGAAGAGACTTCCGCTTGCGTAACTTTCACGATACTTTCGGATATTGAAACTCTTGAGAAGTTCCAGTATGGGACAGAGCCGAATTATTCCGATAGATATATCGCCCAATTATCGGGGACAGACCCCGCGAGAGGCAACGACCCTAAAAAAGTTTGCGAGGCCATAAGAAAATATGGATTGGTGAATGAAGAAGATTGGCCGTTCGTTGATGACATAAACGAATACTACAAGGAAGTGCCGCAATATCTGATTGATAAAGGCAAGAAATGGCTTGAGAAATACGACTTCGGATACGAATATGTAGATACGGGTAAGATTGACCTTGCTCTCAAGCGCTCGCCTGTTTCAGTCGCGGTTTATGCTTGGAGTGAAAATGCTCAAGATGAATATGTCAGATTGAGAGCTTCCAATCATTACACGCTTCATTTCTTAAAAGATAATTTTGGGCGGCTTCTTGTTTTTGACAGCTATGAGAATCCCTTTATTAAAACTCTGGCGAAAGACCATAATGTTGAATTTGCGCAGATGTATATTCTTCGCAGAAAAGAACAAACCAAAGTTTCTTTTTGGCAAAAACTCTGGCAAGGAATCAAGTGGTATGTGGGAGAAATACTTCGTTAGAAATCCTAAAATAGTTATCCCCTTACTTCTTAATTTATGATTAAAATATGATAAAATAAAAGAAAAGCGCTCGCCACCCTCCGAGGATAAGCGAGCGTCAAAAGGCCTTTTTGATAAGTCGTGTGAGCGACCATGAAGATAGAATAGCACAAGCACTTTAATAAGTCAATAAAGAACCTTCCGCCCTCTCCTTAAATGGAGGGGTGCGCATAGCGCCCTTCTCTCTTTTGAGAGGAGGGTGGAGGGTTTAAGAACTTTTACATCTGGAATGGAAGGTATAAGCGAATTATTTTAGAGTTCTTCACGCGCAAGACAACCTGTTGAAAGAAGACAGGGAGGACATAAAATACGATTGCGGGGCGCGGAAGTGTTGATTTTCCGCTCGGCGGGAGTCGCAATATTACACCTCTACCGCAATGTGCCGATTGGTGCCGAACCAATACGCAGTCGCTCACTTCTATTTCAGTTTTAAGAGTTCTTTTACAGGACTGCCCCAGAAAGGAGGTGGTAAGATGTGGATGCTGATTTTCGTCCTCATTACAGGAGGCCTTACCGAAGGCATATCGGACGGGGTTCCAACGGCAATTCTGGAACGCCTTAAAACCCAGCCCGCCTATATGGTTTCCACGCTGGAAGTTTGGGAGAACGGGAACATCCGCAGGTTCGCAACCGTCTATGTCCGCCCTTACTATCTTTTGGTGGAGTTCAAGACGGACAAAGAAGGCAAGCCGTATTTTCTGAACAGCGACATCTACGAGGTGTTCCTTCTGAAAGGCGAAGACATAATCACGATTTGGACAAAGCCTCCAACCAGTCCCTCCAAAAGGGACAACTAGAGTGAGGGGTTCGGAGCTATCTGAACCCTCACTCACCAAATTTATGAAAAATATAAAATTATCATCAGAACAGCAAAAAGCCGCCGCCATACTGTTTTACGATTTTCATAAAAGCCCCTCGGAAATCGCCAGAAGATTTGAAATTGGTAGCAACCGTATAGCATATATCCTTAACAAAGCGGGGAACTATAAAGATGTCTTGTCGCAGATGCACGGAGCAAGAACGGCCAGAGGTCATTTATTGGCTAAAAGTAAAAGTTGAAGTAAGCGAGGAAAAAATCAAAAATGGTAATCGTTTCAAAATTCATTAAGGTTAATTTCACTACAGGACGGAACGAGCAAGGACAATTTATTAAAGGTTTTAGTCCTCCTAGTGAATGGTTTACAAATAGAATCGCTTGGAATAAGGGTATTTCTCCTTCACTAGAATCTATAAAAAAGATGGTTGGAGTTCGTAAAAAGAAAGGTAATTATGTTGCTTGGAATAAAGGATTAAAAGGAGGCACAAGTTGGAATAAAGGAAAACATTTTTCTGAAGAATCTAAAAGAAAAATGAGTGAAGGACATAAAAACTCAAATTATGTTCATTCTTTAGAAACCCGTAAAAAAATGAGTGAATCTAAAAAAGGCGGGAAAGCACCATTTTGGAGAGGAGGTATTACACCTATAAATCACATAATAAGACAATCTTTAGAGTATCGTTTATGGCGTGAAGCAGTGTTCGCAAGAGATAATTATATTTGCCAAAAATGTGGACAGCTAGGAGGAAATTTAGAAGCCGACCACATAAAAAGATTTTCAGAATATCCCGAACTTCGTTTTGCGATAGATAATGGCCAGACTTTATGTAAAGCTTGTCATAAAACAACTGATACTTGGGGCACAAAAGGACTTAAAGGGAGACAATATCATTATGTCAATGAATATGCAACAGATTAGAAGTCCAAATTTTTCGTTTAGAGAAGGATATAAGCCAGAAATTTGCGTGATACATATAACAGAAGGTAATAGAAAAAGCGTAATTAGCGAATTTTCTAGTTTTTCAACGCAGAAGTCCTCGCATTATTTGGTTTGTAAAGATGGTGAGATAATCCAGTTTGTTCCGGAACTTTTATCGGCTTGGACGCAGGGAATAGTGAATAATCCTACTAATGAAATAGTAATACAACATACAAAATCTAGAATTAACATCAACAACATTTCTATTTCCATAGAACACGAAGGCTACGCTAATCAGCCCTTAACCCCCGTTCAATACGAAACTTCCGCAAAACTTATTTTAGACATCTGCCAGAGAAACAATATTCCTTTGGACTGCGGGCATATTGTAAAGCACAACGAAATAAACAATTGGAAAACCTGCCCCGGTATAATAAATATGGATTATTTGATACTGCGGGCGAAAGAGCTACAAAACCCCCCCATCTCCCTCATTCCACCTGAAAACGCTTTTCAGATAAGTTTGCTAAAACGCATACTTGAACTTTATCAAAAACTGTTGGCATTACTTCAACAGGAAAAGACGCTGGGCGCGGCCCGAAATTGGCGATGGCCGAAAGTCCGACGAGAACACCTTAATAATTTTCCTATGTGCGCCGTTTGCGGAGGCATAGACAAAATTGAAGTTCATCATATCAAGCCTTTTTACAGCAATCCCGAACTAGAACTTTTAGAAAGCAATCTTTTAACTTTATGCGAATCGGGAAAGAATGGAATTGTCTGCCATCGGGCCATCGGGCATCTTGGTTCATATCAAAGCATAAATAAAGACGTGATAGTTGACGCAGGATGGTGGAAAGAGAAAATTGTAAATCGCCCTTAATCGTGCTAAAATAAAAGAAATTATTGGCTTAATTTAATAATATGAATGTCGTAAGCAGTTTGATATTCCGCCTTAACCTGCGGGATGTAGTCAAAGGTCTGGCGGTGGCGGTCATCGTAGTCATCCTGGGCGCCCTACAGGAAGCATTTGGACAGCATGGCCTGGACATTACTTCTTTTGATTGGCAAAACATTTTAGATGTGGCGTGGAAGGCAGCCCTGGCTTACTTGGGAAAAAATTTCCTTTCTGATGAAAAAGGGAAGGTATTGGGACGCATAGGGTAAATTATCCTTAATTTCACTTTACGAGTGAAAAAACTAAAAACGTTCTGGCGCATGTCGGAATAGTGCTTGGAGCGATTGGGTTATGGATGATTCCGCTACACGCTTGGACAATAAATTACGCAGACGCTTTTGAAACTCCCCACCCTGGAATTATTGAAAACGACAGGGGCTGGTTTATCTGGAAAGAATTTGACGTGAACGGACTCAAAATCTGGGCTATTCAGCTTATCCAGCCCAAGCCCGCCCAAGCCCAAGAACTGCCATTGGGGGAGCAGATTGAGGCGTGGATTAGCGTCCAAGCAACAAAACACCGCCTAAACGCGAAGATACTGGGAGATTTGGGGAATTGTGAGTCTGGCTGGCGAACCGACCCTTATAAGGCAATTAAAGCGCAAGGGGATTTCAGAAGCGAAACTGGAGAATATCTCGCCAACGGACTTTTTCAATGGCACTGGCGAAGCTGGATGAAGTATTCAATTATTTATCCGCAAAAAATATGGGACTACGAATCGTGGAAAGACCAGACGGAACTTTCGGCACTTGTTTTGAAAGACGGCGGATGGAAAAATTGGTATAATTGTTATCGGTGGATTACAAAATGAAAACTCAAACTTTGGAAAAACCTTTAGAACTCAATCGCATTATTCAAGGAGATGCTTTGGAAGTTCTAAAAACTTTCCCTGACGAAAGTTTTGATTTGGTATTAACTGACCCACCTTATAATGCTAAAAATATAGGTCCCAATGCCAGAGTTTATTCAATGGGAAAAATGAAATTGCCCACGATGGAATATAAAAAGTTTTGCCACGATTGGTTTACAGAAGCTCAACGGGTGGCTAAAACAATAATTTTTACTCCGGGTATAGCGAACACGCACAATTACCCGCAACCATTCTGGCAAATTTGCTGGCACAAACCCGCCGCAGTTTCTTTCAATCGAATGGGAGGATTTAATGCTTGGGAACCGATATTTATTTATGGGAAACCGAAAGCACGCATAGGTCAAGATTATAAAAGACAAGATACTTTGAATTTAACCCCCGGCATTTGGAAAGAACATCCTTGTCCTAAACCCCTATCTTTATGGGAATGGTTGATAGACAAGTTTAGTAAGGAAGGAGACATTATTTTGGACCCATTTGAAGGTTCTGGCACAACTTCACGAGCCTGTAAGAATTTGAAACGAAAGTCTATCGGAATAGAAATTAACCCAGATTATGTAAAGATAGCCAAAGCAAGATTATCGCAAGAACTTCTTTTATGATAACCACGGAAGAATTATGCCGATTTTGGTAAGCCATTAAAAACTGCTACCCCTAATAGTTTATTTGAATGAGATAAGCAAGATTTTTAATATGCCCGTGTAGCCGGGCAGGAGTCCAAGACTCCAGTTGGTTAGCAAACTAAAAGCCCTCTGTTCGCAAGGGCTTTTAGTTTGCTCTCTAGTGAAGCTCGGAGGAGAAGCGGGATTTGTAATACCTCCGAGCTTGTTCCATAATGCTAGAGAGCTACTCTTTCGGGGGTGGCTCTTTGTTTTCGGGGCTTGAACTGCTCGCCTTTAAGGAGTCGCCCGATTTTCTCCTCAAAGTTTTTGCCGTGTGAGAGATAAGGGAAGCGCAAGTGAATAAACTCGTGAGTCAAAGTTTTCCTCGCCTGCTCTGCGTCTATTCTCGGACTAATGTAGATTACATTTTTGTCCGACCACGCGAACCCTCTATAACGATTGCCGAGGTTGGAATATCTTTTTAACCCCAAGCGTTTTATTTGTTGCTTGCTGAAAGTTAAAAAAGGTATTCGTTCCAAAGCGCATAACTTTGTGAGTCCGGGAAGAGCGCTTCTTACCATTGCTTCAACATAAGGTTTTGGCTTGATGCGATATTTCATATTTTGTTTTCAAATTACCTCCCGCTTCTATCTCCATTATATCAAACGCGCTTTTTCAAAATGCTGATTTTAAAAAGATTTTATGCGGGAAAACATTAAAACTTGACAAGTGTTTCCCGATTAAGTTTTAATTTTTTCGCAACAATTTTTCTCATTATTCGCACGAGGTTCGCTTACAGACGATATCCACAGGTTTGTTTTGACCCTTTTATCTTATTTGATATTTTGACTTATCCCCTTGACTATTATATTGACATAACCTACTCTAAAATTATGGACTTAACTACCCAACGGAAACTGAAAATAATTGAGTCAGTCAAGCAGGGCTTAACTTATCGTGAAATAGGGAAATTATACAATATCTCTCGCCAGCGCGTTCATCAGATTGCTACCGGTTATAAATCCCCTGCTAGTTATATACCATATTGGAAAAAAATTGGTTTAGCAACGGAAGAACAATGGTTGCAACTTCAAAAAGAAAAGTTAAAGAAAAGAGCGATACTTATACAGACCCAGCAAGCAATTTTAGAAAGAAAAAAACTTAAAGAAATAGAAAGAGAAAATGGGATAAGGGCGGATTTGCACGGAATAGATAATAAGAAATTTCAAGGCAGAGATTTGGTGAGGGAGGCCATAAGAAAACGAGACAATTATACTTGTCAAATATGCGGTAAAAAATGGAAACGAGGCAAAAGAAGATTAGATATTCATCATTTAGATGGGTTATGTGGAAAAAAATCACAGGCGTATGATAAAGCAGGAGATATTACTGGTCTCATTACTTTATGTCATAAATGCCACCTAAATCTTGACGAAAATCGTAAAAAGATGTCTATCGCGAGGTATAAAAAGTTATCCACTTGACAAGTAAATTGACAGCTTGCTATCCTTAAAACATCAATAAAGGTCGTTCAGTTAAAAACCTAACCAAAAAATTATTACTTATATTAAATAACTATGGCCATTATCTATCAAAGCCCCCTCTGGCTCCGCATCTATAACAGAATCTGGTATTGCTTTTATGGAAAGTAAAAAGTGGGAAAATATGGGAGTAAATGTAATTCTTAGAGCGAAATGGGGTAGAATTTCTTATAATCCCGATACCAGTGCGCATGCTTTAGCTGGTCTAACGACACAACTCATCAGATTAATGGGACGAGATGTTAAAGATGGTGAAGAAACTGCTTTATATGATGGAAAAATTTGGAGAATCCTGACGGGAGATTTCAGAAAAGATTATGAAAAAGTGTTCCCTAATCTTGAAAAATGTCTAACTTTTTACGAAAGCAAAAAGGCCGAGTTTAGGAATAACTTTTCAACTGACTAAAATGGAAACTAGAATCATCCGGACAAACGGCGCGATAGACACTTACTGCCATAATTGTTCCGAAAATGCTGTCTGCGCCGAACTCTCCCTTAAGAACTGGCAATACAAGGTATTCATTTGCTTAAAATGTCTGGACGAAATGCGTCAAAAATTAAGCAAGCAGATGGTTTCGCTGGCACAAGAGCCGATACCATCGCCATTCAACAAGGAAAAAGTCGGATTAAAAACTTAAATCGGTTGCTCTCGCCTCGCCGGTTCGGAGGTACCCTTACTCTGGAGTTCTGCAACGGATTATCTGGAGAATGCCGAACCTGTGAGACGAGAAAATAACACTATGACAAGAAAAACAAATCCATTTCACTATTTACCCTTTAATCTGGGAGGAAATAATGTTTATCTTTATTGCCTTCCAGCAATTAAGGCATTAGAAGAAGGATATGATGCTGGCGAAATAGACGAAATGTCCCTCGCCCACAATGCGATGGAGGACGAATTAGTGGAGGAATTAAACCAAAAAGATGGAAAAGAAAACTGACATTATCTCGGTTGAACAAACTCCTCAATTAGTGATTGGAGAAAATTCTATTAAACGCGGCGCAAAAATCGCCAAAGAACTCTCCAACATCATTAACAAGCAAAAACTCTATGCCGTTATTCAAGGTAAGAAATTCGTAACCGTTGAGGGTTGGAATACTCTTGGAGCGATGATGGGAGTGTTCCCGGAAGTCGTGAGAACCGAAAAGCTGGCGGGAGAAGAAGGAGAAATCAAATATCTCGCAGAAGTCCGGCTGAAAACTCCTCAAGGACAGGTTATCTCCTCGGCGCAAGCTATCTGCTCCAATAAAGAAGCAATTAAAGGCGGAAAAGATGAATATGTGATTTTCTCGATGGCGCAGACCAGAGCCACCGGCAAAGCATTCCGATTGGCTTTCAGTTGGATTATAAAGATGGCTGGCTATTCTCCGACTCCCGCGGAAGAAATGATAACTCTCCGGCAGGAAGAAAAAGAAATCCAAATCCAAACAGCAGACAAAGCTCTGAAATCCGGCATTGAACAAGATAAAAAGGAAATAACCTTGCTTGCCAAAAATCTCGGTTTCAATATTCAAGATAAAGCCAAATTCAAGGAGCAGGTAGAACACACCACCCAACTCCCATTAACGGAAGAAAATTATCTTGAAATCCGCCTACGGCTTGGCGTGCTATGGGAGGAGAGAGAAATGGCCAAGGCGGGCCTAAAGGCCGAAGCTCCAGTAGAGCCTGAATAGGCCAATTTCACATTCTGTGCCTTCAAATTTGCGTTAAAACTTAAATAAGCATAAATGACCCAGCACGAAAAGATAATTGAATTATGCGGAGATGGCGAATGGCATTGCCAGAATGAGTTTCGGCGCTTGTATATCTTCTCCCCCCATAAACGCCGGAGCGAGATAGAAGCCAAAGGGAGATATAAGTTTGAAAAGATTAAATGCGAACACGGAGTAAGAGGTCAGTTTGACTACCGAATGCACGAATTTTTACCAGAACCCCTCCCTCAACCCGCTTACAAGCCCCGCCCGTGGAAAGAGATACAAAAAGATTATCAGTTGGTGCTTAATTGAAATGGAGAAACGAGAAAGAAACGAAAAAATAAAAGAACTTCGCAAAAGTATGACTCTACAAACCATTGGGCAGAAATTTGGAATTAGTCGTGAACGAGTGCGTCAAATTTGCCATCCTGTTCAATTGTGTCTCAAACATAAGAGAGAATTTAGACTTTTTTGTGCTGTCTGTAGAGAGGAAAGAAGAAAAATAAAAACACGAACATTTAAAGAATACGAAATCCAACTTTCAAAAAATCTTATCAACAAAGAAAAAGAAATTAGAAGACTAAAAGTATATTCTAGGAAACAACATTTAGTTTTAGAAAGAGCTATTTTAGTAAAAAATCTTCGTGATTCCAACTTATCTTTTCCTCAAATTGGGAAGTTGTTACACAGAGACCATACTTCAATAATGAATTTGCTTTACAAGGTTTATCCTTTAATTCCACAATGAGCTTCGGCAGATTAAAATGTATTTAGTTAAAAGAGGAAACAAGTATGGAGCGAAAAGCACCGAGTATGATGGGATAATATACCACAGCAAAAAGGAGGCTGGATTCGCTCAAACGCTGGATAATCTGAAACTCGCCAAAAACGCCTCGGAGCGGGTAGTGGAATGGGAACGGCAGGTTAAAATTCCGCTAAAAGTATATGGCCGCCTGATAGCAAACTACTATGTTGATTTCAAAGTGAAATACGCGGACGGCCACGAAGCGTTTATCGAAGTGAAGGGTATTCAGATGGATGTGTGGAAAATGAAGTGGAAAATACTTGAAGCGATTGCCGAAAAAGAATATCCGGGCATTGATTTAGTAGTTATCAGTTAGAATTATTAAGGCATTACAAAAAAGCTTATGAAAGAAGAAAAAATGTTTGTGTTTTCAAAAAGAAATATCTTGGGCGAAATTGCTCATTGGGCGGTTTGTCAAAGTCCTTATCATAGACCAGATAATCTTGAAGTGGTATTAGATAAGTTTAATAAAATCATTGCATTAGTGCCTGAATATCCATCAATGAGTTATTTCCAAATACGGGAATTTCTTGATGAATTAAAAGAAATTCCCGAATTTATGTTGTGGAACGAAAGAAAGAATGGAAGACAGGGAATGGGTTTTAGTGTGGCAGGACATCACGACAATGCCGATGATGACTTTATTGATTTGGACGCTCTTATAAGAAATGTTGCAAACAGCATTATTCGCGAGGGAACTGAAAAATCAATACCAGAAATTTTAGGTGAATCTGAATTGCAATGAAAACAATTAAACAACAAGAAAGGCAAATTGAGGCCGAAATGGTGGCAGAAAGAGTAAAACTCCTATGGGGTTTTCTCGCCGATTTAATTCCGCACTTACCGATGCTCAAAGATGTGGTAGAGGGAGCTTCCAAACGTTCTTCAATGACCTTATCAATGGCTCCGATACTGGGTGCTTTTGGGCAAGATTATGAGGTGGTTCACGCACAAAAAGAGATAGAAAGAAAACGAGCTAAAGCCCTTTATGAGTTGATTAAAACGCTGGATGATACTGAAAAAGAGCGAGCGGAGTTTGCGAAAAAACAAGAAGCAAAGAAAGAAGTACTAGCACAACTTCATAAAGCGTTAGGACTTTAACTTTCCACTATGCCAAAACTGCTTGAACGCTTCACCTTTGCGACAAAATTGCAGAAAGGAGTTCTGTTAAACACCGAACACTCCATATTTTGTTTGAGCAAATTTGAGGATTGCCCCATATCTGTTTCGGTGGAACGGCCGCGAAGCAGGCGCACGCTTTCCCAGAATAACTGGTGGCACGGATTTATCATTCCGCCGGTGGCGGAGAAAACGGGAATGTCCCACGAAGAAACCCATCGTTTTTTGGAAGGAGAATTTTGCCCCCGCTATGTCAAAAAAATTCTAGGGAAAGACCGGGTGTTCATCCGCAGATGTTCGCAACTGACGAAAGGTGAATTTGTGGAAGTAGTGGAAAGAGTCCGAGCATTTTTGGCGGATTTCGGGATAGCGATACAAGACCCCGACCCCGCGCTTTCCTCTATAAAATTAGACACTAAAATATGATTTACACCTCATCTTATCAGCAAGCCAAACAATTTCTCGCTTCCCTGCCGGAAGAAACCAAGGAAAACCTTGCGTCCCACAGAAGATACCGGCATATCATCAGAGAGAAAGTTGATATAATCGGCATTTTAACGGAAAAGTTTGACCTTTCTTCCACGGAGATAGCGAACCTACTGGGTTATGAGGACCGGGGAATCATCTCCCACCATTACCGAACTTATCGGGTGAGGAAACAAAATTATCTAAACGAAACCCTGTAAATGCCAAAAAGAGAGCTTAACATAAGAGGGAAATGGATATTAAGGCTATTAACAAGATATTAACATTCTTATAAGGTTGCCATACAAAAACCGCCCTTGTGGACGGCTTTCGGAAGCGTTATTATGCTTCTATGACAAAATGCTATTACAGCATAGCATCTAGGAAAATCCTGTCAAGTTGAAAAACTGGCGGGGTTTTTTGTTGTCAAAAAAAATAGAGAGAAAAGTCTGGGCTTGGCAAGCTACTAAATGCGACAGACAAGGGTCTGGGTTCGCGGCCGGGGGACTTTTGAAGAAGTAAAGAACAAAGTTTCGCGCTCCCTTTACCCCTTAAATGGGCGAGGAACAGGAGTTGTGCCTTATCGCGCGGGATTTTTCCACCGATTTTTCCAATCTTTCTTGAATTCCTTTCGTTCTTTACCGAAGCCATTACTAACGCTCTTATGCTTCTCTCTTGTCATACTCTTTAATCAACTCCCCTTTAAGAGAAGTCCGGGGGATTGGAGAACCTATGATTAATTCATCAAATCAAAGTGTGGCTTGGGAACTGGCAAAAGAATTTAATTGCCCCGCGAGTTTCAAAAAGTTCCTCGGAGTTGTAAAACGGCTCGGCAAGGAAAAGGTTTTGGAAATGGCCTCTAAAATCAGGCAAAGCAAGGATGTTAAATCCTCTGAAGCTTTGTTTATGTATTTGACCCGAAAATCTTGACAAAAAGCGGGTTTAGATTTGGAATAATACTTAACCACAGATTGACTTGACAAGGCAAGATAAAAGAATAAACTAGAGAATATGAAAGAATCTGCACGAGAACGTTGGGCTATTTTTATCCATGAGGACGCTAAAAAGAAATTTGACGAGCTTGCTAAAAATGAACGTAGAACTCAAGCCGCACAGTTTGATATTGTATTAGAAGCATTTTTAAAATCCTTACAAGAGAAAATATGATAAAAGAAATAAACAAAAAACTAAGAGAAGATTTAAGAGATTTTATTGTAGAAACTGCTGAATATAAAAAGGTAGTAGAAGCTGGTTCGTTGGAAGCCGCGGTAGTGTCAGCATTTATTTTATGGCCGCCTAAAAATCCGTCTTTTTTAACCAGAGTAAAGGCGAAAAGACCTCTGAAATTGAAAAGAGGCGAGGGTATGTGGCATTACATTGATACGATAGCAATGCTTAAAAAAGCAGGATATAGCGTTAATTAACCCCCCTAAATAAACAAAGATGAAAGAAGACATTATCATTGCTGTTCCTACGGAAGATGTGGAGTATGTTGAGGCATTGCGTATCTACAATGTGAAGCTCCCGCCTATGGGTGTAAGTCAGTGGAAGGAAGAAGAAAGAAAAGACGCATTTCTTGAAGGACTAAGACGGCATACTTGGATGAAAGATGGAATTACTTATGTCGGCAATGGAACTTATACTTTGACAGAAGCCATTGAATTAGCAGAAAGAGATGGATTACTGCCTCGTCTAAATAAACAAATATGAAAAAAGAAAAGAAAAATAAATATGAGAATATCATAGTTCCAATTAACTGGTTAAGTGAGTTAGCCAAACACGCCGCACTTGCCCGGAAAGACAAAGAATATGTAGTGCATTTAATTGGTTTTGCCTCGTCAGCAAAAACTCTATTAAAATATGGGATTAGAAGATAGCCAATAAAGATATGAAGAAAGAAGAAATAAAAACGTACGATAACTATTCTGAAATTGCTTGCCCATTTTGCGATTATGTGCAAAGAATAGAACCTGAAGAATTGAGCAGTGGTCTTGTTTCATATTGGGGAGAAGACGAACCAACAGAATATGAGTGTAGGTCTTGTGAAAAGAAGTTTTTTATAAATGAAAAAGTTAATCGTTATTGGGAAGTTGCAAAAAATACTGAAGATTTTTAACCCCCCTAAATAAACAAAGATGAAAGAAGAATTGCCATACATAGAAACAGATTATTCATACCACTGGAGATGTCCTAAATGTTCGGAATACCAGAGCATTGAAAAAGACGGCGATGGTTTCCATCCCGTAATATGTCAGAAATGTAAAACTGAATTTCCAGATTATGATACCGATTCTTAACCCCCCTAAAATAAAAATATGAAAACACTTTACAAAAGCCTGCCTGAAAACAAAATCTCCAACGGCCACATATGGAAGCTAAGCAAATGGTATAAAATTACCGAGCCTCTTAAAATTTGTCAAATCGGTTTCCACGCCTCAAAAAACATAATTGATGCTATGAATTTTGTTGATATAGGATACGCGGCAAAAGTTGAGGTTAGAGGAGAATCTATTATTACAGACGACAAAGAATGTTGGTCAGAAATGCGAATTATACAATGGAAAAAATGGACAAAAGAAGACTCTATTTCTTTAGCGATATTCGCTGCAGAATTGGTTTTAGATAATTTTGAAAAGAAATATCCCAATGATAAAAGACCCAGAGAAGCTATTGAGGCGGCAAAAGCAGTATTGAAAAATGACAATCAAGAAACTAGGTCGGCGGCGGAGTCGGCGGCGGAGTCGGCGGCGGAGTCGGCGTGGTCGGCGGCGGCGAGGTCGGCGTGGTCGGCGGCGGAGTCGGCGGCGGAGTCGGCGGCGGAGTCGGCGTGGTCGGCGGCGTGGTCGGCGGCGGCGTGGTCGGCGGCGGCGTGGTCGGCGGAGTCGGCGGCGGCGGAGTCGGCGTGGTCGGCGGCGTGGTCGGCG
>Ga0209518_1000848_pt1 | contig 37331 bp, 40 predicted proteins | sample RifGroB1_FD_183993 | JGI IMG/M metagenome (GOLD analysis project Ga0209518, IMG submission 183993) | Groundwater microbial communities from Rifle, Colorado, USA - Groundwater B1 (SPAdes) (version 2) | ecosystem: Environmental > Aquatic > Deep subsurface > Groundwater | place: Rifle, Colorado...
ATACCCATCATCCTAGGAGGACCACATCCCACCTTATTCCCAGAAGTACTCAATGAAAAATCCATAGATATGATCTGTATCGGAGAGGGAGAATTTGCATTAATTGATCTGTTAAACGCGATAGAAAAAAAGAAAAGTTACTCTCATATTAAAAATCTTTGGGTAAAAAAAGGCAATATCATTCATAAAAATCCATTACGCCCGCTGGTCGAACCACTCGACAAGATCCCACTGATAGACTGGTCCTGTTATAAAAATACGCCGGTACTCTTTGGATCTCCTACGGTATTTTTAATTCGAGGATGCCCATTCTCATGTAACTACTGTTTTAACCAGCAAACAAAAAAACTCTATCATAATTTAGGCACCTATATCCGCCATTTCAGCGTCCGACGATCACTCCTTGAAATTAAAGCAGCACTCAAATATTTTCCAAAAGATCCCATCATTTTCGCTTCTGATTCGTTTGGTATTGATTTACCATGGATGGAAAACGTTTTTGAGAAATATTCGAAACTTACCAATCTCCCCTTTGTGTTGCTTCTCCGTCCGGAATTAACAACACAGGCATGTATTGATATTATCGCAAAATATCATTGTTGCAGTGTTTCAATCGGCGTTGAATCAGGATCAGAGAGAATACGCCGAGAAATTATCCACAGGAATTACACAAATAGCTATCTTATTGACATGGCCAACAAACTGCACGCAAAAAACATCAAATTTAAAACATTTAATATGCTTGGGTTACCCACTGAAACCGAAAAAGAAATGTGGGAAACTGTAGATATAAATATCAAAATGAAAACAGATTTCCCCAGGGCGTCTATCTTCACCCCTTATCCGGGAACTGAAATTGTAGAAATTGCCAAAAAAAGAGGATATTTGAATAAAAATTTTAACTTCGATAATCTGCCTGATACAATACTTGATCGTACTATCTTAAAAAAACTCAATGCGCCAAGAGTACAAAATATGCTGTTTTTTTTCCAAACCGCTGTTATGTTCCCATCAGTACACCCAATTATTAAACACTTGATGTCATGGAAACCCAATATTATTTTCCGACTGTATTTCTATATCCTTTATGGGTGTATCAACGGAATTGCGGAAAAACGCAACATATTTCATTATCTTCCGTATCTTTTTGCGAATCGGCGGTATCGATAATCTCTTTTATGAAGCGATCTCTTTGTTGTTTTCTTTAATTTGCGTTTTTGTATCGTTGTTTGTTTTTTATACCGCTTGTACCACAACAGCACAAAGTATCCGATCCCCCATCCAAGAATTCCTCCCACGATCACATCTCCTGGATAATGGTGACCGAGGTATATACGCGATAAAGAAATCAAAACAGCGAGCACATACAAACCTTTTTTCCATTTCGGTTCTATGTACGACAAAACTGTTGCGAGTGCAAATGCAAATGCTGCATGAGTTGATGGAAATGAATATCCAAGCGGAAATCCACCAATAACTGTTGCCGCATCAAGAGCAGAAGATGGACGAAGTCGTGCAACAAGAGGTTTTAAGATAAGTTCAGTAATACTCCATGCGAGTCCCCCAGTTAGTCCAAGAGGGATAAACAACCGCTGATCTTTTGATTCTTCGCGAAAAATAAGAAACGCCCCAATCACAAACCATACGATTCCCGCTTCACCAATACCAGATAAAAATAACGCACATGAATCAATAAGTCCATTATGCAACAGATGATTGATCGCAAAAAAGAGTTGGGTATCGATATTTATTACAGCATTCATACGCTCATTCCTTTATCGAACACTTTTGGGCGTCGGTGAACTGGTAACAACACGAATAGGTTCTGCCGTAGGGGTAATAAAAATAATCTTGATTGCGCTATCAGTTGGAATGGGAGATACGACCTTTTTTCCTGTCACAACAACACCAATAATAATAAGAATGAGTGCAGCAACTCCAATAAGAATGGAAATTGCTGCTATCGTCTTCGTCCGTTCTTCCATACTCATAGTATATCACTACTTAATATCTTCTTTCTTCCACGCGGCAAACGTACACGTCGGATAAGTACTACATCCAAAAAACGTCTTTCCATGCCTCGTTTTTTTAATAACTATATCGCTACCGCATTTCGGGCATTTCATATCAATAGTTTCCGGTTTTTGTTTCGTGTAAGTACATGCAGGAAATGTACTGCAAGCGTAAAATTTTCCATACCGACCAGTCCTGATAACAACAGGAGACTGGCAAAGCGGACATTTTTCATCTGTTTCTTCTACCGGCGATTTAATTTTCTCAGCAGTTTTCATTGTCGTATCAACAGCCTCTATAAATGGATCGTAAAAAGCTTTCAGTACCAGCACCCATTCTTTCTCCCCTGTTGCAATGGCGTCAAGATCCGCTTCTAACTTTGCAGTAAACGGTAGATCCATAACGCGTGGAAAATACAGAACCAAAAAATCAGTTACCTGCATTCCCAACTCCGTCGGAACAAGTTTCTTTTCAATCTTTGCCACATATTGCCGATCAATAATCGTGGAAATAATAGGGGCGTAGGTCGAAGGTCGTCCAATATCTTTTTCCTCCAATGCTTTGACTAAACTTGCCTCAGTATACCGAGGTGGTGCTTGCGTCTCATGAAAAATAGAATTTGCTTTGGAAAGAGTAACTGTATCTCCTACAGCAACCGTTGGTAGCACCACTTCTCCATTTTCATATCCCATGACTTTCAAAAATCCGTCAAACATAATGACAGATCCTTGCACTTGGAACACATAGGCATTGGAACTGGTAATTGCAATTGCGGTTGAATCAAATAATGCTTTTTCCATTTGAGAAGCAATAGCCCTCTTCCAAATAATCTCATATAATCTGACATGATCATGATTAAACTCTGGGTTATTTTTGAGCGTTTCTTCAAGAAAGGTTACATCTGTTGGTCTAATTGCTTCGTGCGCCTCTTGAGCAACTTTTGATTTTGTATGGTATACACGGGCGCTCGCAGGAATATATTTTTTTCCAAATGTATTTGCTATATACTCTCTTGCTTCGCTAATAAACTTCGTTGATAAATTCAGACTATCTGTCCGGTGATACGTTATGATTCCTTCTTCATACAATTTCTGTGCCAGTTGCATGGTTTTTTTCGAAGAAAAATATAAGCGTCGTCCTGCATCCTGCTGCAAGGTGCTCGTGGTATATGCAGGACTCGGATTTCTAGAAATTTCTTTCTTCTCAACAGCACTCACTGTGTATGGTTTCTTCAAATCCTCAATAATTGCATTTGCCTGATCTTCTGAAATTATTGTCGATGACGTCGTGGTATATTTCCCATCAAATAGCTGAAGGATAATCTGCTTTTCATATATTTCTTCATTATGGGAAATAAGTTGAGCAGTAATGGGCCCTGAAAAATCACCCTCGATTGTCCAGTACGGTTCTTTTGTAAATTTTTCAATTTCCCTCTCCCTCTCAACTAAAAGCCTGACAGCAACAGATTGCACACGCCCTGCTGATAGCCACCGTTTGGAAAGTTTCTGCCATAAAATAGGAGAAAGTTTATACCCAACTAGCCGGTCAAGTATGCGCCTTGCTTGCTGCGCTGAAACAAGTTTTGTATCAATAACTCCCGGATGAGCAAGCGCATCATCAATAGCAGACTTGGTAATTTCATGAAACGTAATACGCTTGAATGTTTCTATCTTTTTTTCTGTTTTTTTAGTCAGTTTTTTCTTTTCTATGCCATCAGTTAAAATCGTTGCCATGTGCCAGGCAATTGCTTCTCCTTCACGATCAGGGTCTGTTGCTAAAATGACCGTATCTGCTTTTCTTGCAATCGCCAACAATTCTCCAACATGTTTTTTCTTGTCTTTTGGAATGAGGTAACTGGGAGTAAACCCGTGTTCCACGTCAACCCCAAGCGCTGCCTTCGGCAAATCCCGAATATGCCCCATGGTTGCTTCTATCTGATAATCCTTGCCTAAAAACTTCGAAAGTGTCTTTGCTTTGGTGGGTGATTCAACAATAATGAGCGTCATATGTGTTCTAGTATATCATGCACGCTTTCCACAAGTATCGCACCGTTTTTAAGAAGTGAGGCGGTTCCGTGACTTGTTGCACTTGTCACAGGCCCCGGAACTGCAAAGACATCGCGACCTTGCTCACCAGCGTTTCTTGCGGTAATCAGTGTCCCGCTATCTTTCTCCCCCTCAATAACGACAACTCCACGGGCAAGCCCACTAATAATTCTATTTCTTGCAACAAATAACCCTTTTTTGGGCCGAAGTCCAAGAGGCATTTCAGACACCACTGCACCATATCCCTCAAGCCCAAGCTTCCTATATATATGTATATTGCTTTGTGGTGCACAGATATCAACGCCACATCCAAGTACCGCAATCGTCTTCCCGTTACATCGTATGGTTTCTTCGTGCACCACCGCGTCAATACCATATGCCATACCAGAAATGATGGTAAATCCCGCAGAGACTAATTCCCGTACGAATTGTTTTGTTATGGTGATGCCATACGAAGTCGCTTCCCTGGTACCAACAATTGCAATTGTTTTTTCCATATCAATAGGTTGGTCGGTTTTCTTCCCTTTTACGTACAAAAGAAACGGCGGATCACTAATTTCTTTTAACAATTTCGGATACCGGGAGTCATCGATCGTAACAACACCAATATGTTCTTTTTTCAATCGTTCACTATACGAAGTGCTATCGAATGTTTTTCGAAATGAGCAGAAATCAGCAACAAGATTTTTTGGCAAATTGACATCAAACAACTTTTTTTCTGGTGCATTCCAAATTGCCTCAACCGTTCCAAAATAATTTCGAAGAAGTTCAAACCGTACGGGACCTATCCCCGGAAACGCACTTAAACCAATCCAGTAGCGCAGGTCGTTTGGCATATAGTACAATAGTACACTATGCGAATCATTTCCTGGAATGTAAATCTCAGTAATAGAAGAAAAATCAAACAAGGAATGCGCTATATTCTTTCGCTTCATCCCGATGTTGTTTGCCTTCAGGAAGTTTCTCGTCTTAACAAACAATGGCTTTCCACAATTCCTGGATATACTATCAACTCTTGTATTGAATCAAAACATAACCATCCTTTGGAAAAACACATGTATATTTTGATCATGACGAAACAAAAACCAATTTTTGTAAAAAAATTCAAATATGATTATGCGCATCACAACTCTATTCTGACGAGACTGTACGCAGCGTTTGTCCATTTTGAAGAAATGCATCATGTCATTGCTGTTCGACTCAAAGTCAAAGGAAAACAAATACAGATAACAAATACCCGTCTTTCCTGCGCTATAGGAACAAGCGACAGAGTTCAGGAATTCAAAACGCTCGTACGAAAAGTTAAACACAAGACAATTCCAACCATTTACTGCGGCGACTATAATGTTGTTGACAGCAAACTGTTTAATCGTTTAACTGGCTGGCTTCGTGGATTTACCCGTTTTGACTATCTTCTTGATGAACGTGCATCATTTGAAAAACTTTTTAAAAAGGAACATTTAGTGAACATTTTTCGAGGAAAATCAACCTCATTTGTTAATCGCCCGCTTCTCCAACTCGATCACATTCTTGTTCCGAAAACGTTTTTAGTCCAATCCCATCTTCTTACAAAAAAACGCTACGGCTCTGATCACCGGATTCTTGTTGCAACCATACAAATATAGATATGAAAAAACCGATTCTTTCTGTTATCATTGTCACATGGAATTCAGCTGCTGACATAGACACATGTCTTTCTTCGCTCAAAAAATCACTGGGGTCAATTTCTCATGAAGTATTTATCATAGACAATGTCTCAAAAGATACAACGGTAAAAATCATCCGTTCACGCTACCCATGGGTAAAACTTTTCCCTCAAAAAATCAATCACGGATTTGGACAAGGAAATAATATCGGACTCGCAAAAGCAAAAGGAACATACATATTGCTATTAAATCCAGATACAAAAATAAACACTCATGCAATCAAAACAATGGTCTCTTTTCTCAACACCCATCCGGCAGTAGGCGCAGTAGGACCAGAACAAATAAATGGAGCCGGTACCATCATCCATATGAAAAGCAGATACTCAATCATTGGAACAAGCGAATACTGGTTAGAAAAAATTGTGTCTTCCATAAAGAAAAAATCTATTATTTTATTTCCTCATCCACATCGGGTTTCTATTCTCAATGCAGGATGTCTTATGGCGAAATCTACAATCCTTCCAACCAAACAATGGTTTGATCCTGCATTTTTCCTCTACGGAGAAGAAGAATATTTGTTTCAACAAATTCGTTCACATGGATGGAAATCGTACTTTCTTAGAAATTGTTCTATTATCCATTATCGGGAAAAAAGCATTGGTCAAACGGGAAAAAAATGGAAATATGTTTTTCAAAGCTTTTCACTTCTTTTTGTACAAACTATAAAACGTTGGTTATCGCGGGGATAACATCTTTTACAAGTTGTTCTACTTGTTTCTTTGACATTGGTCCTCGTGGTGCATGATCATCAAAATCAACATATATCCGCGAGATTCGTGAAAAATGTTTTGTTAGTTCTTCATATGATGCATCCATATCTAACATCGGATCATGCGTAATACAGACAGAAATAGTGGGAATATCCCATGCATATATTTTCTTCCCGGAAAATAAGTCAAATGTTAATACTTCATTTAACACATCAATAACAGCGTGTGCATTCATCATTGTAATGACCCGTGCTTGATAAGGGACCACTTCATCGAGATCCTTTCGATTCCAAAAAGCAATACGCACAAATCGTTCAATAAGAGGTCTATTTGCAAGTATTGATGTGAATTTTGACCGCAACCACGTACTCGTATGTGCCAAACGAACCAGCGGAAGAAGAGGCCGTTGAAACCACAAAGGCCGGATCATTGATCCGTTTGTAAATGTTTCAAACAAAAGAACCGCTTTGGGAACAATCCCCTGTTTGAGCATTTCAATCGTAATGATTCCGCCCAGACAAAATCCACCGAGGATATAGGAAGACAGATGTAGCTTACGAAGCATATCACCATAGACCTGTGCATACTCGCGGACAACAAATTTTTCTTTTCCAAACGTTGCTTTGCATCCGATGCCTGGTAGTTCCGGCATGATGACTTCAAAATATTTTGCTAAATATTCAACCAGCGGAATAAACTTGTCGATGTCGGAATTAAATCCAAGGATCAGAAACATGGGCGTACCACGCCCTATCCGAACATAAGGAATATCACCTCCAGCTGATTTATAAATATATCTCTTTATATGCTTCATACTATGAATACTAAATAATTATATCAGAAAATCGTCGTCTTTTTTTTGCCCATGCTACTCCCTGCATCCATACATCATCCATATTTCCTTCTTCATACTTCCATGATCCGAATCGCCCAAGAGAAAAAATGTCACTCTTTTCAAGAAGCATACTTATTTTCGAAAGAATCGTATCGCGACCAATAACAGGCGTCGGATATCCAAATGGTTCGTGATGAAAAAACGTACTGATGATCTTTGAATCATTTGGAATCAATCCTTGTAATCGTGCATGTGCAAGCGTCGTCTTTATAAAGTTTTCTTTATCTATTTTCGTTTTTGGATCAGTGGTCGTTTCAAATAGAAGCGACCATGTTCCTTGTGGCGCATTGCCAACTCCGTAATTGGAATAAACACTCACACGAAAATATGGAATCTTGGAATCTGGAATATACATCCAATGACAGTTTTTTAGTCCATCTGGTGGCGTCCCTCGTATACCAACACCCACAACAGCTACCCCAACATACGGTAATACCAACACTCCGGGAAAAGCAATTCCTTTTATTATTTTCGTAAGATGAGGAAGTGGAATGGTCGAAAGCAATACATCATAAGTAGTGTTTGAACCGTCAGACAACACAAGTGTATGGTTTTTCGCATCAATAGCAATAACGCGTTTGTTAAAAGAAATATATGATCTTAATCCATCTGCTATCTTGTTCCACAGACTTCCTATGCCTCCTTGAGATGGATAATAAAAAGAGGCATTTGCTCCCCATTTATTACCTGTATGTGTTTTTGGATGTTGAGGAATCTTCCTTTGTATCCATGTGATTGACATTTTGGTCAATGGATATTTCCAAAGTTTTCTATTAAATGGAAGGAAAAACGATTGAGCTATTTTTTTTCCAAACGACGCAATTACCCAATGATAAAACGAGATCTCTGGGGAAAGAAAATGGACCTTACGGGTAAATCCGTCCGCATGATATTGAATAGGATACGGAACCATTGCTCTTCCCATGTGCACCCATGCATTACGAACATGACACTCAAGTGGATCGGTATACAGTTTTTGTATTTCCTTCAAAAAACCTTTATTTTTTGACCCAATGACATGTCCACCACTGTCCCAAATAAACCTTTTGGAATCAACGTGCGTTGAAGAAACACCTCCTGCATGACTTGACTGTTCATACAGATATATATTCGTGTATCCAAGTTTCTTTAATTGCCACAACGCACCGAGCCCACAAGGGCCAGCGCCAATAATGATAATTCTTTTATTCTTCATCGAGAGAACCATTCCTCAAAAATCTTTTTTGCAACCGGAGCAGCAACATCGCTTCCTTCTCCCGCTCCTTCGACTAAAACAGTGACAGAAATCTCGGGGTCCACAAGTGGAGCAAATGCAGTAAACCACGCATGAGTTTTGTTTTGTGGATCTCCAAATTCCGCTGTTCCCGTTTTACACGCAACCGGTATTCTGAATCCGAATAATGGCCACCCGGTCCCTCCTGATTCGCACGCTTTTTTCATCCCAATTGTGATTAACTCAATTGTTTCTTTCTTTATATGTAAATCTCTACACATGTCTTTTTTCTGTTTTCCACTTTCAATTTTCTTTATCGTTGGCCTACATACAGTTCCTCCATTTGCAATCACATTTGTCCACGCATTTACTTGGAGTGGTGTTGTGAGAAGATATCCCTGACCAATTGAAACATGGTAGGTGTCTCCCAAATACCATTCGTTACTTCTTGCTTCCAGATCCTGTGGTGTTTGGAAACGATCATTTTTCCATTTTGGATCAGGCATAAGACCACCAACTTCACCAGCAAGTTCAGTGCCAAGCGGTTTTCCCACTCCAATTGCTTTTGCCCAAAACCCAAGCTTTGTTATTCCAAGTTTTTCTCCGATGTTATAGAAAAAAATATCATTACTTCGTTGTAATGCGCGGGTAATATCAACCATGCCTTCTGTTTTCCCATACTGTTTAAAATACCAATTCGGAAATGTAAACTGACCAATAGTGATAACTCCTGTATCTTCTACAGTAGTTGAGGAAGTGATCACATTTTCCTCAAGAGCGGCCAGTGCGGTGACGAGTTTAAATGTAGACCCTGGTGGATACACACCGCCGATAGTACGGTTTAACAATGGCAAGTCAGGATCGTTCGTCAGTGTTTTATATTGCTCCTCATTCATCCCTCCAGTAAATACGTTTGGTGAAAATGAGGGGCTGGAATACATCGCAAGTATTTCTCCTGTTAAAGGCTTGGAAACAATAACAGCTCCTTTTTTATCTTTCGGAAACGCGCGCTCTACTGCCTGAGACAAATTTGCATCAAGAGACAACATGACGGATTCGCCACTAAGTTCTGGATTTCTTCCAATGGTTCGAAGAATAGTTCCTGTTGCGTCTACTTCGACGAGTTCCTTTCCATCCCGACCGCGAAGCTGTTCTTCAAATACATCTTCTGTTCCCACCCGTCCTATTTGATCACCCATTCGATATCCTCGAAGGCTATAAAATTCACTCGCAAGTTCAGAAGATGTCAGTTCATTGACATAGCCAATCACATGCGCAGTAGATTCGGGATACAGATACGTACGCCTATACCGATATTCCTCAAGAGGGGTATTTTCAACCAGTGGTTTTCCTGTTCGATCGTATAAAATTCCACGAGGCGCATGACGGATAATTTCTCGCGTCCTATTGGAATCGGACAATTCGCGATACTGATAGCCATTGACAATAGTTAAATCAAACAGCCTTAAGAATAAAATAAACATGATAAAAAGAAACAAAAGAGTAAAGAGAAGAAACCGTCCAGATCCAGACCACCATCCCGGCTCACCCTTAGAAAACCATCTTTTCCGTTTCCGTTCTACTGATAGATTTTCAGAAAAAGCGCTGCCAAATTTCATACAAATCCCATTGTAGCAGCTATATACACAACCAGTAACCCGTAGATACTTCCTCCAATGGTTTGTGCAAGAGTATGGCGTTTTAAAATAACTCGCGACCAACAAAGGATGGGAAGAAGGAGAAGAAGTGGTAACCATAAAAATCCATACCAATGCAAGATCATGCCAATGGCGATGGCAAGAGTGCTTAAGTGTCCAGATATTTTCCAAAAAAGGGTTATGAAAAACGTGCCGACAAACGACACGAGACACACAATGAAAAATCGTAATAGTTCTTCATTGTGAAGTGACTTGATAATAAACATATCAATAAAAAGAAAAAGGGAAAATATCAAAAATACCCAGACACGCTGCCGGCGATTACTCACATCCCAATTCGTTACCTTTTTTGTCCGAACTGCCCATAGTAAAAGGGACACCGGTGGAACAAGTATTCCTACAACAATGACAAAAAGAGTAGATAGTAACTCTTTTCCCGATGCTCCACCTTGAAGAGAAGCCATGATCATGAGAGAAAAAAATACGAGGAATGGATCAAGTAGTCGAGAAATAATAGTTGCAAAAAATTTCATACTTTTCGTTGGGCGACTTTAACATGTCGTAAAAGTTCCGCATCATCAAGAAGTTTTCCGCATCCTCGGACAACAGCTGTTTGCGGATCTTCAGTAATCCACACCGGCATTTTTGTTTCGGTAGCAATCAATTTATCAATTCCTCGAATCAGTGACCCACCGCCAGCAAGAACGATTCCATGCTCCAAAATATCGCCGACGAGTTCAGGGGGAGTTTCTTCCATAGTCTCACTAATTGCTTCAATAACTTCTTGAATGATGGGAGCCAGTGCTTCTCGTATTTCGGATTCAGACACGCGAATAGATCGTGGGAGTCCTGTTTCAATATCTCTACCCCGCACAACTGCCTGCCTGTCGCCTTTTCCAACCGGATACGCACTTCCAACAGCAATTTTCACTGCCTCTGCGGTGGGTTCTCCAATTAATATGCCATACTTGACCCGAATAAATGTAACTATTGCATCATCCATTTCATCTCCTGCAATCCGAATACTGCGATTCACAACAATTCCTCCTAGTGCAAGAACTGCAATCTCTGTTGTCCCTCCGCCAATATCACAAATAAAACTACCGGAGCTCTCTTGAATCGGAAGTTTAGCTCCAATGGCTGCTGCCATCGGCTCTTCAATAAGATACGCTTCCCGAGCTCCTGCCATAATGGCTGCTTCCTGGACGGCTCTTCGTTCAACTTCTGTAACTCCCGAAGGAATACCGATGACAACTTTTGGTCGTGGAATATTGGGTAAAAATCGTGTTTTGGGATGTTCATGAACAATGCCAATATAATACTTGAGCATTGCAGCAGTTGCATCAAAATCTGAAATAACTCCATCTTTCAAAGGTCGTATGGCTTCTATGGTATCAGGCGTTTTCCCTAACATTTTTTTGGCTTCGCGGCCAATGGCAACCACCTGTTTTGTTTTTTTATGGCGAGCAACCACTGATGGTTCACGAATAAGAATACCTTTCCCTTTGACATACACAAGGGTATTTGCAGTCCCTAAATCAATCCCTAAATCGTGCGACAGTAGTGAAAAAAAGAAGTTGAGCATTCTATGAGCTATTCTAACACAAATTATGCTACGCTATGAGTATGAAATCACAAGACATTCCGCAATTGTCTGATCTTCCCAATCCTCCGAAACAATTATTTTTTATCGGAAAACCTACAACGGTACTTTTTAAAAACTGCGTTGCAATTGTCGGATCGCGGCAGATAACGGAATACGGCAAACGCGTCATAGATATGCTTGTCCCGAAACTTGTTTTTGAAAAGAAAACGATTGTCTCGGGATTTATGCGCGGTGTCGACCAATACACACACCGGGTGTGTGTAGAAAATGGAGGGAAAACCATTGCAGTTCTTGGTTGGGGTATTGATACAATCCTCACGCCAGAAGACAAAAAACTTGCTGAGGCGATTGTTTCTCATGATGGAATTTTATTATCAGAATGGCAAACACAGCGGCCAACTCTCTGGACATTTCCAGTTCGAAACAGAATTGTCGCTGCTCTTTCAAAAGATGTCTATATCATCGAAGCAGGACTCAAAAGCGGTTCTCTCATCACCGCAAACTGGGCAGTCAAATTAAAACGGAAATTGTATGCAGTCCCTGGCCCCCTTACCAGTCGTGTTTCCGAAGGAACTAATCACTTGATTGCCAGTGGCCAGGCAATTATGTGGTTGGGAGACATGATGCAAACGGAACAAAGTAATGATCCGCTCATACAGCTTATTTCAAATGAACCGCTGACTATTGATCAGCTTGCGCGGAAACTCAACAAACCAATTGCTGAAATCGGCGCGGCCGTATCGCTTTTACAATTATCAGGACAAATCTTCGAGCGAGGCGGTGTATACTATAAGAAATAACATGTTGACAAAAATCCGTTCTACTGCCAATATCGGACTAACTACAATTCCTATTGACGTTGAAGTGGATGTGGCGACAGCAGGATTTCCCGGATTTACCATCGTGGGACTAGCCAGTAAAGCAGTCGAAGAAGCGCGTGAGCGGGTAAAAACAGCAATTATTAACAGTGGTTTTGATTTTCCCCCGAAAAAAATTACCGTCAACCTGGCTCCCGCTGATATTCCCAAAGATGGTGCGGCGTATGATTTGCCGATTGCCGTCGGCATTCTTATAGCTAGTGAACAATTGCCAGAAAATACTGTTTTTGATTTGAAAAAACAATTTTTTTATGGGGAATTATCCCTTGATGGAACCTTACGACCTACAAAAGGTGTGCTTCTTTTGGCACTGTTTGCTAAAAAAATTACCGGCTCTCAAATTTTTGTTCCGGAATTTTCTGCCAATGAAGCGTCTGTTGTGAATATTCCCGTCTATCCTGTTTTGACACTGCACCGAATTATCCAGCATTTTACAAAAACAAAACCTCTTAATCCACTGACCTACATTTCTGTTAAAGACGAACTCGATATGGAACCACCGGAATTTGATTTGTCGGAAATAGCCGGACAGGAACAAGCCAAACGAGCAATCATCATCGCTGCTTCTGGCGGACATAATATGCTCATGTTCGGCCCTCCTGGTACTGGTAAAACAATGCTCGCCCGCGCACTTCCCGGAATTTTACCTCCGCTCAACGAGCAGGAAGCGCTCGAAGTCACACGTATTTATTCCATTTCCGGACTTCTTCCCCCAGGTGCATCACTGATCACGAAGCGTCCATTCCGAGCTCCACATCACGGCGTATCAACAGTCGGACTTATCGGCGGCGGCTCTAATCCCATGCCAGGAGAAGTAAGTCTTGCGCATCTCGGCGTGTTATTTTTGGATGAAATGCCGGAGTTTCCGCGAAGTGCCCTCGAAAGTTTACGGCAACCCATGGAAGACGGCGATGTAGAAATCGTACGTGTTGCAGGACACGTAAAATATCCGGCCAGCTTTACATTACTGGCCGCAATCAATCCTTGTCCGTGCGGATATTTAGGGCATCCAAAACGGGCATGCACCTGTAGCGAACGCCAAATTGCAAAATACCGCCATCGTATTTCCGGCCCGATTCTTGACCGGATTGATTTGCATGTTTCTGTTTCTGTTATTGCTGTAGAGAAACTTTCGCTGTCACTCAAAAATAATCCCAATGCCATTACCTCAAAACAGGCAAAAGCAATGGTTGTGACTGCCCGAGATATACAAACGAAACGTTTTGCGGGAACGAATATCTATACCAATTCCCAAATGAAAAACAAAGACGTGAAAAAATTCTGTATGTTGACGCCGGAATCGGAAAATATCTTGAAGCTCGCATCTGATACCTATAATTTTTCCGCGCGCAGTTATATCCGCATGATCAAAGTTGCCCGCACGATTGCGGATTTAGATCATAAAAAAGATATTCTTCCGAACCACATCGCCGAAAGCTTACAATATAAACAAATGGTATGAAACTGTTCAATACCGTTACAGGAAAAAAAGGCGAAGAAATCGCTTCTGAATTTCTCAAAAACAAGGGGTACGAAATTGTTGAAAGGAACTGGCGAAATAAATTCGGGGAAATTGATATCATTGCAAAAAAAGATAATGTTTTAGTGTTTGTGGAAGTAAAAACGAAAATTGGAGAATTGTACGGGTTGCCTGAAGAAATGGTTGGTCGTGGAAAACTGCAGAAAGTACGAAACATGGCAACAGTATATTTGAAAGGAAAAGAAATTTCCTGCAGAATTGACGTGATTGCAATTGTACTGGCTGACAACGGCTCCGTCTCCCGCATTAATCATTATGAGAATGTATACTAAAACATATTCGTATTCTCTCCATGCGGCCGTTAGATCATTTTACAATTATAGAAGAATAAACGCGATGTGCTTCATCCCCTTTCCACCAAGACGGAAGTAGTGCAAATGGCAGTTGCGGATCATCACGAAGGATTAGTTGAAATGTTACTGCACGTTGAAATATTGAACCGCGTTTAACTGTTAACCACTCTTTATATCGCTCATGAATTTCCTGCAAACGATATAAGCGAATAATAATTTCCGACAGTGTTTCATCTCCAATAAGCCCGTGTTTATCCAATTTTGAAACTAAAATCATTCCGTCAATCTGGTGCGTTTGGGCAAACGCGTTGATTAAATCCTGCGGTGCATACGGCGTAATCCACACACTCGCCTGTAATTTCGCACACCCAATATGTTGGAGATGCTCCCGCAGCTGATCACGAACCCGTTTTGATTTTTCCGGAATATCGTAGGAAATAAGATACACAAATCCATCCCACGGACGATTCTTTTTATATACTGGCAACACTTCTTTTAATCTCTCTTTTCCAAAAGCAGTAATGGCAAGTTCGATTGCAGTTCGTTTTCTTCGTTGAGCTATCAAACCTTTTTTACGAAGTTGGTGCAAAAGCTGTTGAAAATGATCGTAATTACAACCACCAAGCACCTCATCTGCCTCCCGAAACATTTCATATACTCCGCGCGATGTTTTGGATTTTCCAATGCTTGCACCTGTTAAAAATATCCACCATAACACGCCATTGACAGCAGTTTTCGCAAGTTCATTTGTTGCACGAACAATAATTTCTTTTGTTGAACTTTCATTCATATTCTTATTTTACTATAGCGGCCGCATAGAGAAAATACAAATATAAATAATCATATTTTCAATCATTTTCTTTTGAATAATTCGGATAGTTGCATCCATTTGCTATAATACCAACACGATGATTTATATTGAAGACAGAGAACGACAGCTTGCAGCAACAACAGAAATGATCCATTCCATCATGGAAAAACATGGAACACATGCTGTTGTACGAATGGGTGAAGATAGAGAAACGGAAATGGATCGACAAGAATTAACGCTTCTTGCCATTGTCCACGGGAGAGCTGTTCGTGTACGAAATCCCCAAAAGCATTCAGAAACAAAATCAATCAAAGGAACTGCACTTATTTTACAAAAAAATGGGGATGCACCAGATGAACCCGGTCACCTTGTTGTTCTTCCAGAACATGGATTTGCCTCTCCTGGAGGAAGCACACTCATAATGACAGTGGATGAGTCAAGAGGAATTCTTCCTGAAGATGTCTATGATCAGGTACTTCTATCTATACGGAGAAATCTTGAACGGAAACGTGCCCGAATAACATTTCCAAAAACAGCAGTAGTATATATACACAAATAATCCCTTGTTTCGATCTTCATAAAAATAAAAATCCAAACAAAGGAAGAAAGACAAAAAAATGAGCTAAAAGCAAGCTCTATCTTTCTTCCTGAAAACGAACAACAAGCGCGAGCGCTTGGAATAATCGTGACTTGCAAACTGTCAAATCTGCAAGTCGGTGGTTATGGGGGTTCTTTTAGCCAACAGTGACGGGATAACGACGGATCAACCCTGCAAGATCTTCTGCTTGTTTCCAGTTGTCACACGGAATGACGTTCCTCAGCGTAGCATGCTGCTGAACCTCATATCCAAGGGCTTGAGCCTTTTCAATCTCAGCGTCCTTCAACTGAACAAAGTTGTTCCTTCCGTGACTTGTTGCTACTGGCTTTGCCATTTCTTCACCTCATAACGTTTGTCTCACCTTCGATGTTAGATGGTTTATACCATCACAGTGAATTGTGGGTGATCAAGGAATAACAAGTATTCCCTCATCACCCACAACACATACATCAAAGATATTTGCTCGTTTTGTTATTAAGGTGCGTTCGCCTCGTATAACGCTCGTGTTATAGGGCGGCAATACACGTTATAAGCTATTTTAACAAATATTTCAATACCTCTATTACAAAAAAGGCTATCCTGACACATCCACTTCTACTTTTGGGAAATTTCTGCTTCCCTTGACTCCTTTTGGAGAATCCCCTGGTTTCGGTTCAAATAATTCATGAGGCCCACGCGCCTTACCCCCATAATCTACAGGCATATCACGCGTTAACAGAAATAACCCTCCTCCAACATTCGGAAGTAATCCATTATTTTGTATCAGTTTCAAAACTTGTCGTGTGGATAAACCTGTCCAACTTGCAATATCTTCAGCAGATAATTCTTCTGCATCAGTTTCCATAACCGCTCGAATATCAGCAAGTGCTCGCCTGACTCGTCCAACATGTGTTTCTTTTTCAACCATATTTCATACTATATCACACCCTATCAACAGAACCTAAAATCTACGTTTTGCATTTAATCCTATAATAATATATACTCACCCGATGACACCTGAATGGCAACCTCCCGTTGACTACTATCCAGTTTTACCAACACAACTCGTTCAAAATGTGCTCTCTTTACATGGACCTCAACTTCTTCTTCTTGATCAAGATCATTCTGGTGCAATTGAGCATACATGGACAACCTGGCTACAAGAACAAGCCTACGATGATGGAACTCTTGCAACCCTCAGCGCCATAACACTAACAGAACCAAATGCATATTTAACAGATTCATTTCCTGATATTCAAAATGGCGTTGTTTGCGTCGCTCCCACTGCCAACATAAAACTCCCCACTGGTCAAGATAACAGTGGAAATATACGAGAAGCTACCGTATTTGAAATACAAGACGCTTATGAAACAGGAGATTTTGTCGTGCCATGCTATGCAAAAATCCACCCATCCACGGGCGTTTCTGTAACCCATATGCTCAGACGGCAAGTGGGTCTTGGGGATGAATTTATCATAGAAACAAACGGTATGTATGCTACTGTTTCAACAGGTATCCCTTTTGTATTCCCAAGGTTTTTTATGAATGCACATGCAGAACGAATAAATTTCTGGTCTTTGTATGACCTCATGAAAGACGTCCTACAAACGGCAAACGCTCACCTACCAGATGAGTCTGACTATCCGCTCAACAAATCCGGTCAATTAGACGCTCTTACTGCTACCACGATAACGAAATTACAAAGACAATTCAGAATGCGGTTCGGGGAAATAGGAAGTGACGCAAAAAGAATTCACATTGATTCATCAATGCTTCGGGGTATGTCAAATTATAAGCTTGCTGCTGCAATAGAAATAAGTGCAGTTAGTATGATCATGGGGTTACGAGCGTGGCAACGAGAACTTATGAAATTCTTCGAGGTACATCAAACTTCTTGAAGAACTTGAGGGGGCTGGCTTGGATACACTCTCGCAGGTGCGAGGAGGCATTCAAGGTCAGTTGGGGTTGAGTTTTCTCAGCCCACCTCTTGTTCTTTTACTTCACTTACGAGTGCCGCGGTTTTATCTCAAAGTGGCCATCCGGATACCGCAGCCTTACTTCTCCGGGCTTAAGCCCTGATTGATCGTGGGCAAGAACCGGAACAGCAGTCCCAGACCCAGGACGGGAAGACACAGAATGCGGCGCTACGCGTCTGTAGGTGCCATCTCTGGTCGAAGGGGTGGAACGAGCGGCGTGGTGTTGATCGGCATGATCTTCGTGCAGATTTAATTCGACACCAGACTCCTCAAGCGCCCGCTTCAATGCGTATTCTGCAAAGAACGCTCCGAGGAATGCGGCGACCAATTGGACCGCAAGTCCAAGGAAATGGACCACGTTCCCTGCTGTATTTGTCGGATTCTGGATCAGCCAGATGATGTTCGTGTGGCCACCCAGGGCGATGAACAGCGCCAAGAAATCCAGAATCAGCAGGCCGCCTGTCATCAACCTCTCGAAGATGCTGGTGTGTTTGTAATCGATGATCATGAGCGTCTCAATGAGGTTGATGCAGATACCGATCATGAAAGCCAAAAAGGCTGCGGCGCCGACTGCCAGCGTCACTCCATCGATATCGGCAACACCCATCTCGAGGCCACTTTTCAGACCCGACACCAGTCCGACGGTGGAAATGATGTAAAGAATCAGGGCGAGGATCCACCAAGTCCACGCTTGCCAGGAAAGATGCCTTACCTGACGACGAATAGGTGATGTGTTCATCTTTCTCTCCTTATTTCAAGGGTAGTCTCCCAACTGACCTAACCTAAACTAGATACGAGTTAGTCATATCCACTTCAGGTTAGATCAGAAGGAAGTTGAACGGAGAAAGTGTGTAAGTAAAAGAACATATTATGTCGAATATCTAAATGATATTCGCCCCAACTTGTCAATGTGCGTTTGTCATATAGAGTGGCGCTAACGCCACAATTATGGCAAATTTAGGCGAGTGTATCACTCGCATCCCATAGTGTCAAATATTCAATTATTCTTCCTCATCAAATAGTATTTCTTCTGTTTCGAATAAAGGTTCTTCTCCGTATTCAAGGGGAACGGCAATATTAAGACATGTCGGTTGTGAAGCATTTTGAGAGCGAAAACATTGAAGGACAGACTGACCAAAAGGACGGTTCACCACAGGAATACCACCAACCTGCTGCGGTATCCCCCATGCATGTAATGTTTCTGGATTCTGTATTCCGGTAAACCATCGTGTTTGCATCATCCCCATCCAATCATATTCATCATATTGTACAAATCCTTCCAGCTGCGCATTATCAAGTCCAGCAATGACCCAAACGTGATACTCAGGACCAAAACAAAGGAGTTCATGGAGCGCTTCACGTGCTGCCTTTGACCAATACATAGTAGCGGCAAGATCATCAATCATGAGTACATACGGGTGGTCTCCTTGTTGAAGTCCTGTTCGTTGCATATAGTGGAGCAATCGAGAAAGATTGTCCATGATCTCATCTGTCGCATTTACATCATCAACACGAGTAACGCTATTTATTTGTTTCAAACTTGAAAGATCTTCCCATACTTCTGGTTGACCTGTCATAACAAAGAGTTCAATATCACCTGCTTCTTCCACACATGTGGTTGCTGCAAGAATCGCAAGTTGTCCAACAATTGCGTCTTGCCTATCACTGACGATAAGCATGTGTCCCGGAACGCCAAATTCTTCTTCCGATGGGGATTCTGTTTCATAAGAAATAACGCGAAGAGGATGTTGGGGGTCATGGAGATTGAGAGACACTGCTTGCCCAATATCTCGTGGCATGACTCCCAGGAGAACTTCATAGGATTTATATCCAAACAAACCACGCATATCTCGATATGCAACTGGTCCAGTCCACCAATGAGAATCTGGATCATCTCTATAGAGATCTAATGTTGGCGCCTGAGTTTCTGAAGTTTCCTCGCAAGGTTGCATAATAGTGTAATAGTATATATCTATAGGTCTTTTATGTAAAGACGAATAAATATCTATAGTTGCCTACAATGAACACAAAGAGTATACTATAGGTTTATTATGACACTAATAGAAGAGGGTGTTGTTATTCCTGTTTGGTTTAATGAACTACAAAAACATCCTGATGATGCGGATACTACTCTATTTGGATTCACAAAAAGTGAATGGGTAGATCTCCATAATTGTTGTGTTTTTTTATCCCGTGACGATACATATCTTCTTGATGGACTTGGACTAACTGACCAAGAACACATTCTTACACTTGTTTCTGAAGAACAATTCCATAAAATGCCACTGGAAGAAATTGCTAATACTCTTCCAACCGCCATTGAAGCATATGCCCCAAGTTATGATCCATCTGAATTATTTGCAAAAGCAAGACAAACACATGAAGAACAACTGACAACAACAATAGAAACAGAGTTGTGTGAATTAACACCAACGGAAATATCCCTCGCACGGCAGGTCCTTGATGCAGGATATGAATATCAAAGTCTTCTTCCAAACTTAGAACGTGAGTTTAAAGGAATAGATCGTCCTCTTGATTTTGCCAGGCGTCAATTTTCACCGCTTGCTGAATTCCAATTTGAGCCCAATGAACCGCTTACCAAAAATCAGGTCTTGGCACTTCGTATTGTTCAGGCAATCAGCCCAACGCTTGAGGTCGATACCCCGTTTAATAAAGCATTAAACGAACTGATTGGTCGAGGAAATAGTGTTGAATGGACAATGAAAAACATTCTTATAGCGGAACTGAGTTCTTTCGTCGTTGCTGATCCCAGTTATCCCCATCCTATTCTTGATCCAAATTGCGTATTTAATTGTGAAGCACTTGATGAATATGATCTACAAAGCGTCTATGCAACGCTCACTCACCATCGATGGCTTATGACACATAAAGCATACCGACGTATGCTTGGTATTGCCTATTGGGTACAAGACACCGAGAAATATTTTTATGATAAATCCGCATATCCGCAAGAATTCACACATCTCGTTGAACATGCACAACTGGGACTGTTATTTTATCCATTTCCCTCCTATGGCGAACGCCTTTCAGAATTTGAAGTTCTCATGTTTTATGGCATAACCGACAGCACTCCATATCTTGATCCTGCAGAAGTAGCCTCTGATATCCATAATTTTCACCATGCATATCCTGAAAATGAACATGATCAGGAGCTAGATACAAGCGACTGGGAAGAAGAACCAGATAAAGAAGAAGAACCAGACAGAGAACCCGATAATGACGATAGTAGTGAGGGAGAAGATGAATTAGATGTAACTGAAATCCATTACACTGGACCTTTTCAGGATACAATCCCCAAGGTCCAAGATTTTATCTTTATGCATTGGGGTGACCAATCAGAACAGATGCAAACGTTTCTTGAACAAATTGCATTTGAATCTAGTGACAAAGGAAAACCCTTTCCCATCCCCTATGGGTATATTTTTGCAGAACATTTTCAAAATAATAGAAGTATAGAAATGATAGCACGATTAACATTAACAAACGAAGCTACTATTGAACAAGCGTTATTAGAAATCATCGGCAAATGGACTGATATCATGCCAATAACGTTTCCAACTGCACAAAAAGAAGTAGTAGAAGAAGTATTGCTTCCATATACCGGACTCATGCCTGGGACACATGACGTCCTTGCGCGTTTGCAAAAAAACACTCATTCATTGAAACCAGATCATCCTTTACAACTGTTTTTTAATACAGAAGCGATATTTCTTCCAGAAACGCAAACAGTGGTAACTTATAGGGATATAGTATATTGTCACTTCTTTCAAGACATGTCACCAGCTCAAATAGCCAAAACGTATTCTATGACTATTGGAGACGTGCATCGGATACTCCGTGGAATTCAAAACACACTGTTGGTTAGGGTTTTAAAATAAGCGCGGTTGCAACTTTCCCATCGCCACCTGTAAATGCAACATGGTGCGGAGGAAGTCTGTGAAGCGTTTGATGCAACCTGCCTAGTCCTTGTTGATACTCCCCTTCACCCATTGCCCCATACAGATCCCAATCAGCAAATACTTCATTCTGTTGCCTCGCCATATACGGCATCCCAAGAATGAATGTAATACGAGGATCGGGATCTGCAAGAAGCGGCTGAACAAGACTTTCCCATGTTTTTGGGTTTTCCCGTATAAACCAGGACATATCGGGAATATAAAATATATAGTGAAATTCCGGATCCACTGGAAGCGGATTATCAGGAGCAATGCGACTGCGAGAAAGTGTTGCTAATGCATGAAGTGTATGAAACAACGGATTATCTCTGGACACATCTCCTTCAATACTCGAATCGCCATACGTAGAAAATTTCATTAAACGCTCATACATTTTTCTCATGTCTTTTTTCCCTGGATCGGCAATTAAATATTGTGCAATCCTCGCTCTCTCTCCAAACTCCGCTGCGTCAGCTGCATAGGCAATAGCTTGCACAGCATCTGCAACCAATCTTGGTTCATGAAAATGAATAAGAATTGACCGCACATCATCATGAAGATCAAGCGACAAAAATAATTGTTCACTCTCACTCTCACCACGAAGAAGTCCCAACGGAATCTGCTTCATCCAAGAATCATGTTGATCATCTAGATATAATACCGCAGGAATATCGGCTATTCTAGGACGGGCAACTGGGAACAAATACCCTGCCCACGCTTCTGCAGCAACATGAGGATCTGTATTAAAAATCTGCGGATCCCTGTAGATTTCAAGAGAAAACATCTCCGCATCTTGCCAATAAAATCGAAGCAGCTCCGGATCAATGGTCCCATCGCGTATGCAATTATTGACCGTGTGAGATACGTGATCAAGTTGATCTCTGGCAGTATCATCGCTGCTTCTCTCTGGAAACATATGCGTTGTAGTCTGGCGCCCCCAGAAAAGCGGACTATTGGGGAATAATTTATTGAGTTGCGACGTGAGCCATCCTTGTTCACGATCTATCCCTACCACCGATCCATCTTCAAGAACTTCTTGACCAGGAAATTCCAAATCACTTCCTTCCCCTAAATCGTCAGCTTCGGATGGTTTTGTCATAATGAGGCGATTATACCACTAACTCAATCTATTTCGAACTTCCGACATAGACAGCTCGATCAGGAAGTGGAAACCGTGGATCAACCGTCCCTTCTTGTAAGGTTGTTCCTAAATGCGCTTCAAATGCTGCAACTTTTGCAACTTTTCGAAGTAGTGTACGACCTGCTTGTCGCACCAGTCGGTACAATCGATTTGCATTCACTTGTTTTCCCTCATCCGTTGCAAGTGGATCATTATGTTCAACAACTGCATTAGGAATGCTAAATCGTACTGACATAGGCTCCCCTGTTTTTCCTTCATGTTTTCCTGTAATTGCACTAACAGTAAGCGGACGTTTATCAACAAGTTCTTGCCGAAGAATCGGCCACCGAACAACGATAAGTCTCGATCCTTCAGCACTTTTTAGAAGTGGGTCTATATACGCACGTAACGCTGGAGCAATAACACGAAGCTCCTCTAATTGATTTGCTTCACCTAACGGAAGTGTTGTCAGTCGAGATATCGCGTCAAGAAATGCTTTTGCTTCGGGAAGATCGCTCTCCCGAAGTGATGCAATCATCTGTTGTGTCCATCCCCATATGGTATATGCAGTACTTCGCTCAAATCTCCGAAGCATACCGCTTGTTAATGATGATTTCACTACCTCATCACCAACAACCCGTTCATGAAAAAGTAAAGTTTTAATTTCAACAACCGATGCGTGAATTCTTCCATCACGCATAAACGTAAAATACCGTGTAACTGCTTCACGATCTTTTTTGGAAAGCGATGCTGTATCAAGAAATGGTGCATGGCCAAAATGACCACCTTTTGTTAATTTAATATACGCATCAATAACCCCCCATGCTTCTTTGTCATCCTTTGTTGTTGCATAGGATCCAATAACATCAGGTCTCGTCCCAGCGACAGCTACCATTCGACGAAACTGAGCAGGGATTTCAGCAAGCATTTTCTCTGGAAGAACCGCATCTTGAACGTCATACGTTCTATATGGCGCTAAATCAACCATAAACTGTAAAAGTTTTCCCATTTCTGTATTTGCCACATCCGGAGCCGTTTCTTTCCATGAGGCCAATAACATACGTAACTCATCTAATGAAAGCGATCCAGATTGTTGAGTATGCAAATCAAGTGATGCAAGATATGAAGGTCCGTTTCGAAGCACTTCTTCAAATTTATCACTACTTAGCATCCATACCACTGGAACTTCAAAATCGGGATTAAGTGTCACTTCTCGAGCCAGTTCACCAAACGTTTTTACTGATCCTAAAAACGGATGGTCATGCAATAATCGTATAACTGTTGGATCATACATGGTATGCTCAATACGATTTACTTGTTCAGGGCTCGGTTCAAATGACGCAGTAAAAAATCGAGTTGGCCTATCACCTGGAAATGCTTTTCGTACCCGTTCCGCAATACCAATTGCAACCGTTCTTCCCTTTTTTATCAGCGCCTCTTGACCAATTCGCTCAGCATCTGGCTCTCCAAGAGATGGAATGAGCGATCGAAGCGGAGCATCATTAATGGTAATTTCTTCTACAATAGATCGGTCTGTTCGCATTGGTTTTCCGTTTCTATCAAGCGGGTTATCAATAAGCGCAGCTGTTACTAACCGGTGAAGAATTGAACCAATTTGAGCTGGTTGCATATTTCTACGAGCGTGTTCATTTTTCATGTTCTCAACCCATGCCTCAACAGGCATATCAACGCCTTTATCTGTTACAGGTTCTACATGAATGGGAGTTTGTCCTAAACGGACTCGTGCACGAGCTAATCCATGGTGTGTTTGTTCACCCATAGATCTATCGTACCATGAACACAACATATATAAAGGAAGAATAAAAAGGAGAATGAAGAAAAAAACGAACAGGGGGTGGAACAGAAAAACAAAGGTGGAAGGATCGGCAGATAAATCTACCAGTAAGCAATAAATTGCCAATCCTTCCTGTTTGTTCTTCTATTATATTCCACCCCCGGAATAATCTTGGAGCGAAAGCTCATGTCCAGACGCGCGCGTCTTCCGTCGGACACAAACCCTCGCTCACTTGCGCCCTGCAGCTAATTCTTACTTGATCTTTTTCCCACTGACAAGGAACGTATAGTCCTCTTCATCATCTTCAGGACCTTCCGGTTCCCGTTCCTCCCAATGGGCCTCATTATGAGAAATGAGATAATCCACCGCGTCGGCGGTGAGGTCAGTGTCAGGCAAAGTGTTCTCACAAATGCCTGTGACGCCCGTTTTTACGAGCAACTCCTTGATTCTGTCGATCTCTATTTGAAGCTGTGGAGTTATTTTCACGGTACCTCTCTTTCTTGCAGGGCGGAGATGATTCCAAAAAATAGAATCATGTCGACCCTGCAAGGGATATTCTGCAGTGCACGCTCTGTCAATGTGCAAACGAAACGCTTTGATACTAATATATATCCCATAATAAGTCAAACTGTGAGTTTCACTGACTTTCATATGCTATACTATCCTCATGAATCGCATTTCTACTATCGCTGACCAAATCATCCAAATTAGTTTTCTTCTTCTTACCATTCTCGTTCCATTAATTCTCACGCCAATCAATTATGAGCTGTTTGAGTACAACAAAATGATGCTCACATACGGAATAACTGCGGTGATAACATTTGCTTGGGTGAGTAAGATGATTGCGCAGAAACGGCTCTTTGTCGCACGAACACCTTTCGATATTCCTATAGGTTTATTTGTTTTGTCACAATTTGTTTCTACCCTTTTTTCCATGGACCCCATTGTTTCCTGGTTTGGTTACTACTCCCGTTTTAACGGCGGCATGGTTTCCATTATCTGTTATACCTTACTTTTTTATGCATATGTGAGTAATATTCCAAAAGAATTTGGCAAGAAATTATTATTTTCTGTTCTCGGATCAGCAACTGTTGTCAGTGTTTACGGAGTATTACAACATTTCGGAATTGACAAGCACATTTGGGTGCAAGACGTACAGGCGCGTGTATTTTCTACCCTCGGCCAACCCAATTGGCTTGCTGCATACCTCGTCGCACTTATACCAATTGCTATGGTTTTGGCTATCAGCAACATATCAGTGAGCTTCGTAGCAATTCTCTTTTTCTTAGTATTACTTTTTACTCGTTCCCGTTCAGGACTCGCTGCGTTTGCAATTGTAGACATTCTTTTCTGGGGAACACTTTTTTTGAAAAAAATATCTTGGAAAACGCTCCGTTTCCCACTAATAATTTGCCATTTAGCATTTATCCTGTGTTTATTTTTCTTCGGTACCGGTATTCCAAAAATCGATAAATTTATCAGACAAAATCAACCAACTCCTCAAATAACACCGGTTGTTTCTGGTCCAGTCCTCGAATCCGGAGGCACGGAATCGGGCATCATCAGAAAATATGTCTGGCAGGGAGCAATCAATGCGTGGAAATCTAAACCCAAAAACATGCTCATTGGTACTGGCACAGAAACATTCGCGTTTGCTTTTTATCAGTACAAACCCATTGGTCATAACCAAACCAGCGAGTGGGATTTTCTCTATAACAAAGCACACAATGAATATCTCAACTTTTTAGCAACCACGGGAATATTTGGTTTCGGAACCTACGTATTTCTGATTTGCGCAATTATTTTTTGGTTTGTAAAAAATGCAAATACACTTGTCGTCATTGGATTATTTTCCGGGTGGCTCTCCCTTCTTATAACCAACTTCTTTGGATTCTCTGTTGTCGTCACGCAATTGTTGTTTTTCCTTCTCTTTGCTACGGCATATGTATATCAGCAAAAAAGTTCAAAACTTACATATAAAAATTTAAAGTTAAACGAAAAAAGTCAGCGCTTTCTTCTGTTTCTGACTCTCATTCTGTTAACAGTAGTTTTGATATTTTTAACCCTTATCTGGTACGCGGATAAGACATTTGCAACAGGCTACAGACTCTCCCGTGCAGGCCAGTATGCAAAAGCATATCTCCCCCTTCGAGATAGCGTCGGGCTTAACCGTTTTATCCCTTTGTACCATGATGAGTATGCGGTTGTTCTTTCCTCTCTTGCCTTGGGAGCCTTTGAAGCCCAGGATGCAACCCTTGCAGGAACGCTTGCTGTATACAGTCTTACAGAAAATGATAACGCCTTACGACTATCTCCAAATAACGTCAACTTCTGGAAATCCAGAACAAAAATATTTTATGCGCTTACAACCATTGATTCATCGTATTTACCACAAGCAATTGATGCCTTACTAAAAGCGCAAGCACTTTCTCCCAATGATCCAAAAATTTCCTACAACCTCGCCATTTTGTATGGAAAACTGGGTGAAACAGACAAAGCAGTAACAAATCTTCTGGAAGCAAAACGCTTAAAACCAAACTATAAAGATGCGTATTACGCGCTCTATATTTTCTACAAGGAAATAAAACAGTCGACGTTGGCAAAAGACATTATCCAAACGTATCTGACGACCATCGACTCCCAAGACAGCGAATTTAAGAAACTGGTAGAATAAAAGGCATGAAACCCATTGTCCGTATCCCAGAACCAGTGCTCACCACTCCCACCAAACCCGTTATCGTGTTTGACAAAAAACTAGCGCGGATCATTGCTGACATGAAAGAAACTCTTCTTCATGCGCAAAATCCAAAGGGAGTTGGGCTTGCAGCAACACAAATAGGAATCCCCCTTGCAATCTTTCTTACAAGACCAAAAGAAAACGATGCAATCCGCGTTTTTATCAATCCAACAATTGTAAAATCTGATGCTTCTGTTGCAAACGCCGATAAAAAAAATCAACTGGAAGGCTGCCTGTCCATACCGGGTGTCTGGGGCACAGTCAATAGATCTCCAAAACTGACACTTCAATATCAGGATGAAACGGGAAAAAACCATGAAGAAGAAATCACAGGATTTTTAGCAACCATTGTCCAACATGAAATGGATCACCTCCAAGGGGTGCTTTTCACTCAACGGGTACTGGAACAAAAAAATAAATTCTACCAGTCAACAGCTGATGAACAAGGCAAAGAAATACTTGAAGAAGTAGTCCTATGAACATCATCTTTTTTGGCTCATCCACTGATTCCGTCATCGTGCTTGACGCACTTAACAAAAAATATCCTGTCTCATGTGTCATAACACAACCAGCAAAACCTGTTGGACGAAAAAAAATTATCACACCAACACCAGTTGAAATGTGGGCTAAAAAAAATAACATGCCAATTCTCACCTTTAAACAACATGCTGAAAAACCATGGTTATTTGAAAGTAACGAAGATGTCATTAATTCCATCGAAACATTTAAGCCCGACATCATCGTCACTGCGTGTTTTGGACAAAAAATTCCAGCAGAACTCACTAGCAAACCTCTGCATGGAGCTATCAATGTCCATCCATCACTGCTTCCTCGGTGGCGCGGCGGCGATCCGGTACCGTGGACCATTCTTGCGGGTGACGCGCAGACAGGAGTCACCATAACAACTGTGACAAAAAATTTTGATGATGGGAAAATAGTAGCCCAGAAAAAAATTCCTGTGACAGAAAAAATAACACCACATGAGTTACGGACAAAACTTTTTACATTAGGAGCGAAACTTCTTCTTGAAACGCTTCCTGATTATCTCTCGGGAAAAAATAAAGGAGTTGAACAAAAAAAAGAAGATGTGACGGTAGCTCGCCGTCTAACGCGTGACGATGGATTTATCGAATGGAATGAATTTGTTACCGCACTCCAGTCCAATGATCCGAAATTAGAAAGAAAATTTCGTGCGTTCTTCCCTTGGCCCGGTCTATGGACAAAAATTTCAGTTCATGGACAAGATAAAAGAGTAAAAATTTTAAAATTACTCCCGCTTACTGTCCAACTCGAAGGAAAAAATCCCGTTGATTGGAAAACGTTTGAAAAAGCGTATATCACATAGATCCTCAAAACATACGAAACCCCTGATGTCATTGTTTTATGAAAGGCATCTTGCATGCCAGCTCACAAAACCATCAGGGGTTCCGCACATTGCGGTAGTGTGCGTGGGGTGGGGTGGATGCTATTTTGCCCAGGAATAAAAATTCAGGGAAGAAAAATAATGCTTGATATATTCTTCCCTCCTTTTTTCCTCTTCGATAGGAGCGCTTGAAACGTAAATTCCTCTTCCTACCGACTTGACAGCATAGTTGAGTTCGCGAAGCGCCTCAACACATGCTCTCCTGGTATACCCCTTTGCGTACAGATGCTGGAGAATTCTTTCTCCCGAAAATAATTCTCCGTTCAGTCGTACAATTACTTTTTTGATTGGTTCCATTTCTTTACTCTCCTTGTGTACGATGTCACTATTTTTAGATAGTGCAAGCTGGAAAGAACGTATTCCCTCCACGTTGCACTATCTAATTCCCACCCGATCACCCAACTTATCAATGTGCGAAAAAGCCTATTGATACAACCTAAAACAAGCACTTTTATTCGGTTATACCAATAGATAGGCGAACTATAACAAAGTAGACAACAATATTCAAATACATGTCTATATACGAAAAACCCTTGGATATGAAAAAAGCATGGAAGAATCCATACTTAACATCCAAGGGCTTTCGCACATCTTAATCATTCCATTCGTAATTACTTCCATCTACGATGATATCGTAGATACCTCCCATCCCCTGCCAGGTTGACTTATATCCTAGCACTATGAAACCAGCAACAACAAACTCTTTTGCTGGTCTGGGAATCAATGCATGAAGTGCGGCAACGGCACTTGGGATAGAGTACGTTTTTTCAAACGTCTCTTTGACCAGTTTTACTACTTCATCCTTACTCATTTCTTCCTCCTTACCATAATATGGATGAAAGTCCACGAATGTTTCGTTCCCATTCGCGTTTTTTGGCTTCAGTTGCGGGTGGCCCATCAGAAACATAGACGCGCGATCCGATGGCTTTCACAACAAAGCCCAGTGCGCGAAACGCATTGATGGTTTCCCGCCGCTTATAACTGCTCCTCATAAGATGAGCCATTATGTCTACCCCCATTCGATTGTCTTCATTCATTGCTTTGATGATCTCCTGTATCTTGTCCACTCTTTTCTCTCCTTTGATAAGCTGAAATACGATGATATAGATAGTGCACACCAAAACAACAATCTTGTTATTCTCATGTGCACTATCTATCTGAGTAGATATACTATTTTGAATGGTTGATCTGTATTAATGTGCGAAAAAATATCTTCAGTCACCTATCGTACGCATGTGTACGAAGGTATCACAAAAGAATAGCGTAAACTATATCAAAATAGATTTAAATACACAAATGTTCCCTCTTGACGGGAAACGAAAAAATTTATATTGTAATAGCAAGGAGAACTTCTATGAAGAAAAAATCATCAGCTCTCATACGTAAAACTTTTTTTGATCTTTCTTCATGGAATTTTATTCTGTTTCTTACCCTTGCTCTTATTCTTTTGGTTGTCGTCCTCATGCAAATGAACAGAGTGAGTTTTGATCTTCGCACCAAGGCAGGGCTCACGTGTCCAGAACTAACCGCTCCCCGAGCTGAAGATTGCACTGGCGGATGGACATTTAAGAGAGATACCAACGGATGTTTAGCATTTTTCTGCGAAGCGAAATAATCACGCGGCAACAACTTTTTTCTTCTCGTCAAACCGAACGCGCTTAATACATTTTGCACACGACCGTACTCGCGTCATAACGCCATTCAATGACATAGTTACCCAGTGAAGATTTGGAGCAAAGTTGCGCATTGTTTTTTGTGCACGCTTTTTCCACTGCCCTCCAGCAACTCCCGTATGATGGGTATGAGATCTTCCTGCGTGCGTTTTTTTACTGCAAAGTTCACATTTGTATGCCATAGATTTGTTTTCAATTGACTAACAATGCGTTATACTATACCACATGCTTGGTTCTCTCGTAAACAACCCAATTTCTTTTTTCTTTTCTGCTATTGCGCTTCTTTCTGCTATCACGATCCATGAATTTGCTCATGCTTGGACAGCAGATAGGCTTGGAGATCCCAATCCCAGACTCGATGGACGACTAACATTAAATCCTTTGGCGCACTTGGATCTTGTTGGAACACTGCTTCTTCTTGTTGCTCACTTTGGTTGGGGTAAACCCGTGCGCTTTGATCCGTATAACCTGAAAAACCCCCGCCGTGATGCCGCTCTTATTTCTCTTGCAGGCGCTGCAGCAAATTTACTACTTGCTGGATTTTGTTCAATACTGCTTCGTTTTGTCCCTATTGTTTTTATCGCCGTATTATTACAAGCAATTATTATTATGAATGTAAGTCTTGCGATATTTAACCTCATTCCTATTCATCCCTTGGACGGATTTAAAGTGGTGGAAGGATTGTTACCTGAAGACACTGCTCGCCAATGGCACCAACTCGAAGGACTTGGTTATATCATGCTGTTTATCTTTGTGTTTCCACTCTTTGGATCTTCAGCAGTATTATCAGTAGTATATAGAATAACGGAAAGCATTATTTCCTTCCTCATTCCATAAGTTTAATGTACACCCTTTATTTAGTTAGCTGTATTTGTGGTAGATCCACTAGATCGTTTCGGTGTCGCAGTAGGCGTCTTACACGAATGATTTCCACATGCATTTGTGCAATCCCAACCAGTTGACGTTCGTGTACAGGGATCATTATGTGGATAATTATATTGGCAATCGCTCGCACAATCTTTCATATAACAGACGCTCCCAGACTGCGCACTTCTCCCGCCTCCGCCTTTTGCATCCCGACATTGCTCAAATGGTGTTTTTGTAGGTGTTGCCCTTGCTTTTGTTGCTGTTGGCGTTGATTGCGCTGAGGATCTTACTGGAGATGGGGTTTTCGATGGATTTGGTGTTACTGTCGACGCTGGCGCGTCAGTATACGATATTGTAATACAATTTCCACTTTTTTTATCTTTTTTTGCCGCAGTTGTATTTGTTGGAATTGGCTGTTTTTTAGCTTCTTCATTTTTTGCCGCAGTTGTATTTGTTGGAATAACAACTTTTTTTGTACCAACTATTTCTTTTGTTGTATTTTGTCCCAATACTGAAGTCTCCCCCTCTGTTGTCACGCCAAGAGCATCTTTAGAAAGATCCACCCATTGACACTTCACCCGATTTTGTGTATCTCGTAATGATTCGCAATCGCTTTTGGATTCCTTAGAGGGACAATCATTACCTGCTCGTGCTTTTTTACTAAACGAACTAAATCCTTCAGTTTTGACAAACACTACACCAGCAGTAATCAAAAACGATCCGCCGATGACAAGAAGCGGGATAAGAGGAATAAAACCACGTTGAAGTTTGTTCATAAATTTTCTCCTTATATTCAGTACACACGAATTCTTGTCTTATGTCAAGTATCTTGCTATACTCTCTCCATGCAGGCCTACTTTACCGCGTCCATCGTCGGAAAACGTTATCATCTTGCTAAATACAAAAAAATTGTTAGCCTTCTTCAGAAAAAAGGCGTCACCATTGAAGCAAATCATATCCTCAATACAACAGAAGAACAGATCCACTTTGAAAAAAAAGAGGAACGGGTCGCTATACACAAAAAGCTCGAGGGGTGGATTACTGATGCAGATTTTGTCGTTGTCGAAGCATCGTTTCCTTCTATCTCCGTTGGCTATGAAATATCCCTTGCGCTTCATAGAGGTAAACCAGTACTCGTTCTCTATAACGAGGTCGATCCACCGTCACTTATTATGGACGATGTTGATGAAAAACTCGTTGTACAGCACTATACGATTTCTACTCTCCCTGAAATTCTCTCTGATTTTATCGACTACTATCGCGGGTCAAATGACACGCGGTTTACGTTTTTTATCACCTCAAAAATAGCATCGTATCTGGAAAAACAGGCAAAGAAAAATAATGTTCCCAAGTCCGTCTATCTTCGCACACTCATCCAAGAAGACATAAAGAGACAGAAATAATATACATATCCGTGATGCAGTGACAAACCTCACAATCCCCCTTAAACTTATACGAGAATGACTCTCTCGGAGAGTTTTTTTCAGTTTTATGAAACAATTTCTCAAACTCAATTGTGACTTCTGGAGTAAACATGTTCCGTCATGTTGGGAAAAAGAACCGTTGGATAACAAACTCGCCTGGATTGTATTTGGCACCTATACCCTCGCGCTTTTGACACTCATTGAACTACTTATTTTTAAATAACCTATGAACATACAACAACTGCTCCATGCAAATAAAACATTCTGGAGGAGATATGTTCCAGAAGCTTGGAACCACCTCCCGTTTGACCATAAGCTTTCCTGGATAGTATTTGGCGTCTATACTATTGCACTTTTAACCATCATTGAACTGTTTCTTCTGAAACACTAAATAAACTGTGTTATACTATATTTTGTATGAAACAAGTACAAAAATCAGTCAAAAAATTCGGGATTCACGCATTGGTGTGGCGGGAAAACAATTGGTATGTAGCAAAAGCCATTGAAGTAGAAATTGCAAGCCAAGGAAAAACAACAAAAGAAGCACTTTCCAATCTCGAAGAAGCATTGGAATTGTATTTTGAAGATGAAAAAGTTCCTAAAGGCAATCTCGCTCTACCAAACCTTCGGCTCGAAACGCTGTTTCCAACAATTCAGTATGCCTAAATTGTATTCAGCTCGGGAATTGATTAATCGTTTGAAAAAATTCAAGTTTGTTATTGTTTCCCAAAAAGGTAGCCATATAAAATTGCGTGGTCTTCGTGAAGGAAAACTGCAAACAGTCATCGTCCCCAATCACAAACAAATCGCATCAGGCACGCTTTCCTCAATTCTCAAACAAGCAAATCTCACAAAACAAGAACTCGATGGGTAACATTCTTGAAATCCCTCTTGACGAACCCATAGTGCTTTTAGCTCTTGACAACGATGTATAGATTGGTATACATTAATACTAATTATGGCATCGTTGAAACAATTCGATGTATATCAAAAATTACAATCCGCAGGACTGGGAATTTTTTCAAAACATGATATCCAAAAGATATGCGGACTGACCAATGATAATACGACATATAAACTCCTCCAACGATTAGAAAAAGCACATGTTATTGAAAGAATTACTCCCGGATCGTATAAGTTAAAAGATGCACACGTTCACGACTTTACTATTGCAAATATGCTGTATAAACCCTCGTATGTGAGTTTGGAATCAGCATTGTCGCGCTATGGGATCCTCAAACAATTTCCTTTTGTCACGACGTCAATAACCACCGCAAGAAGGAAAACTGTGGAGAAACAGAAAACGTATGAATATGCACATATGACGCCCCGTTTTTATTACGGATTTACCCGTGAAAATAACTATCTTATCGCAACTCCCCACAAGGCGCTTTTTGATGCACTGTACTTCATGTCAAAGGGACTACGAAATTTTCCTCTTGACGAAATGGATATGACTGTTTCACGAACGCAACTATTCCGTTCGTATTGTCATAAAGCGCGTATTCCACAGTTTAAACGATTTCTTACATCTTGTCATATTCTATGATGGACCAAATAACCGCAATAACCATCGCCAATAAGCAGGAGATTGACGCATATACCATCCTGCGGGAATACGTTCAGATAAAGTTTTTGGATATGTTCTTTCGAACCGTCAAACCAAAAACATTTTTTTTCAAAGGCGGAACAGCGTTACGACTTTTATATGGATCTGATCGTTTTTCCGAAGATTTAGATTTTACGGTATCATCCAAGGTAGATCATCCGATTGATCAGGCAAAACAAACCGTTGCCCGCCTGAAATCGGAAATTCCGGACATATCCATCAAAGAGGTAAAAACGATTGCAGGAGAAAGCGCAAAAATTTCTCTTCCCAGTTTTTCACAAGGTCATCCGCTGACGATTAAACTTGATTTTTCGATACGCGAAAACGTACTCACACCGCAGGTAGCAGCGGTAAAAACAACGCTTCCCATCGTCGGAACGTCTCTCGTTGATGCACTTTCAAAAGAAGAAATTCTTGCTGAAAAAATCCGTGCTGTAGTCAATCGTAAAAAAGCAAGGGACGTTTATGATCTCTGGTATTTGTTGCATACGGGTACAGTATGTACAAAAAAGATGATTGAGAAAAAATTGTCTTTTTATGGCGAACAGTTCAACTATGAAACATTACATAAGGCTATATTCTCATGGGAAACAAAAGAGCTACATCAGGATTTAGCGAAATTTCTTCCAAAATCCCAAAGGCGAATTATTTCAGAACTTCCGCGCTTAACCACTGACCTACTCAAACAGTTTGTTCCCCTCTTGACGAACCCATAATATATATTGGATACTACATAGTATCTGTCCACGAGAACTATGATTTGGTACACACACCATCGGTTTGAAAAACATATCTTTTCCTGTCCAAAGACCCCATCGTGGGTCTTTTTTTTGATTATTTGACACTAAACAGAAAAGATAGTACTATAAGACATTATTATGACCGCTGAAGCAGTAGGATCTTTATCACGAGGATCATTGGGAGAGGCGCTCAGAGATCAATTCGACACATGGCGTTTTGAAAAAGCTCGAGCGAGACAAATAGCACGTATTCGAACAGAAGCTCGAAGAATAGCTCGTGCAGATAGTCTTGTTGATGTGTATGAACAAGAAATTAGTGCCGTTCACGATGAAGTAGATTCTTTTGTCTTACCCATTGAGACAGCAATTGAAGATGCACGTATAAAAACTCCAGAAATTAAAGCTGCACGCGCAGGATTATCTACGATCAGCGCAGATGCACTATTGCAAGATGCATGGAGCGCTATTCTTCGAGAACGACTGGATACATCAAACGCTCCAAGAACTATTGAACAACATGATGAATATGGACATCCTACTGGTAAACTTACCGTCATTTTTGGAGGACCACAGACAGACCACGCATCCAACGAACAAACAATCCAAAGTGTTATTACCTCTAGTTGGGGTCGACTGGGTATTGGTGCTGGTATTTCTTCTGAACCAGGTGCACAAACAGGATTTACACAGCTTCATGATGGTATAGCAGGACTCGTTGACGCGGCCCACGATAAAATCAATGCCTACGCAGCATCCCATGGTGTAAGTCCACAACGGATAAAAACGTGGGTCGCTGAAATTACCACCGCTATCAAAGCGGATATGATCGCTGCAACAACCGCATTTAGCCTTGAAACATACCTTCCTGAATCAGTCGCTACAACACTAAAGTCATTAACTACCCTTATTGATCATGCATACACAACAGATTCCTTTGACGCACATAAAGGAAAAATTCAAAAACTCTGGAATCGATTTCAAGCAGAAGTTCGACAAATAACTTTTGAAAGACGTGAAGCTGCTCATATCCAAACTTCTGATCGAAAAACAAATGCAGGCAAGAAAATTGCAGCAGAGCTTGTATATGGTCTCAAATCATTTGCTGAAAAAAGGGCACTGCAAAAAGCACTAGATGATCAACGAGGTATAGATTGGTTTTCCAAATTAAGTAGATTCTCCGTCCGAAGCGCAACTGGCATCATGATACTATCTCTCATATTAGGAGCATGTAATGGTATAAAGCCTCCAGGAGGAACCGCAACTCCTATCCCAACGGACACTCGCCACGATGATGACAACACGCCTACTTTCACAACAACACACAATCCAGACATAACACCAACAACAATTTCTGGACCAGGACCATATTTAACAGGAACTCCAGAAGGACCTCAAATTCTTCCATTCCCAACAGACATCACGATCACAAAAGCTGTTCAAGGGCTAGCTCAAGGCATGTCACTTCCTCAATGGATACAATCAGATAGCGGACTCATGGCAGATGTGGGGAATACCGTCGATATCCATCAAGCATGGTGTGACACACCAAAACCATGTGATGGAACCGTTACTGCTGTCTATTCTCAAGATTTTCAAATGTATAGAACGCTCATTCTCGATGATGAAGGTCATGTGGCCTCATGGATGCTCATTCATACAGATATAGGCGATCGTTGGGCAGAACAAGGAGTATGGGATTCTCTCCTTGAAGGAATGACGTCAGCAGAGATTCAACAAAAGATCTCTGATGGAGATATTGAATTTACTCTTCCTCCTCATACAATTGCTGATTCTCATTTTGAAGCAATATGGCAAAATGGCTATCTCGTCCTTGTTGAAGTAGACCATGATGGCAACCCATTCCAATGGCAGGATCTTCATGGTGATATGCACCTTCTTGTTGGAGCAGAACTCCCTGGCCCAGAACCCGTTGTTATGCTGGATAACATGACAACAGTTGCCGATTGCGATAAAAATGCAATCCCATTTGATCCAGCCAATCCTGACACATATCACCAGGCAGTGCAAGCAATGATTGCAAGTGTTGAAGCGCAAATGCCCAATCC